>JACRYN010000145.1_pt1 | contig 13936 bp, 9 predicted proteins | sample 8023231 | NCBI WGS metagenome assembly JACRYN01 (sample SAMN15756473, study PRJNA655841) | gut metagenome | isolation source: fecal sample D84 from domestic dog with diarrhoea | host: Canis lupus familiaris | place: South Africa: Mmabatho, Mahikeng | collected 2019-09
CCGCGCCGGCTTGCCGTCGCCACCGGGGTCGACCGAGGCGAGGGTGGCGGGTGCGAAGGTGCAATCGGCCTGCTGCCCCAGGCGCAGCGGGTCATCGGCCAGGCGTAGGGAATGGCCCAGGCGTGGCAGCTCGGGCGTTTCGCACTCGATGCGCCGCAATGCCTGGAAGAAGTCATATTCCCAGGGCTCCTGGTGCATCGCGTCCAGGGTTTTCACAGGGTCGGACGCCGTCCGGGCTTGGCTTTCCATCGCATGATCTCGCCGCGTTCGGTGGTACGGATCACCGTCTCGGTAAAGCTGTTGATCGACACGTAGCGTGCCAGGAAGCGCTCCAGCACTGCACCGAGCAGGAACACGCCGGTGCCGCGAAACGCGTTTTCATCGAACTCCAAGGTGATTTCCAGGCCGCGGCCAAACACAATCGGGCCAGGCATCGGCAGGCGTCGAGTCACCGCCTTGCTGCTGACCTCGCGCAGGCCCTCGATCTGCAATTGCAGGGCGGCGTCATTGCTGTCGCCGTACAGGCGCAGCAGTTCGCGCAAGGCGCCCGCGCCCTGGCCCTCTTCGCTCAAGGACAGGTAGTTGAGCGACAACTGGCTGATCAGGCGCCAGGCCTTGGCGTCATGCGCATGGCTGGCACGCGGGCGGCTTGGCCCGGCGACGCACCGCACGGCCAGTACCGGCGCACTGTCGGCCAGGGTGAAGTCGGTCTTGCCGTTGCCCACGCTCATGAACAGCGGCAGGTCCCGGTTGGTGCACAGTGCCGTCACGCCCAACTGGCGCAGGTCATGGCGATACGGCGCCTGGCGGCTGTCCACCAGGCTGACGAAGGTTTCACTGCCCACATAAGTGGAGCGCGGGCCATTGCGGCGCTGATCGCTGGACAGCACACGCGGCTCGCGGCGCACGCTGTAATACGCTTGGTCGCGGCCATAGCGCGACGGATCGCGCACCGCATAGAACGGCAAGAACGGCTGCTCCGGTCCGGTGCCATGGCCAGTAATGCCGCTCAAGGAGTGAATCTCGAAATCCATCGGCCGCGTACGGTCGGCGATCACGTGGTGTTCATTGACCCGGTCGGACAAATGGATGCGGTCCACGCGCTTGGGGAACAGGTTGATGGCGGGCGTGCAGAACGGCAAGAACTGCGCCGCGCCGACACTGCCTTCCAGGCTCGGTTCGTGGCGGTCGAACAGCACGATCAGTTCCAGCTCCTGGCCGTCACACCGTTTGACCGCACGGCTCAACTCGGCGAACTCAACGAACAGGAAGCGATGGGGCAGGGCGAAGTACTCCTGCAACAGGCGATAGCCCTGGAACGCCCGCGCTACCACCGGCATGGCCGCATCGGCATCATCGAACCCCCGCGAGCGTAACGCGCCCTGGGGCAGGCGCTCGACCCAATCGCCACCGGGCTCGCGCGCAAACACCGCGCAGGCGTTGCCCAGTAGTTGTTCGTAAAGGCGAAACGGTTGTTCATCAGCGCCGCTCAGGTACAGCGGCAAGGTATCCAGGTCGAGGCTGTTGAACGGCAGCTCGGCACCGGTGCGCAGGGTCAGGCGCAGGCCGGCCTTGGCTTTCGGTTCGCTGGCGGCCAGGCGCCCGAGCACGGCGGCGGGGTTGCCGAAATATTCGGCGTTGCTGACCTGCAACGGCCACAGTGTCACCGGGTGCGCGGTGCGGTACTCGCAGCAGGTCTGGGTTTCACGGCCCAGGGCGGCACGCAGCACCGTGTCACGGGGTAGCGGGAAACCGCCGGCCAGGGAGCCTTCATCGGGGTCGGTCTGCAGTTGCACTACGGTCATCGACGGCGTCGGTGCCAGGTAGTGCGGGTAGGCGATTTCCAGCAAGTTGTGGGTGAAGGTTGGGTACTCGGCGTCGAGCTTGAGCTGCACGCGGGCCGTGAGATAGGCGAAGCCTTCAAGCAAACGTTCGACGTACGGGTCGGCGCAGTCCATACCGGACAGGGTCAGCCGACTGGCGATCTTCGGGTATTCCTTGGCGAACTCGGCGGCGCTTTCGCGCACGTGGTGCAGTTCCTGGTTGTACAGCTCCAGCAGGCGCGGGTTCATGGGCGTCTCCGCTGGTCGGCATTCAGCACGCGCACATGGCCGGACTCCAGGTCCACGTCGGTCTGCAACAGCAAACGCAACGGCACCGGCTGTGCCCACAGGTCGCCTTCAATCTCGAAACTCAGGGCGTTGTGATTCATCTCGCCATGGCCCATGCGCGCCTTGACTCGCAATGTGTGGCGCAAAATACGCGGCTCGAAAGTGGCGATGGCCTGGTAAATCAGGGCTTCCAGGGCTTTGATATCGACGCTCGAAGCGCTGTTGCCCGCCAGTGCCGGCAGGCCGTAATTGACCACCGAAGTGCCGGCCGGGGTGTGCAGCGTGGCATCGGTATCGAGTAACGAGGTGGTGTTAAGCAACCACGCCAGGTCACGCAGCACCGAGGCCTTCAATTGGGTCAGGGACAGCACGCGTTTGTCGGCGCTTTCCTTGGGGTTGGTCGGGTCGTCGTCGGTCAACCGGTCCAGCAGGGACGGTTGCAGACGGTCGCGGGAAGCGATTTCAGTTACCACCAAAGCAGCTCCACGGACGGGTTGCGAGAGGGACACAATGGCCGTGGCACCGGGCCACGGCCACAAGGGCTATCAGCGTTTGGTGTTGGAACGGATGTTCCAGCCAAACTTGATGGCGCCGCCGTCTTTGGTGCCGTCGGCTTTCTGCGGCTGGTAGTCGACCATCACTTGGGCAAAGTTCAGGGTGACGTTTTCGGTCAGGCGATCATCGCTGCCCGAACCGCCGGTGCTCAAGGAGGTGACCAGCACTTCTTCCAGGTTGATCACCATGTACTCGACCTGGCTCTCGCCACCGGCCTTGCGCACGGTCAGCTTGACCTTATCGATGTGCTTGCCGCTGGCGCAGTGCATCATCAGGTTGGGCGAAGCCTTGTCGACGTACTTGGTCAGCGACAGGTCCTGGATATTCACCTTGCCCGCGCCACCGCCACCGCCGACGTGCATGTTGCCGGACTGGGACATGCCCCAGCTCCAGTTCAACACATCGATTTCGTCCTTGTGGGCCTTGTCCATGGACTCGCCCTTGATGTCGCCGATCTTGATGAAAATATCAACAGCCATGTTTTCTCCCTGTGTGGCCCATGCCACTTGATTGGGTGATCGTTCCCACGCTCTGCGTGGTAACGCATCCTGTGACGCTACGCGTCACCGGGACGCAGAGCGTCCCGGGCGGCATTCCCACGCGGAGCGTGGGAACGAGCTAGCTCAATCGTTACTTATGCGCTTTTTGCCGAAGGCAGTTTCGATACCAGGCGCAACGACACCGTCAGCCCTTCAAGCTGATAGTGCGGGCGCAGGTAGAACTTGGAGTTGTAATACCCCGGGTTGCCTTCGACTTCTTCCACGATCACTTCGGCCGCCGCCAACGGGTGCTGGGCCTTGGTGGTTTCGGTGGAGTGCGCCGGGTCGCCGTCGACGTAGTTGAGGATCCAGTCCTGCAACCAGCGCTGCATTTCGTCCTTCTCTTTGAAGGAGCCGACCTTGTCGCGCACGATGCACTTCAAGTAGTGGGCGAAACGGCAGGTGGCGAACAGGTACGGCAGGCGTGCGGCCAGGTTGGCGTTGGCGGTGGCGTCCGGGTCGTCGTATTCGGCAGGTTTCTGCAGCGACTGGGCGCCGATGAACGCGGCGAAGTCGGTATTTTTCTTGTGCAGCAGCGGCATGAAACCGTTCTTCGCCAGTTCCGCTTCACGGCGGTCACTGATGGCGATTTCGGTCGGGCACTTCATGTCCACGCCACCGTCATCGGTAGGGAACGTGTGGGCCGGCAGGTTTTCCACTTCACCGCCAGACTCGATGCCGCGGATGCGCGAGCACCATCCGTAGTGCTTGAACGAACGGTTGATGTTCACTGCCATCGCGTAGGCGGCGTTGGCCCAGGTGTACTTGGAGCTGTCGGCGCCGTCGGTGTTTTCTTCGAAAGCGAAGGCTTCCACTGGATCGGTCTTGGCGCCGTACGGCAGGCGTGCCAGGAAGCGCGGCATGGTCAGGCCGATGTAACGCGAGTCTTCCGATTCACGCAGCGAGCGCCAGCCGGCGTATTCCGGGGTGGTGAAGATCTTGGTCAGGTCGCGTGGGTTCGACAGTTCCTGCCACGAGCCCATGCCCATCACGGTCGGCGAGGCCGCAGCGATGAAAGGCGAGTGCATGGCGGCGCAGACTTTCGACAGCTCGCCCAGCAGTTCCACGTCGGGCGGCGACTGGTCGAAGTAGTAGTCACCCACCAGGCAGCCGTAAGGTTCGCCACCGAACTGGCCGTATTCTTCTTCGTACATCTTCTTGAAGATCGGGCTCTGGTCCCACGCGGTGCCCTTGAATTTCTTCAGGGTCTTGTGCAGGTCTGGCTTGGAGATGTTGAGCACGCGAATCTTCAGTTGCTCATCGCTCTCGGTGTTATTGACCAGGTAATGCAGGCCACGCCAGGCGCTTTCCAGTTGTTGGAAATCCTGGTGGTGGATGATTTGGTTGACCTGGGCGGTGAGCTTGGCGTCGATGGCGGCGATGATCGATTCGATCGACTTGATCGCGTCGTTGGACACCAGGTCGGTTTGCGCCAGGGCCTGTTCAGCCAGGGTGCGCACCGCGGTTTCAACGGCTTCGCGGGCACGCTCGGTCTTGGGCTTGAATTCTTGCAGCAGCAGGTTCGCGAACTCGCTGGCTTCTTCGGTGGTACCCAGGATCTGGCTGCCTTCGCGGGCGGTATTGTCCGTCATGATTACTGCTCCCCTGCAGGCTTGGGCGCGCTGGCAAGTGCCTGAAGCAATGCCGGGTCCTTGATCGCCTTCATGATGATTTCTTCAGCGCCAGTCTTGCCGTCCATGTAGGTCAGCAGGTTGGCCAATTGGGTGCGGGCTTCGAGCAGCTGGTTCAGGGAGTCGACCTTGCGGGCCACGGCGGCCGGGCTGAAGTCGTCCATGCTTTCGAAGGTGATGTCCAGGCTCAGGTTGCCTTCGCCTGTCAGCTCATTGGGTACGTGGAACGCGACGCGTGGCTGCATGGCCTTGAGGCGTGAGTCGAAGTTGTCGACGTCCACCTCAAGGAACTTGCGGTCGGCCACGGGTGCCAGCGGCTCGGCAGGCTTGCCGGCGAGGTCGGCCATCACGCCCATCACGAAGGGCAGCTGGACCTTTTTCTCGGCGCCGTAAAGCTCGACGTCGTACTCGATCTGCACTCGAGGCGCACGGTTGCGCGCGATGAATTTCTGAGAACTTTGCTTCGCCACGTTGCTGCTCCTGGTCGCTTGAGCGACGGTGTTGTTACTGCACGGTCCGGCGGCTTACTCGCTGTCGGGGCCGCGCAGGTTTTCAAATTGGGACATGCCATCGGGAATCAGATTGCGCACGATGGCCGCAAAGTCGGCATGTACCAGATTCTTGGCTCGGTTCAACAATACCGGCAGCGGGCTCGAAGGCTCGTGGCGGGTGTAGTACGCAAGGATCTTGTCGAGGCTGCGCAGCACATCGTCGCGGGTGGCGATGTCGCCCGTCGGGCGAGGGGCTGCGGGCGCGGCGGCGTCGACCGAGGGGGCATTGTCTTCACTGACGGCCTCGGGATCGCTGCTGCTGTCGGTGCCTGGCACCGCTTGATTGAGAAGTTGCAGGGCCTGTTTGAGCGGCTGCTTCAAGGCGCTGAGGTCCACGCCCTGGGCGGAACCGACTTGGTCATTGACCTGTTGCTCAATGGCCTCGCACGCCGTGCGCGCCGCGCTCAAGGCGTCGCGGGTGGCTTGCAGTTGTTCGGGGTCGCTGTCCAGGAACGCGGCGTTGAGTTGCTGGTTGCCCAACTGCTCATCGGCAAAACTCTGCAGGCCGCTGGCGTTGAGCGCGGCGCGCAGGCTCACGGGCCCGAAGGTGCGCGAGCGTGTCAGGATGCTTTCGCGCAGCAGCCGAATATTGGTTTCGCAGGTCAGGCCGGTAAGGGCGTTGATGCGCACGGTGGGGTCGTTGTCATCGTCGGCATCCAGGCGCGGATGCAGATCGGCCCAGTATTGGCGCAGCAAGGCGTTGATCAGCGTGAGGACTTCGGCCAGCCCGGCCACACCCTGGAGGGCGAGGGTGCTTTGCAGCAGAAAGTGGGTGATGCGCAGGTCTTTGCTGCGCTGCAACAGGTCGAGGCTTTGCTGCTGGATGCTGCGCCACTCGGGCGGCTCAGCGGGCAGGATCGAGTCGCCCATGCTGCGTTCGGGTTGACCCTTGGCATCACGTTCCAATTGCAGAAATTGCGCGTCATATTCCATGTCCTCGCCACAAGGCGACGTCGCGGAAACGGCGGTGAGCAGCAACGGCACATCCACTGAATTCGATCTCCTTATCGGCCCGCTGGATGGCGGGCAATTCATGCACTAGTTGCGTAATGAACTTTGCATGTTTTCTTGGTCATACACTCAGTGCGCCACTACTGTGCCATCACTGATGTTCAAGAAGTTGTGCATTTTTGGTGTAGTACTTATGGCTTGTCAAGGTAAGCTATTCGCCCTCTGTGACAGATGTGCGGTGTTTAACAACCTGCGCGACTGGCGAGTCGAAAGGCGCGCCCAGAGCGGATTTTTGTCATGGAAGCCAGTTAAGATCAGCGATCATGCTGGTAAAAGCAGATTTTGGCGGTCGTTTGTACGACAGGACGGGACTCTCCAGGGCGGTGCTGCCTCCTGGGTAGACTGCGCGCGATGTATCAGCAAGGAGGCAAGATGTCGCTGTGTTTGACTATCACTAGTTATCACAAGATCACCCCTGGGCAATGCCCCGAAAAGTCCATGGATCAGGGCGTGATGGCTATTGGCCGCAGTTCTGACAATGACTGGGTATTGCCCGACCCTGAGCGTCTCGTCTCTTCGCAACATTGCGTTATTCAATACAAAGATGGCCGTTATTACTTGACCGATAACAGCACCAATGGTGTGGAGTTGGTCAAGGCGGGTATTCGTATGCGTCGGGGTAACAGCGAGCCGTTGCAAGATGGTGAGTTGATCCGCATCGGCGATTACGAAATCCAGGCGCGTATCGACTTCAACGTGCAGGCCATCGACAGCCAGCCATTTGCCGGTGACTCACCCAACAGCTTTGAAGCGCTGATGGGCGCCGTGGCGAGCCAACCTGCGCCCACACCGATGATCGCGCCGCAGTTCCAGGGCGCCTCGGCTATGGAAACCTTGCCAGACCTGTTCGACTTCCTCAGCCCCACCGCCGTGCCGCCGCCCACCGTGGCGGACCATGTGCCGTCCGAGCAACACGATTTTCGCCCCCCGGCTCCAGTGGCCGTACCGGCGCCCGAAAAGCCATTGGTGCAAGGCTCGGTGATTCCCGAAGACTGGGACCTGTTCAGCGACGCGCCCGCACCCGTCGTCAATGCTGCGCCCGCCCCAGCACCGATCCTCCCGCCGCCGCCCGTGGTCGAGCCTGTTGCGCTCCCCGTGGCCAATGCCGAGCCACCACCGGACCTCCTGCAAGCCTTCCTGCGCGGTGCGGGCCTGGACCAGTTGCGCCTGGACAAAGCCGACGCCTGCGCGCAGATGGAAAGCATCGGCCGCAGCTACCGGCTGATGGTCGAGGGCCTGATCGACGTATTGCGCGCCCGTGCCAGCCTCAAGGGCGAGTTCCGCATGCAGCAGACAATGATCCGCCCCGCCGAAAACAACCCATTGAAATTCGCCCCGAATGCCGATGAAGCGTTACTGCTGTTGCTGCGTCATGGCAACCAGGCGTTCATGGCGCCGGACCTTGCCGTACGTGACAGTTTCGACGACCTGCGCGCCCACCAGTTGGCCGTGATGGCTGGCGTGGAAGCGGCGATCAAGCACTTGCTCACGCGCTTTGAACCGGCGCAGCTGGAGGAGCGCATGGGCAAGCCCGGCGGCCTCTCCAGTCTCTTCAATGGTTCGCGCCAGGCCCAGTACTGGCAGCAGTTCACCGAGCTCTACAGCAACATTTCCCGCGAGGCCCAGGACGATTTCCAGGACTTGTTCGGTCGTGAATTCAGCCGGGCCTACGAAGAACACAGTGCACGACAGCGACGCTGAAAACGCCTCGCACCAATGGATAAAACGGATAGCTAAATACGTCATTGAGGACGCAGGATGATTCCCAGGTTTTTACTCGCAGCCGCTACCGTGCTGCTGCTGACGGCGTGTGCCAACGACACTGCCAAACCCCAGGCGGCTGCCGAGGCCGAAGCTGACACGGCCGCCGTTGAGCTGCATTTTCACGCGATTGCCGGGCTTAACCCCGGTGCCAACGGCCAGGCCGCGCCGGTGCGGGTGCGCATTTTCGAATTGAAAAACGCCGCGACCTTTTCACGCTCCGATTACTTCGCCCTGGCTGACCGTGCGCAATCCACCCTCGGCCTCGACCTGCTGGACCAGGACGAAGTGATGGTGCAGCCCGGCCAACAACTGAGCCTGCAGCGCGATCTCGACCCGTCCACGCGCCAGATCGGCTTGCTGGTGGGCTACCGCGAGTTGGACCGTGCGCAATGGCGCACGGTCATCAACGTGCCGCCGCGCCAATACAGCGAATACCAGATCAGCCTCGACGTGCATGCCGTGCGCGCCGACGTCGTGGCTTCCCCATCCAGCCCAGCCCAATAACAAGCAATCGGAGCCCCCATGTCCTGGAACAATCGCGTGGTCTGGTCGGAAGGCATGTTCATCGGAACGCAGCACTTCCAGCAGCATGACCGTTACCTGGAAAACCTGATCGATGCCCGCAGCCGCCCGTTGTCGGCGGGTGCCTGGGGGTTCTCCGAGCTGCTGATCGACCAGGGCCTGCTGGCCCAGGGCAAGCTGGCGATCGTGTCGGCCCGCGGCCTGTTGCCCGATGGCACGCCGTTCAATATTCCCCAGGACGACCTGGCGCCGAGCCCGTTGAATATCGACGACAACCTGCGCGACGGCCTGGTCTACCTGGCCCTGCCGCTCAAGCGTGCCGGCGCCCGTGACACGGTGGACGAGGGCGAGGCCCTGGAAGCCGCGCGCTACGTGAGCCAGGTGCGTGAAGTGCGCGACGACAACGCCCCGTTCGAAAACCGTGCACCGGTGGCCGTGGGGTCGCGGGCGTTGCGCCTGCTGACGGCGCAGGACGGCATCAGCGACTACGCGGCCATCGGCCTGGTACGCATCAAGGAAAAGCGTGCCGACCGTGCGTTGGTGCTCGATGACACTTACATCCCGCCCGTGCTGGACGTGGCCGCGAGCAAACCGCTGACGGCCTTTCGCAGCGAACTGCTGGGCCTGTTGCACCAGCGTGGCGAAGCCCTGGCCGGCCGCGTGGTGGCCTCGGGTGCCGGGGGGGCCTCGGAGATCGCCGACTTCATGCTGCTGCAACTGGTCAACCGCGCCCAGCCGCTGATCCAGCACTTCAGCCAGTTGAGCCCGTTGCACCCGGAGCGCTTCTTCAGCGAACTGGTCAGCCTGGCCGGTGAGTTTTCCACCTTCTCAACCTCCAGCCGTCGCCCCCAGGAATACCCGCAGTACCAGCACGATGACCTGGCCCTGAGCTTCATGCCGGTGATGGCGGCCTTGCGTGAGGCGCTGTCGATGCTCATCGACAGCAAGGCCACGCCGATCCCGATTGTGGAGAAAGCCTACGGCATTCATGTGGCGATGCTGGCCGACAAGACCCTGCTCGACAACGCCAGTTTCATCCTCGTGGTGCGCGCCGATGTGCCCGGCGAAACCCTGCGTGCGCGTTTCGGCCAGCAGAGCAAGGTCGGCTCGGTGGAGCACATCCGCGACATGGTCAACCTGCAACTGCCGGGCATCGGCCTGCTGCCGTTGCCGGTGGCGCCGCGCCAATTGCCTTACCACGCCGGCAGCACCTACTACGAGCTGGACCGTGGCAGCGAGCACTGGCAGCAGCTGAATAATTCCGGCGGTTTCGCCTTCCATATCGCCGGGCAGTTCCCGGGCTTGAACCTGGCCTTCTGGGCGATCCGAGGATAATTGGCGATGCATCCCAATGATGATGACCGCACCCAGTTCATGCCGCGCCCGGGTGGCCGAGAACCTGCACCCGCGCGTGCCGAACCTGCGCCGCTGTCGATGCCGGCTGCGCCGATCCTCACCGGCAAGAGCCAGGGCCTCAACCCGCTGGAAAGTGCCGCCGGCCCGTTGCTGGCGTTGTTGACGCGGTTGCGCAACACCATCGCCCATCCCGCGCCGGCCAGCCTGCGCGCGCAGTTGCTGGCGTACCTGCGCCAGTTCGAAGAACGCGCCGAAGCCGCCGGTGTGGCACGCAATGAAGTGCTGTTGGCCCGTTACGCGCTGTGCACTGCCTTGGATGAAGCGGTGCTGAGCACGCCGTGGGGCAGCACCAGTGACTGGGGTAAGCAGAGCCTGCTGATCACCGTGCACAACGAAGCCTGGGGGGGCGAAAAGGTTTTCCAGTTGCTTGACCACTGTCTGCAAAGCCCACGGGAACGCCTGTACCTGCTGGAGCTGTTGTACCTGTGCATGTGCCTGGGTTTTGAAGGGCGTTACCGGGTGATGACCGACGGGCGCAGCCAGCTGGAAGCCTTGCGCGAACGCACCGCCGCAGCGATACGCAGCGCCCGTGGCGAGCACGAGCGTGAGCTGTCGCCGCACTGGCGCGGTGTGACCGTGGCCCGTGATCGCCTGGCGCAATTCATGCCGCCATGGATTGCCGTGGCGATTGGCTTGGCGCTGCTGTTGGCGTTGCTGTTCGGCCTGCGCCTGAAGCTGGCCTCGGACGCCGAGCCGGTGTTCAAGAATATTCATGCCCTGGGCGAGATCCCGGTGCAGGCCATCGACCGTCCGGTGGCGCAGCCCAAAGTGATTGAGCGCCCACGCCTGGCCGGGTTCCTGGCCGATGACATCAAGGCCGGCCGCGTGGCGGTGGAAGACAAGGTTGACCGCTCTGTGGTGACCATTCGTGGCGATGAGCTGTTCGCCTCGGCCAGCTCCAGCATCGTCGATGACTACCAGCCGCTGATGCTGCGCATCGCTGACGCCATTCGCAAGGTCAAGGGCCAGGTGCGTGTCACCGGGCACAGCGACAACCGCCCGATTGCCACGTTGCGCTTCCCGTCCAACTGGGCGTTGTCCGAAGCCCGGGCCAAGTCGGTGCTGGAGATTCTCGCGGCCAAGACCGGCCAGGCCGAACGCTTCAGCGCCGAAGGCCGCAGCGACACCGAGCCGTTGGCCACCAACAGTACTGCCGAAGGCCGTGCCCGCAATCGTCGGGTTGAAATCACCGTATTGGCGGAGGGCGTCGAGTGAAGGCGTTTTTCAGTTTCATGATTCGCTGGGTGATCCCCGTGCTGGGCCTGATTGCCCTGAGCCTGATCATCTGGTTTGTTGGCCCGCTGCTGGACGTGCTGGTGCCCGAAGGGCGCCGTTGGGCGCTGATCGTGCTGGTGTTTGCGCTGTGGGTGGCCTACCGCGTGTTCCGCATTATCCAGGCCCGTCGCCAGGCCGCCGAAGTGATGCGCAGCCTGGCCGCAGAAACCCCGGTCGACCCCAACAGCGTTGCGACCGCCGAAGAGCTGTCCACGCTGCGCCAGCGCATGGACGAAGCCCTGGCACTGCTGAAAAAGGCCAAGCTGGGCGGCGATGAGCGCCGAAACCTCTACGAGTTGCCGTGGTACGTGATCATCGGCCCGCCGGGCTCGGGCAAGACTACCGCGCTGGTCAACTCCGGGCTGCATTTCCCGCTGGCGGCGCAATTGGGTGCCGGTGCGGTGCGGGGCGTGGGTGGTACGCGCAACTGCGACTGGTGGTTTACCGACCAGGCCGTATTGCTCGACACCGCTGGCCGCTATACCACCCAGGACAGCAACTCCACGGTGGACAAAGCCGCCTGGCTGGGCTTTCTCGATTTGCTGAAAAAGCAGCGTTCGCGCCGGCCGATCGACGGGGCGTTTATCGCCATCAGCCTCTCGGATCTGCTGCTGGGCACCGACGCCGAGCGCGCAGCCCATGCCGCCGCGATTCGCCTGCGCATCCAGGAGTTGTATACGCAGTTGGGCGTGCGTTTCCCCATCTACCTGATGCTCACCAAGCTCGACCTGGTGCCGGGCTTCATGGAGTTCTTCGACAACCTGAGCAAGGAAGAGCGCGCCCAGGTGTGGGGCATGACCTTTGCCCTGGACGACGGTAAAAACAGCGACAGCCCGCTGGCGCACCTGCAAAGCGAATTCGCGGGCCTGGAGCAGCGTCTCAACGAACGCCTGGTCGAGCGCTTGCAGCAGGAACGCGACCCGGCACGACGCGACCTGATCTACGGCTTCCCGCAGCAGTTCGGCGCGCTGAAAGATTGCCTGCAAAGCTTCCTCGAAGGCGTGTTCAAACCCAACGCCTTTGAAGAGCGCGTGTTGCTGCGTGGCGTGTATTTCACCAGCGGCACCCAGGAAGGCAGCCCGATTGACCGCCTGATCGGTGCCATGGCCCAGAGTATGAACCTGGACCGCCAGCACTTGGCGCGCCAGAGCGGCACCGGGCGCAGTTACTTCATCGAAAAACTCTTCACCGCCGTGGCCTTTGCCGAGCGCGGCCTGGTGGGGGTGAACCCGAAAGTCGAGCGGCGCCGCAAGTGGATCGCCCGTGGCGTACTGGCGGCCACCGTCGCGCTGGTGGTGGTGGTCAGCAGCCTGTGGTGGGTGAGCTATCGCGCTAACCAAGCGTATATCGCCCAGGTCGATCAGAAGGTCGCGCCACTGGGCCAGACCGTACAGAACCTGAGTCCGGCACAACGGGAAGTGCTCGCCGTGCTGCCGTTGCTCAACGCGGTGAAGAACCTGGCGGGGGATTCACCGAGCTGGTCCGAAGGGCTGGGGCTGTACCAGGGCGATATGCTCGAAGCCGAGTCCGCCAGCGTGTACCGCAAACTCTTGATCGCCGTGTTCGCGCCACGCTTGGTGACGCGTATCGAAGAGCAACTGCACGGCGGCGGCAACTCGGACTTTCTCTATGAGGGCCTCAAGGCTTACCTGATGCTCGCCGACACCGAGCATTACGACCCGGACTTCATCAAGGCCTGGATCGCCTTGGACTGGGACCGCAACCTGCCCCGCGACCTGCCGGCCGACCAGCGTCAGGCCCTGGCCGGGCACTTGCAAGCGCTGTTCGAACGCCATCCGCCGAGCGCGCGCCTGGACCCACGGCTGATCGACGACCTGCGTCGCCAATTGCAGCAATTGCCGGTAGCCCAGCGCGTGTACGACCGCGTCAAGCGCCAGAAACTGCCCGAAGGTATCCCGGACTTTCGTCTCAATGAGGCCGCCGGTCGCGATGCCGCACTGGTGTTCAGCCGCAAGAGCGGCAAGCCGTTGGGCGAGCCGTTGAGTGGTTTCTTTACTGCCAAGGGCTATCGCCAGGCGTTTTTGCTCAGCAGTCTGAACCAGACCGGCACCCTGGCCGAAGAGCAATGGGTGCTGGGCCATGAACAGGCCGACCAGCAGAACGTGGTGAGCCTGGCCGCCGACGTGCGCCGTTTGTACTTCCAGGATTACCAGCGCCAGTGGGACGCGTTGCTCGCTGACATCGACTTTGTGCCGATCACCAGCGTGGCACAGGCCGCCGATGTGCTGCGGGTGATTTCCGGGCCCACCTCGCCGCTGAAAAAACTGTTGGTGGCGGTCGCCAGGGAAACCGACTTGCAAGCCGAAGACCGCCAACTGGCCGCCAAAGGCGTACCGGTGGTAGGCGGCGTGGACAAGCTCAAGGAGCGCCTCGGCAGTTTGCTGGGCGAGGCACAACCGACGGCGAATGCCCCGGCACCGGCGGATGATCCGGTGACCGCACACTTTGCCGAACTCAACAGCATCGTCAGCAAAAACGAAGGTGAACCGGCGGCCATCGACGGCCTGCTGTCGGACATGAATGCACTGTATGTGCAGGTC
>JACRYN010000147.1_pt1 | contig 13883 bp, 14 predicted proteins | sample 8023231 | NCBI WGS metagenome assembly JACRYN01 (sample SAMN15756473, study PRJNA655841) | gut metagenome | isolation source: fecal sample D84 from domestic dog with diarrhoea | host: Canis lupus familiaris | place: South Africa: Mmabatho, Mahikeng | collected 2019-09
TTCTCGAGCGTAGTGCTGGCGGACGCGGGTTCAACTCCCGCCACCTCCACCAAATTCCTAACAAAACATACCCAAATATGTTTTAAATAGTAGATGAAAGGCTTGATTCTAAAGGGATCAAGCCTTTTTTCTTGCCTGAACATACCCAAACATAACTAGCTATAGTGTACATACGCCGTGTACACTGTCATGTACATTGCAATATTTATTGAACTCGCTGGTGTACATGTGAAAATTAAAATTTTAAAAAAGTTATTAAAGGGGTTAGGGGAAAATGGTTTTAGTAGGAAATATAAACTAATTAAAGCCCTCAACCATGGTGGGAATTCTCATTCCTATAAAGCTTATAGCTATACTTTAAAAAAAGAAGTTTTCATTAAATTTCTTTTATTACCTAGACATGAAATCGAAACTTTAAAATTTAGAAATGAAATAGCAATTCATAGACTTATTGCACGTCAAGGGTTTGTATATGATGAAAATGCTGTTATTGAACTTTATGATGCTAAGTTATTTAAAAATCATTTGGGCGGTTATCTAGTTCTGGAATGGCTAGAGGGACAGTCACTGGAAGAGGTAATTGAAACTTATGCTAATAAAACTATTGAGGAAAAAGTTCAACTGTTTCATAGGGTGACGAATGCACTAATACCATTAAGTAACTGGCTAGTTCACAGAGATTTACATCCATCAAATATTATGGTGTTAGATAACTCTTTTGAATATAAAGATTTATCTACTAAACCATTCAATACAGGAATTAAGGTTGTTGATTTTGGCGAAAGTTACTCATCATACGTTACAACAGTCAGTGATCTAGAAATAGAAGACTTAATAAAATTACAAACAAGTAATATGAGAAGATTAACTACTTCACTTTATGCTACCCCGCCAGAATATCTTAGACGCTATAGGGAAAATCAAAATCATATATTTGATAAATCATGGAATTATGATTCATGGGCCTTAGGTTTAATAGGATTTAAAATTTTTTTTAATGAAAATGTATTTGAATTTGAAGATATTAAAGATTATGTACATGAAGTGCATAGAAATCATTTTCAAATGGATATTGGCCATAAAATTGCAAGTAAATTTTATGATTTACAACATAGGCAATCCAAAGTATTAGAACATATTTTTCATTACTTATTGAGAGTTAATCCGACTCAACGTACTGGTGATGGTGATGTTGGCCTAATTTTATCTTTAATAAATTTTAAGGGGTATGAACTACGTCAAGATCTAGATGCAACGGAGTATCTTTCTTTTATTCGGGATGGTTATTTTTATTTGGATAGAAAAGGTATGACACGTTTAGAGGATATGCTAGAAAATGAGGGATAATTTTTCAGAATTTAAATTTTATAGAGCTTTTGGAAGTCCTATTTCAAATGGTAAGCATAAAAACATATATTTAGAGGGAACTCGTCGACCTACAAATATGCCAGTCCGAGAACATATTATTATTGATGATTGGTTTGAACATAAATTTGGTATTAAAGCTCGATCAAGCACTATATTTATAGGTATTACACGAGAAAGTGTGAATAAATATGCCCAATACAATAGTTGCATTGTAAAAAGAATTTCATTTCCTAATGACTCCCAATTTATATATAGCTTAAAAATTGAAGACTTGTTTGTTGATATTGAGGATTTGCAACATACCAAAGGCGAATTGACTAAAGAGGATATTTATCAACTTTTAGAAAATGCTGAATATCAATTAACAAATAATCCCGAATCTATTCCTGTAAGTTTTTCAGGTGAAGTTATGGCTTATTGCCACAGCTTTCTTTTGGAGGATGCATGAAAAGAACAGATATCAAACGTCGCCCTTTGTCAGATACCGTACTTGCTAACCTTGAACCTGAATTAAAAGAATATCGGGAGTTAGACGGCGATGGCCTGTATTTCCGTGTAAAGCCTGATGGTAAAAAAGCGTGGCTATTCAGGTATAAAAAAGCTGATGGCAAGTGGTCATGGCTTGGTATCGGTACTTACCCTGAATTGTCGGGTAAAGGCGCCAGAAAGAAAGCATCCGAGATTATTTTAGATATATCCCACGGCGATAATCCAATCATTACCAAGCAGGAACGCAAACGCCAAGAGCTGGACCACAATAATGCTACCTTTGAAGTACTGGCACGTGAGTGGTTAGAAACCAAAGTAAATACATGGGTTCCTGACACCATGACCCGAAATAAGGGAGCATTAGAAAAGCATGTATTCCCTGTTTTTGGTAAACGCTTGTACACCAGCATAAAACCTATTGAGTGGATGAATCATTTAAAAGGTATTCAGCAGAAGCAGGGTATCTATGAACAGGTAAGCCGAGTTCGAGCCATGTGCCGTGATATTTATGATTATGCAAAGGTCACAGGGCGAATTGATTACAACCCATTAGAGGGCATTCAGAAGTATCTACAGCAGGGCAAAAAAGAGAATATGGCCCATGTGAGTGAGGCGGAGTTACCCACCTTAATCCGAGCTATTAATAATTACCCGACTATGGATGTCCGTATGGGCTTACAGCTTTTAGCTATGCTGTTTTGCCGTCCTACTGAGCTAAGGGGCGCTAAATGGACTGAGTTCGATCTAGAACAAGGTTTGTGGAATATCCCTGAGGAACGCATGAAGAAACGCCGTGAGCATGTTGTGCCTTTGCCTAAGCAAGCCATTGCCATACTCAATGAATTAAAAACCTATGAAACCAATTCTGAGTATTTATTCCCAAGTAGATCCGATAAGAGTAAGCCTAAGTCAGATACAGTTTTTATCATGGCTTTGCGCCGTATGGGATTTGAGGGCAGACAGACACCACATGGATTTAGGCATATAGCCAGTACACTACTAAATAACCGTGGCTTTGATGAGCGTCATATTGAATCTGCTTTGGCCCATGTTAAGGACGGCGTAGCAGGGGTATATAACAAAGCCCAATATTTAGATGACAGGGCAAATATGATGCAGTGGTATGCCAATTATTTAGAAGAAATTGCGGACCAGAGCATTATCCAATTTAAAAAGACTAAGTGACATTACTCGCCATTCATTCTGTATTTTATATATTTCCTACAGAAGCGCGGCTTAATGGCTTAATCACCTTGTAAGCCTTTGTATCACAGGGATTTCATTAAGCACTGCCGTATTTTAAGCACTGGCATAGTGGCTTAGTGGATATATTTTATATTTCCCTAGAAACCTTGCGATTTTGCGTTTTTCTCTTGTATGCCTTGCTACATATAGCTTTACGCTTCGCAAACGGTTTGAGATTCATTTGCGACAGGTTGCGATTCGTATATTTTTATTGCGACATAGCTTGTCCTACTCTTTACCCAAACATACACAAACATAATTAAATATCGTTTATATTCAGTTTGCTAAGTCTAGCCTGACGGGGCGAAAGTCGGACACCCAATCCGATTGACTTGGCACTATTTGGGGAATGCTGTGGGAGGCGTGAATGGGATTATTGAATCTAATACAAGAAGATGAAAGCCTAAAATTTATTTCATTAAAAGAAGCTATTAATCTTCTAGCGGAGAAAACAAACTCTAGCATTTACGAGGTAGCAACTTACCTTCTGAATAAAAATGTACCTGCTCAACTTGATAGTCATGCACGTCAGAATAATTACAGAATAGAGGCAACCAGCTCATCAATGGATGAAACTCATTGGTATGGTGAAAACTACTGTTCTTTTTGGTTAAATTACATTGCCGAAAATTGTAAAAATTATCCATCTTTTCGGGTGGGGGGTGGTGCTAAATACAATAAAGGCTGTGAAGAAAATTTTTGGAATCGAGCAGATTTTTTAAATTTAGAGTGTATTAAAGACCTTAATGTATTTAGTGCAGAAGATACCACCATCGATAAAAAACAGATGTTCATTTGGGATACCAATTATCTAAATATATTGAAAAATGATGTGCCTGATTTAATAGAAATTGATTCTGATATTTATTTGAATGAGTCTATTAATTTTGAAGATCAACGAGCATACAAAGAAGTAAGAAACTATCCTCTGTTTTTTAAGAATGATGTTTTTACAGTTCAAGAATCCGCCTGTTTAATATCGAATTATGACCCTTATCTTGTTGGAAACAAATCAAGAGAAGTTGTTTGGCTTAATGAAAACCCTAGATATGCTGAAGCTGAAAATTTTATTTATTCAGCCGTCCGTGGCGGATTGTTCGAGGAAATCGATGCTGATTTTTATGTTGTTGGATCGGAAAATCTAAAGAACTTTTTATCATCCAAAGAAATTTTTATAGATGGATTTAATGAAAAGCAAAGCAAAACCTCTAGCAAAGAAAATGTAGTTGATAATGCAAAACTGAAAAATACAATAGCAAGCCTTGAGTTAGATGTTGCCATTGAACAAGTCACCGTAAAAGAATTAAATGCAGAAATAGAGAAATTAAAAACTGAACTTTTAGAGAAAGAGCAAAAAATTAAAGAGCTTGAGTTACTACATAAACAAAATGATACAGATTTGATGAGTTTAATTTTTGATAAATCTGCAACAGATCGGTATGCACCTGATTTAGTACTCTCAATTAAGTTATGGGAGCATATCTATATTACTAACCCAAAGAGTGATAGCCATACCAACAAAGCCACTATATGGCTAAAGGATAATGCAGGCTATGAGGTAAATAAAAAATCTGGATCAGCTTCAAAAATACGGGAAATCACAACCCCTTTTATAAGTTGGGGTACTCTAAGAGATAAAAATTATAAAAAATAAATATCGTCTAAGTTATTGATTTGTATATACCCTACCTACCCAAGCTAGGGTATTTTCTTTCTTTACCCCAGTTACCCCACCTATCCACATTTTTGTTTTTATGCACCAACAGTATTCAGCCATGTAGGTGCATAAATGACTATCAAACCAATCCGCGTCCAATTCAAAACAGCTTGTGAACTACTAGACGTAAGCCGTGAATCATTGCGTCATATCGTGCGCACTGATGCCTCATTTCCCCGACCAATTAAGACAGGGGAGAGCAAACAGGCCTCAGTCTATTTCGACTATGCCGAGCTTGTAGCGTGGCATAACGGTCAAAAGCAAAGCCTTGCAGTATTGGAGGCTTAATTCATGACTAAGACCCAAATAAAAGCTATTGCCCTAAATGCCAGTCGGCAATTAAACGCCGTGGCAAAGGATGTCTATAACCGTGATTTAGTGACTACGATTAATCATGACCAGTTAAAAGAAACCTCAGCCACTTTAAATGACCTATACGGCGTATTGGATACCAATTATCAGCGCAGTATGAAAGCTGGCATTGATGAATCAATGGAGTATGCAGAGCTTGTTAAAAAGCGCATTGATGCCCTTGCCGAGTACATCCGACCTACACGCCTGAAAGCAGTCCATATTTCACCTAAGCAGATTGTGCAGATGTTGGATATAGAACAACAAGCAATGCACCACCTCACAACCCTACTCGATGACATCACTATAGGGGGCAAGGCATGAATACAAACCATCAAACCCAAGTCCTGAACCACCTCAAGCAAGGTAAGACCCTCTCACAAGCAGAGGCAATTCATTACTTCGATTGTTTCCGTCTTAGTGCTGTTGTCGAGAAGCTACGTAAACAAGGTCATGACATCGTGACCCATAACGAGCCAAACCTGAATAACAAAGGCACACATGCACGTTACGAGCTTAAAGAGGTGCAGTCATGAACCCATCTATTTTTAATTTTAATGAACACGGCGTTCGGATCGCCTTTGATGTAAACGGACAGCCTTTGTTTTGTCTGCCTGATGTTGGTCAAGCCTTAGATATTAAAAACGCGACAGCAAGCCGTTTTAGGCTAAATCCAAAGGGGGTACATGAAATGTATACCCTTACAAGTGGCGGTACTCAAAAGCTAACTTTTATCAGTGAAGAAAACCTGTATCGCATTGTATTTAGATCGACTAAACCCGAAGCGTTGAATTTCCAAAATTGGGTATTTGCTGAGGTACTGCCAAGCATCCGCAAGACTGGGAGCTATTCAGCAAGACAGACAGCCTATGAAGAATTAAACCGCCTATGTATGCAAGCAAAGACCCAAAAGGCTAAAGGCTCATTTCATGGCACTGGATTAGTGAACCATCGTTATTCAATGCGAGATTTAAACCTAAGAATTACAACATGCAAAGCAAATTTACAGCTAACTTTTGAGGGTATACACAATGATTAAGCATGTAGACCCTGAATTTTTCAAAGCGCTTGACAATTACAAAGCAATGCTTGCCCAGTATGGGGAACACCACCCCATCACTGAGCAGGCACTCATGCTAACAATGCACTACACGCCTGAGCATATCAAAGAAGAAATGCACCAAAAAGCCAAAGAACTAAACCTACTGCCACCGCCAAGCGGTTACACGGATGACGGCGAACCTATGTACCGCCTAGAGGACATTGCAAAGCATTTCGGCATTTCGTTTGAAGAAGCAGAACAGCGTTTATTGCAGATGATGGATAACCGCCAGCAAGTCGGATTATCAAATGATGGCGTTTTGATTAATTCAGATATTCATATCAACCGTGTGCAGTGAGGGGGAAGCATGAAAGACATTGTACTGGCTTCATATCGCACTAACACCGAGGCAGATATTGAGGCAGATTTAATCGTAAACAATGAGGCTTGTAGTTTTATCGAACTAATCACCGTAGGCAGTGGAGTTCAGGCCATTGATGACGGTATGAAGCAACTTATGCAAAACCCTCAAGCTACTGGCGTTGTGGTGCTGCATGGGGAGAGCTTACAGCAGCTTATTGATGCTTACTTGAGAGGGGCATAAGCATGAGAAATAAATCATTCAATCTTGCCAACATGCCAAAGTATGGTTATATTTGTCGGGCTTTGAGCAAAATCTCAAAGTTAGCTTTGGTCGGCTATGAATATCTAGCGCATACAGTCCGCTTTAAGGGCTTTTTTTGTATGCGTAATATCTCTATGCATTCGCATGTTATGGCGAAGCTGGAGGGGGACACTTTCGAGTGTGCCAGTTACCTAGATTACTGGTCGACCAACCCCTTTCAGCTTTGCCACCTTAATTACTTGGTCGTAATTGGCAGAGCTTCTAAATCAAATCTAGGAGCGCATTCTCATGCCTAATCAAATCAATTCTACAAATACACCTAAAACTTATGATGCTGGCGATATGGCGGACGTGCATTTACTTGCTAAACAGCATTTATCATGGGTAAGTGCCTTAGTAAGTACAGTCATTAGAAACAATAAAACAGATAAAACTTTTCACAATAAAGAGCTTTTAGAAGTTGCTCAATATCTTTCTGAATCGTTTGCCAATGACCATGATTTACAGTGTGAAGGCTATCAAGCTGAATGGGATGCAAATAAAAAGGCGGTGATACTATGAATATCACCACCTCCATCAAACCCGATTCAATTTTAGCAAATTGCACGGTATTTAATCCATCGGATGATGCATATATCAATCATCCCATCATTGAACGTTTTGGCCATCCATCACAGCCGATCTATGTTGACCAGTGCAATGTCGATATTAACGGCATGAGCTATGACAATCCTTTAATTCTGCCTATCTATGATGGGCAATTAAATCTTGTGCAATGTGCCGTATTACAGGATGGCCAACGTGTACAGGTCATGCCTGATGGACTGGCTCAAGGCTTTGCAAGGTATGGTCATTTTGACCATGCAGAGCCTATCATCATTACCTATAACCTAGAGGCATTCTTTAAGATTGCTCAGACTGGCTACGCCGTGGCATTGGTCATCTTACCGAGCCTATGTGATGCTCAACATACTGAGTTTAAGCCCTTTGATTTTGAGCAAATGGCTTTCGTAATTCACCAATTAGCAAAAGCAGGTTATACCAAGCTCTATATGCCAGTACGCCCTGAACATATCCAGCTCGAGGGTTTTCAAAAGTTAGAGCAGGACACGGCGCTTCGTTTGTTAAATCAACATATCGTGATTGATGAGCAAGGCATTAAAACCGATTACCTCATTGAGCTGTACAAGGATGATGATGCGGAGGATGTGGCCATCTTCATTGATGAATCTATCAAGCTTTTATCGCCCCCTAGTCAATGGGGTGAACTCTTACCACTGTCACAGCCTGAAACATCCGTAAATAGCGCTTATCCAATCCATGCATTACCACCACTGGCAAGGGATGCCGTTATTGCGATTGCTGAGCATGTGCAAGCACCAATTGGAATGACAGCTCAATGCGTTATAGGTGCCATGTCACATATTGCCCAAGCTCACGTAAATGCACCTCATCCATTTAATCCCCAAGGTGAGCCATGTAGTTTATATCTACTCACTGAGGGGCAAAGCGGAAGCCGTAAAAGTACCAGTCGTAATATGGCAGACAAGGCCATTATTCAGCATGAGCGTAAACAATATGAGCTATACCGCCGTGACTTAGAACAATGGAAAAGCGGTCAAGCAGGGTTAAATAAAAAGGACAAGGAGGCATACGGTGCAGAGAATCCCCCACCACATGACCCTAGCACCCTATACAGTGACATCACCTTAGAATCCATTGCAGGGCTATACGTGGATGGCATCTTAAATAATGCATCCATTGCCAGTGATGAAGCAGGTCAATTCTTTGGTGGCTATACCATGAAAGGAGATACACGTACTCAAGCCATTGGAGGTTATGCCAAGCTATTTGATGATGGTTTTGTAGAACGTACTCGATCTAAATCCAATTTAAACGGTAGTGGTCGGGCTTATGATGTGCGATTGACCTTCAATCTACAGGGCCAGCATGAGGTTTTATCTGATGCATTGAGAGATCCAGTGTTAAGAGGACAGGGATTTTTACCACGATTCATTTTAACCATCCCTGAGAACTTGGCAGGGACCCGTCTGCAAGATGCAATTTACCGATCTAAGAATGCCAATCATGACCATCGGCTAATAGCTTACTGGACCCGATGTGAATACCTACTGGATGACTGCCCTAGACCGCAAGGAGGGCAAGAACTTCACAATGGACGTTATGTCATTCCTATGAATGATGAAGCAAGGGATATAGATGCATCGTTCTACAATATGTTTGAGGAATTGCAGGGCAAAGGTAAGCGCTATGAATACCTACAAGCATTTGCCAGTCGTGCCAGTCAATTAGCACGGCGCTTAGCTACCGTATTTGCTTATTTTGAGGGCTTACAATGGATTGATGCCAAGACCTTAACTGGGGCTTGTGAGGTCGTTAAGCACTCACTGAATGAATGGGCTATGTATGCAGATATTGAGGTCAAAACGGAAAGTGATGCTGAGCGATTGATTAAGTGGTTCGCTAAATACTGTACCAATAAGAAAATAGACAAGCTTGCCTATTCTAGCTTTATGAATAGTTGCCCTCGTCCAATGCGTGGCAGTAAGCAGAAATTAGAGCCAGTTTTAGAGGAACTGATAGACAGCCACTATTTAAAGATAGAGGAAATATCAAAGGTTCGACACATCTTAATTAACCCTATTTTGCTAGAAATGGTGGCTTAATGGCTTAATCACCTTGAAAGCCTTGCTCTAAAAGGCTTTCCATTAAGCATGATATGGTTTTGTGTAGTGGCATAGTGGCTTAATGAGTAAATAAATTATCCTGATTAAGCCATTATGCCAATGGCTTTTTAGGGTGTTGGCTAAGTGGAAACCCTTGCTAGATAAGCATTACAGACCAATTAAGCCATTAAGCCAAGCTTTCTAAAAAAATATCTATTTTAGTACTGAAGGTCTATTTCGGTCACTGATCTGTCCTATATTTGCATCCATTAGTTTCTTTAATAGAGCATCACGACCATTTTCAATTGACCATTCCATTTCTTCATCCGTAATAACGGTGGCCACTAAAAGCTGCATATTTCCATTAGGTAATTTGATGTCTGTAGGTAAAGGCTTCTGAGCTTTAGTAATTAAAACATTAATGGTGTCATTTTCATCATTACCTACAGGTATCGCTTCAACTGTTAAGCCATTATTCTTTTCAACTCTGGCTAATAGATCTACGTCATTCAGTAGAACTATGTTTCCTGTCCATTGCATAAACCAAAGGGGCCATTCAGCATTTTCTTTTGCAATCATGAGCACTTCATATCCATGGCCAGCTTTTCCAGACAGAGGTATGGTTTCACTCTTTTTTTCTAATTTTGATGAGCTGGAAATGACTCTCCCTTGGTTGTCATGCTCAACTTCGATCTCTGTAGCGGTCACAGTTGAAGGCATATCACTATTGGTAAAGCCAAAAGTAGAATATACCCATAGTCCTTTTTTGATTTTGTCAGCAGGTATTACATAAAAACCGCCACCCGGCCAAATACCAAATAGGTTAGGGGCTTTCATAATGTCGTTAGGTAACTTACCTATATTTTTCTCGTAGATTGCTTCTCTTGCATCATAGACCTGCTGCCATTCTTTTTCTGAGCTATTTTGAGCAAAGCCAATAGTAGACGCCGTAAGTGTAGTAAGCCCCAATAAAAATTTAATAAACTTCATATTCTTAAACATTTATTTTCTCTATGTATGAATGCAAAGTGATTCTATCAAACAATTGTCATGGCTGTATTAGGTCGTGACCCCGAATCTAAGCATTTACTCAATGGTGGTAGCGTTACTACATTCAGCCTTGCTACATCGAAGCATTGGAAAAATAAGACCACTGGAGAGCGTAAAGAGGCTACAGAGTGGCATAGAATCACCGCCAACGGACGTTTAGCGGATGTTGCCAGTAAGTACCTCAAGAAAGGCAGTAAGGCATATATTGAGGGTTCATTGCGTACACGGAAATGGAAAGACCAAAACGGCATAGATCGAGAGGTAACAGAGATTAGGGCGGATGTGTTGCAGTTCCTTTAATACTTATTAGCCACGTTGATGGTACTTTATAGATATCAAATTTCTATTTAACAGATTCAGAGCCAGCTATGAATGATATCAAAAGAATTTACGAGAACATAAAGGCACATAATGAAAACCTTGATGAAAGAATTCATGTCTTACTTAATTCTTTTGAGCTTGAACGACTTCAGGCTGTTACCGAAGGGAGATATTCATTACTATTTATTATAAAACTGATTTTAGTTTTTTTGAACGGTGATGGTGTTAATAGAATTATTCATGAAATTAAAGCTCTAGAGGGTGCTGGTACGAAAAAAAGTAAAATGAAACCTCAAACAAAATTTAAACGAGGTAGCATCAAAGGGTTGTGGCACAAACACTATCTTCCATCAGGCATTAATAGTTTTGTGAAAAATATTGATTCACAAATTAAGATCAAAGAGTCTGAATTAAATGAAGAGATAAACCTAATATTGGGTAGTGGAAATTTATCAATCATTGAAAAGTCAAATAAAATTGCCAAAATGGTGGTAAACCAATTTGATAGTAGATCTATAGATAACCGATTAACAGGCGAATGGATTATTTATCACATTCATAATGGCAAAAATTATTATTTAGATATATCTAAACATACAGATAAAGAGTCAGAGATAGTTAAAAATATACAAAGCTTTGCATTAGCTGAATTTCCAGAATTTATAGAAAGTTTGCCTATTTTTAGCAAAAAGAGCGATTAAATTTTCATTCTGTCCACCTAAAAAGCGATTTCGTATAGCTACGTATAGCAAAAACTTGGTCATATTCTAAATCTCATCAAGTTACGTGCCATTTCCACCATTCCATCCAAGAAGAAAGGCAAAGCGCGCTAAAATAAACGAGCTTAAATCTTGTTGTACAACACTGGTGCAATTTACTTGGACGGCTCTATGTTTCAAACCACATTGAAAACCCATTGAGAGCCTTACAAATAAAGCATCACAGCTCTTTTATGTGGATTATTGAAAGTAGCTTTTTGTCCAAGTACGTCCAAGTAAATCCGTACAGCTACGTACAACAAAATAAGTAAAAAAGAGCTTAAATCTTGTTATACAAGACACAGGCAGTTTACTTTGACAGACCCACACATAAAACAGCATGTCTATTCAATTGAAAGCCTTGCCAGTATTGCATTACAGCCGTTTTAAGTGAGTTTTTTAAAGTGGCGTTTCGTCAAGGTACGTCAAAGTAAATCCGTATGACTACGTATAACAAATTCAGGGATTAGTATCTGAAATACCCCCTTATAGATTTCAAATCTATGAGGGTTTAATCAATCGCGCTGGCATATTACCGATCTGTGTCGCTACGTATCTCAAAAAGGCTTTAAATCTTGTACGACAGGGCATCTATCTTTTGTTTGACAAGATGCCTTTAAAATCACCCTTAAAAATACACTCAAAGCCAAGCCATATAAAGCATACGGCGGTTTAGTATGGTTTTGATTCTGTCTAACTACGTCTAACAAGAAATACAGTTTTGTCATGCTACGTCGTACAAGATAGGCACAAATTTAGAGATACGAGGACGGCTTATTTTGTGTGATACAGCTCACTTACTAAAATTAGTATGTATGCCAAGCACTACAAGGGACACGGCGATTTTTGATCTTTAATTTTGTATCACTACGTATCACAAAGCAGCCTTTTTATAGGAGTGCAAGTGTTGATTGTTCTATCAATAATTTATTGTTTTCTAAGGTCAATCCAAAATTAGATAGGGCTAACCAGTGGGGGGAGTTCATAACTTATGGATTGACCCAAAGCGGATACCACTCAAAACCACACCAGCAAAAAAAATCCTGTTTGAGTTAAAAAGTTAAAATAAAGTTAAAGATACTTACTATTGCTTACAGCTACCGCGTTCAAATGTGAGGTTTTGTGAGGTTGTGACTTAGGATTACTTAGGATTTACGCCGTTTGCAATGTTAAGTTTTGATAAGTTCTGACTAACATTTACTAACATGTGCAGCGTTTTGAATGTCAACAATTGTTAACAGCATGGCATCTTTAAATGTCAGGTTTTGTCAGGTTCAAACCTTATCAATTCTTAACAGTGCAGCAGAAAAACATGCCGTAATGGTGCCGTAATGATTTCAGGTTTTATCAGGTTTTGTATTTTTAAAACTGAAGTTTTCTGAAGTAGGACAGCGCAAAATTGCGTTGGCTAAATCCATGTTTTAAAAGCAAAGCTCAAAAGTGAGCAACGGTATTCACTGAGCGAAAAATTGCGTTGAGTGGGTGCGTCCAAATATGGACAGACCTCAAAAGTGAGTTTTGCATGTGACTATCAGTCACTCACAAAGATAACCCCAACTTTGGGGGCATCTCTTAACTTTCACCATTGATGAGAGTTTAAAACAATGGTTATCCTCAAAATTGAGGTTATCTCTTAACTACCTTTAAAGTGTAGTAGCGGATCGGGAACATTTACCCCATTGGGGGATATGCTCAAATTTGAGCGCATCTAAACAACCAAGCTACTTTAATCAGCCACTTGGACGGCTAAGTTAATTTAGGATTACGTTATCGTTTCGGCAATCACCGAAACCCATGCAAGTGACCAGCTCAAAGATAGTCAGTGAGTAACTGAGTGACTTTAAATAACTCAGTCAATATGCTCAAAATATCGGGCTACCTGAACCACCAAAAAAAGGTGTGCAGCTTTAAATACTCTATTCCGCTTCAATTAAATGATGGGAGCGAAAAAACACAGCAAACCGCTATACCATCAAGCAATAATCAAGAAAACGCGCGGGCGTGCGAGGGGGAGTGTTTTTAACTCCTGAGTTTGCCACCCAGCATGACAACTAAACTCAGAGAAAATAGCCTAGCAACAGATAATCTGTACACTGTGGTGTACACTGGGATTTTTGTATAAATATTAAATTATATAAAACATCTATTTAGCAAATTTGTTCAATTGACGCCACCCCACCAAATGATGTAATCATGGTCAATCAGTAAGTATCAGAATTGATCATAAACC
>JACRYN010000148.1_pt1 | contig 13850 bp, 15 predicted proteins | sample 8023231 | NCBI WGS metagenome assembly JACRYN01 (sample SAMN15756473, study PRJNA655841) | gut metagenome | isolation source: fecal sample D84 from domestic dog with diarrhoea | host: Canis lupus familiaris | place: South Africa: Mmabatho, Mahikeng | collected 2019-09
AGAGTATCACTTATAAATAAGCTTTTAGTTGTTCAAACATGTGGGACCACCTCTAAGTATGCCTTCCAGTGTATTTCGGTGTTCATATTTATTGTAAACACGCCCTGTCTCTTTAAGTATTTGCTTTAGGGCTTCCTAGGCGTTATCTGTTAGCATTGTCCTTGGCATAGCAACGTCCGTTCTCGGTGGTATTTTTGATTTTTGGCGAAACCATTATACCTTGTTGCTATGCCGTTCATTTTTCACTCAAAGATCAACAGCCTCTAGTAAGGCACGTACTTGAAGCACTTAAAAGATAAAAATAAAGGCTCTCTAATGTGTTTAGGAGCCATCTAACTTATAGTTGTTTCGGGTGAGGCTTATTTGTTTTTGTGCTCCAGTGCTGTAAGTGATGTACCTACGATAAATATAGACACGACAAACAAGCCTAAATCTTTTAGCAAAAACTGGCCAGGAACCACAGAGATCGCAGGAAACCCAAGAGATGCCTCAAAAACACCGGGTGTAGTCAGCATGAACGACAATGTCGTAAAAAAGAGTCCGGTTGAAAGTACACCGCCCAAGATTGCGAGCTTAGGGGAGAAAACTCGTGCAGCGATTAACAGGCCAACTGAAATTTCAAGCACACCCAGAAAATTTGAGAATCCTTGAATGCTGAGGAAGCTATACATCCACGAAAGCAGAGGGCTATTACTAACAAAACCATGTATACCGTTTGCTTCGTAGCTAGTGAATTTCATGCCACCAAACCACAAATATATTATCGTCATGGCAACGTAGATGCCACCTATACCAAACTTAGTGATTTTTGCACCGAGATTATTACTAAGGGTATTGGTAGTCTGGACACCATTTTCAATTTCGGGAATAGTCATCTTATATCTCCAATTATTTTTAGCCATGTGGACTCACTCTATGTAGCCCACTAAAATGATATGACTCTTGAGAAAAACTATATGTTTACTCGAGTCGAACCTAACTTAGGTAATTGCTGTAGTTGAGCACCAATGGATTAGACATCAATGCCTAGTGGTTGAACGGCCGGGAAGTCGACCTCGGTCTGTGTCACTTCGTTAACGTAGTTAGTGAAAGTGTTCAGGGCAACAGCCAACAGAATATCCACTACATGTGCATCACTGTAGCCAGCGTTCAGCACCGCTTGGACCTGGTCATTGCTGACTTGCCCGCGCTGGCGGACTACGGCGGCAGCAAAACGCACGGCTGCGTCGGCCTTAGGGTCATTTGATGCACCGCTGCGGTTGGCAGTGAGTTCAGCATCATCAAGCTTGGCCACCTTACGGCCTAGGAAGGAATGGGCAGCAAGGCAATAATCGCAGCCGTTGATCTCAGCGACGGCTAGGGCAATACGCTCAAGAGTCGCTGTACCCAAGCCGCCCTGTGCTGATGCTGCGCTCAATTGCAGGTAGCCAGTCAGCGCAGCAGGGCTGTTGGCAACGACGCGGAACATGTTAGGAACGCGGCCCAGTTGTTTTTCCACAGCCTTGAGTGAGGTATGGGTAGCAGTAGGCGCGGCGTCGATTGTGGTAGGGGTGTTCAAACGTGACATAAATTTCTCCTAGTGATTTGAAAGACAGCACGCTGTATTGGCGTGGAATAAATTGTATTTAAGAAGGTTCTGCTTGATAATCCGTTGCTATCAGACAGCTCATCTTCACGTCTTGCGCAGTCGCCATTTCAGTGCCACTACACACCTTCGTTGACGTCACGCCGTCCTGATTTCTAAGGAGGTCTTCGAGACTCCAAAAACACCCTCCGGCAACGATCACATTATTTATTTTTCATAAAGCCTCCTTGGTTTTTATCTATTTACTAATGGAACTGAATTTACAGCATGTAAAATAGATATAACATGCTCAATAGTTCGTATAATGTGACTTATTAGACAGTTTACGTAGGGGCTATGTATGGATGCAGACTTTGGATATCAGATTAAAAGAGTTGTGAAATTAAGGGTTCACGAAAAACTGCAAATATAGGGCAAATCAGATTGTCTATACCCATAATTTAGAGCGCCCGAGCATCAGGAACTCACTGAAAGCAGACGTTTCTGAAAATAAACAAGGCACAGCGCTTGAAAATTTCGAGACATCAACGTTTTGCCAAAAGGCTAAAAATGCGTGCACTACTCATTTCGCATTTAAAGAGAGCATCGGTTATTAGGCAATAACGATGTGGCCAAAATTTGTCGACCACTACACTATCTCGTAAACGAGTTTGATAGACGTCAACTAGTACGTATTTTTAGTGTAAGGTCATATTAATGCACGATGCTAAACTCTGCTGTGAGCTAGGTAGGATGTATAAATACCATAAATATTTCAATGCTTTACTTTTTAAAGCTCAAGTGAGTTACTCAGTTCCGACTGTTGGTGGCAGATTTGGAATCTCGCGATTTGTCTTAAATGTCAGCCAAGCAAGTCTCTCGCTAATAAAGTGTTGACTATCCCTGACAAAGTAACAATTTCTTGCCATAATCAGACTTAAGCACTTTACTTAGAGTGTATGTGCGCCGCTTAATGCATCAATGCTGCTAATTCCCTGATTGACATCAATCACTTTGTTTCCTGTTTGATACTCTGAGATAAACAAGATCGAATGATGCAAAAGGGGACTATTTAAATACTGAGGGAACAAATGGCAGTAGATTTGAGCATAGAAACCGCTCTGCTCCTAGAGCGCTGGCAAGGCATTGTAAACTCGATGGCTCAAGTCGCGGAAGTGCCTTGTGTGCTGATTAATCGATTAGATAAAAACGAAATTTGTCAGGCTGTTGGCAGTGTGTCAGTACCAACTTTTTATTGCGGTGAACCTGTTCCATTGGCACTTAACACTTATTGTTCCCAAGTCATTTCCAGTAACCAGCCATTACTAGTTGAAAATGCAATCGGTACCCGATATGAAAACAATAACCCAACATTTGCAGCAGGCTTTAGTTATTACTATGGCCTGCCATTGCTTTGGCCTAGCGGAAAAACTTTCGGTACTTTGTGTATGTTGGACTTTTCAAGCCCAGATCGGGCATCACAACACTGTTCCTTACTCACACTTTTTAAGCAGGCCATTGAATACGATTTACAGATGCTTCAACAACAGCAAGATCTGCTAAAGCGTGAGCAACAAGCAGACAAAAAATTTATACAACTATTCAATGAGATGTCAAATAGGATAAGACCGGTAACTAATAATAAGTTGCTTCAATCTGAGTTGTTTGTACTTTTGACAAGCCAATACCAATACTGGCATCAGGAACTGGATAAGCAGCTTAATCAAACCGTCCTGACTGATGAAAACTCCATTCATATAGCGGCACTGGTTCGAATTTGGTCAAATTTGTTGGCGATTGCCCATGAAACAGAATGGTTGAGAGCTACGGCAGTTCTAGAACCTTATAGTTGTGATGCTGTTGCGTCACTGGTCAATGCAACTCCATTATTAGAACAAGCAGTGTATAAAACAGCGCTGACCCTTGGTGCTGATCTCGTTTTGAGGAGTCATTTGCCTAATCCACTGTTACTAAGTGGGAAACCAGAGTTATGGTCTCTGATAGGACTAGCTATCACGAGCTTTTTAGTTGTTGGCGCCAGCGGTACAAGTATAACTATTTTTGTCAGTAACCGATTAAAAGGTAAGTACAGAGTTTTGGAATGGTCCCTTCTTGTAAAAGGCCAGACGATGCCGCTGCGTTTTACCCGCGATAATCAAGCGCTTTATGGTTTTGCAACAGTATGTGCCGAGTTAGCGGGTGCTGTTCTTGAATCTGGTGAGTGGCAATTAACTGAGAGTCTTCAGCAACAGAGTCGTTATCTCAACTCAAATCGTGATCACGTTGACGACATTGAAAGCAGGAATGCTTCAAGAACTGCTAATGGCATAACCAGGCTTATCTGCTTATCGATACCGGTGATGGGAGACGATTTATAAACACTCAGCGATGATCAGCGAAGTTGTGTTTTAGTTTTCTTGTTGGCACTACATCCGGTATGGCGGCCTTTAATCTGAGAGTGACACTTGGGATAACTGAAAAACTGGCTGTGATTCTGCTGAACGGAGCTTGGTGCTAAGCATGTTGGCGTCATTCAAAGCAAGGTCAACACTGCTATTAACGTTTACGATTATCTGACGGACGTGCTGCTGCGCGTCAACCAACATCCAGTAAGCAAGGTACATGAACTAATGCCGAAGTTACGGAAAGCTCAGTTCGAAAGCGCATTACAGCGTTCAGCTCTATTTAGCAATCCCGATGCTTCGGTAAAATAAGCCACGGAAAATGCTCCGGAGGCCGCATGCACACTAAATAGATGACGTTAGACGAAGAGTTGGATTTAAACGAGCAAATTATAGAGCCTGCGACCGGAAAAGCCAAAAGTTTATAAATACAGCTAAAACTCAAATCAAGCAGGCGAATATTGTACAAAACAATACCATTGCTACAGAGATAACTTCAAGTCTGACAGATCTATGCTAGAGTTAAATCAACGATTTAATTCATTTTTCTATGCAGGATCTTTGAAAAATGCAGTAGAAAAACGGAGAAGTACATGACCTTTAGTTTAGCTCAAACAGCTAGTGCAGAAACCACACTAAAAGCACCTGCTGAAGCAGATCAGAACCTGCGGGATATCACTGAACTGGCGTGTTATATCTGTGATGCACCAGTGGCTATGGTGACGCGAACCGATGACACAAAGCTGAATCTAATTGCAAAAGTTGGTATTTCGCGTACCTCTGTATTAATTAAAGAGTCCTTTTGCGTGTATGCAATGGAAACACCTGATGCGGTAATGGTGGTCCCTGACGCTACTTTAGATCACAGATTCAGTACCAATGCTATGGTGATTTCAGGACCTGGCTACCGATTTTATGCTGGCTCGCCGCTGATTGATCCCGAAGGTGCAGTGATTGGTACTATTTGTGTCTATGATCATGTTCCTAAGCAGCTGAACCAGCGGCAGATAAGCTCTTTGCAGGCTCTGTCCAGACAAGTGATCGCCATACTGGAGCTGAAAAAAGTCGGCGAACAATTACATAATACCAGCATGACGGATGCGCTGACAGGGGTGAACAACAGAAGAGCTTTTGACCTCAAGTTTGAAGCTGAATTTGCTCGCTGGCAAAGAACAGGACAATCTTTTGTACTGGCATTGATTGATATTGATCACTTTAAGAGTTTTAACGACAGCTATGGTCATGCCGCAGGAGATGAGGCACTGAGTCAAGTCGCGGCTCTGTTTCAGCGCCATAGCAGGAACTATGACTTTTTCGCCCGTTATGGTGGTGAAGAGTTTGTGCTGATCCTGCCAGGCACAGACACAGCGTCCGCAAATAAAACACTGGAAAAGTTAAGGCTGGTAGTGGCTAACCATGAGTGGTTATTACGACAATTAACGGTCAGCATAGGTTTGGCCAGCGCTGATTTATTTGACGACAAAAAGCAGTTGCTCGAAGTCGCCGATCAGATGTTATACAAAGCTAAAACCCAAGGCCGCAATCAAACCAGTGTGTTCGCCACACTGTAAGAGATCTGTTCATGCTGCGCTGATCTCAAGACCTCATAAAAACTGAGGTCTTGCTTCGGTCGATAAGCTGGTCTGATATTGGCATTATTTATTCCTTTCAAATACATGGGTAATGCGACTTACACAGATTTTTTATGCTCTCTTGGACTCCATGTGAAGGAGATCGTCACATTCTTTACATATAGAAAATAGAGTTCTTTAGCCAGCTGCAATTTCAGATTAACCGATTCGGTAAGCTTTCTGCATTTCCGGAGACAACTTTTTTAGCCAGCTTGAGAGACTGAAGCCTTTTCTATCGGTACTATTTAATTTAGTAAAATACAGATGTTCATCCCAGCGAGGACCGAAATCTACTTCTGCAAGACTTACAAGCTGTTTGTTTCTGCGAAGACGATGCTTTTGATGGTAATCTTCGGCGGGCCAAAAATAACCATTTTGTTCTCCGGCCTCAATCACCTCGGGAGATTTCTCCTTTCCAATCGCTTGAATCAGTTCTTCAGCTACTTGTTTTTGCTCCAGATCAAAAACAAAAAGTATCTGGCGATACTGGCCCTGCTTTCTACCATGAACAGACCATGATTCAAAACTTCCAAGAAGTTCCCTGTAGCTGATTTGGTCTTTATCGTAGATCACTCTGACGACTTCGGCGTGTCCGTTGATGTTGCGGTAACTCGGATCCAGAGTTGATGCTCCAGCGTAGCCAACACGTGTTTGCACTACTCCCTGCGTCCCTCCAAAATTAGAATCCGGTCCCCAAAAGCAACCCATGCCGAAAACCGTTTGACTAAGCTTCCCGATTTTCAATGCTTCTTCGATTGCTTCAGGGGTTGCAAATTCATAGCTTTCAACACCGTCTTCTTTATTCATTTTTAGATCCGACATATTTTTCACCTAACTTTCAAAAATTGAAGCCACTCCCATTCCTCACGCCGTGCAAACGACGATAAGACCACGTTTTCCAACACCAGCTTGATGAAGTATCTTTGCTAAAACTCCGCAGCATGTTTCTTGGTAACACAACTGCGGAAAATTGCTGTAATCATTGATCTTACTGCTTATTAAGTTATTAATAATTCTAAAAAACTCATTATTTCATTGAAGCTTCCAACCACCTGTCAAGGTCCTTGAACTTGGGGTTTCTCAGCTTCTTTGTCCCAACCACTATTGTCGGGAAATTCAGCTTTCCGTTCGAATAGAGGGAGCACAGTTCATCAGCAGCCGCGTCGTCTTCATGAACATCCAAAAAAACAAACTGGCTCCCTTTTTCTTGCAAGTACGAATGGTAAATCTTGGTTTTATGGCAGTCTTTATGACCGAACAGCTTAATCAACACGAACGGCTCCTTTTTTCAAAAGGTTCACTTTCATAAACCCCCTCGATTTAAAAATTATTCTACAAACTTCAATGACTCCGAGTTAATACAGAATCGGACCCCTGATGGCTCAGGACCGTCTGGAAAAGCGTGCCCCAGATGGGCTTCGCACACATTGCATAGCACTTCGATTCTGCGCCCGAAGGTCGTATCCAGTTCATATTGAATTACGTTGTCTGCGACTGGCTCAGAAAAACTCGGCCATCCCGTTCCCGAATCGAACTTTAGGTTCGAGTCAAAGAGTTCGGTGTCGCAGCCCACACAGGCGTACCTTCCAGCTTCATAAAATGAACAGAGTTCTCCGGTGTGCGCGCGTTCGGTGCCTTTCATCCGCATGACCCGAAATTGCGCTGGCGTCAGAATTTCTTTCCACTCTTCCTCGCTCTTTTCTACTTTTTTGGGAGGCGCGGGAGTGCCGTTATCCAGGTAGTTGTAAATGCTTTTCCAATTGAACATATATTTGCTCCTTTATTTTAGGGTTCACTCTTTAGCTATCAATCCACGAGAAGAAGTCTGTAGCACTACCAATGAATTCTCCATCCACAAAAACTTGCGGTACAGTTTGGAGATTTGTTCTTTCCTTCAACTCCAGGTAAGTCTTCGGATCGTCGTCTACGCGAATTTGTTTGAAATCGACCTTTTCAGCAGTTAGGTAATTCTTCACGCGTGCGCAAAATGGACAATGGTCTTTCGTATAAATAACAACATTCTTAAGTGCTTTCATTTTTTCCTCGTTCATTTGGTTCATGATTTAGTCTCTTTCAAAATGGCAAGAGTATCCGCTGGGATTCCTCTGCAAATAGTTTTGGTGATATGCCTCAGCGTCGTAGAATTCTTTTTCCAGGGTGACGGTCGTGACCACTTCATTCTCGAAGCGACCGATCTCATTGACCTCATCAATCACGTTTTCGATAATCGCTTTCTGTGCATCGTCACGATAGAACGCTGCCGAGCGATACGAAGTGCCAACATCATTTCCTTGGCGATTCTTCGTAGTCGGATCATGGATTTTGAAAAAGTAATGTAGAATCTCTTCGAGAGATATTTCGTCTTGGTCGTATTCCACGCGAACCGCTTCGGCGTGCCCCGTTTTCCCTGTTATAATATCGGCGTAGGTAGGATCATCAAAATCTCCGCCAGAGTAGCCCACCTTCGTTGACGTCACACCGTCCAGACTCCTAAGGAGGTCTTCGAGACCCCAAAAACACCCTCCGGCAACGATCACATAATCTAGTTTCATAAAGCCTCCTTAGTTTTCATCCACTTACTGATTAGACTGACTTTACAGCATGTAAAATAGATATAATATGTTCAATAGTTCGTATAACATGACCTATTGGACAGTTTACGTAGGAGCTATATATGGATGTTCTCAGTGAAATTTTAGATAAGGTAGAGCTTACTAGCAGCTACTGGTATAGAACCTCATTTGCGGGAGACTGGGGCATCAGCCTCCCGCAGGAAGAGAATCTAGCGAGATTTCACATCGTGACTCATGGCGAGTTTTGGTATGAGGTGCCAAAACTTAAACTTAAAGCATTGGCGGAGCAGGGCGATATTTTGATCTTTTTCAAAGGGATGGAGCACACCATGGCCAGTGCACCAAAAATCAAGGCCGAGCCTGCGGTCGAATTTAGAGCTAAAGCCAACCTCACCGAAGCTCAAGTTTTGGAATACGGTGATCAGAGCAAGCTCAAAGCCAACGTCGTTTGCGGACATTTTTGTTTTAATGGCGGGCCCGATCATCCATTTTTAAGTTCGCTGCCAAACGTCGTGCATGTGAAGAGCACCGAGAACTCGCACTCCCCTTGGCTTGCCATGCATTTAAGTATGATAGAGCAAGAAGCAAAATCAGGGCTCCCCGGAAGCAACACTCTGGTCAGGAAGCTGACAGAAATTATCTTCGTGCAAGCCTTAAGAATTCACATGCACAAACACAATAAACAGACAGGGTTTTTCAAACTGATCGAGAACCCGCAGATCAGCAAAACCCTAGAAGCTATCCATCATTGTCTCGATAAAAAATGGGGTCTTGACGATCTAGCTGAGATTGCTGGGATGTCTCGTACCAACTACAGCGTTAAATTTAAGGAGCTGTCTGGCATGACACCTCTTGATTATTTAACTTATTGTCGGCTTGAAAAAGCGAAGCAGCTGCTTAAAGAATCCGGGAAGTCTGTTCCCGAGGTGAGTGAAGCCGTCGGATATCCGGCGCACGAACACTTTCAAAAATTGTTTAAGAAAAGAATTGGTTTAACTCCAAGTGCTTACCGAAAAGAAAACTCTAGAAAGGTATGAAAATGAAAATCTACAACTCTCCTGTGAACAAAATTGCTTTCTGGGTCATCGTCGTCGGTAGTGTATTCTGTCTTCTTCTCCCTTTATTCTTACCTCTTCTTCCTCTGCACTACTTGAAGGGTTATGGCGAAATAGGAGATGCTTTTGGAGGTATTTCGAACCCATTCGTACAGATACTAGGTTCAGTGGTTCTGTTTTTAGCGCTGAAAGCCCAGATTGATGCGAATAGAATCCTTCATCAGCAAATCGAAAAAGAAAACACCAAGGAGCAACTAAGGCACGAGTTAGATCAACTTCACGAACTTTATATGTTCGTCGAAAGAAACATTAAAAATTTTAGTTACGATCAAGAAAAGGTCGTTGATGGCAAGACGCAAATGATCCTTCTTTATTCTCGACGTGCGATTAAATGTTTCATTGAGGATCTAGAGAACTTGGATGTTGATATTCATAAAGATGGCGACGTTTTAATGTTCGACGGGGTCAAAGAAATTATGAGCATCTTGTACAGCGTTGAACTATTTTTCAATAAAATTAAAGACAGCGAAATCGCACCTTATCACAAGAATTTTTATAAAACTCTTATGCAGCACGAGCTGCTCTTCAGTATTTTTCCTTACCAAGAACTCGACAATCAAGCTCATCTAAGGCATGAACCTTGCGATGAGTGCGGTGTATACCATGCGAATTATCCGCCACTGATTTATGATCGACTACAGGAAATTAAAAAAAGTTTCTCCTGATGTATTATGGATATTTATTCGGTATCGGTCCTACCAAAAAGCTATTTGTAGTATCTCGAGTACGTGCTGTGGTGTAGTAATTCCAATCTTAGAAAACTCAAAGCTTATTCTGAAACTATCGGAATTGTCGGTTGGGTGAGACTTAGTCGCCCCGTAAAGCCTTATCGGGGCGGCAAAGATAACTTTTTATATCACTGCTATTGATGACGTCCTTTGTTTACTAAAGTTGTAAGCCCTTATTCTTTGTTTTAGACCTTCAACCACTCCGGGCTTGTCACTAGGAGAGTCCCCTTGGCTAACCTTAGCCGTCAGATCGTATTCAGCGATTTCTAGCCGGTCCCCCTGAATCATTTTACGCCAACCGTTCCACAACTTAGGGTCAAGCTCTTCGGTACGCCAACCATCGGTCGGTTCGCTCCGACTCGCTAAAGCCAGATCCCTGATTTGGTTCTGGAGCGTTAGATCGTCAATCATTGTTTGGGAGTGAGAATGTTGAGGGATTAAGTTTTGATACAAAAGATTAAACTTACACCAATTTTACGCCATGGAATTTTAATATTTTTATAAATTTTTGATATTTAATATATATTTTAAATTTATTGTCCAATCCATCATCGGTGCAACACTGATTCGTGGAGATTGAGGGGTTTCAATGGTTTTGTCAGTATTCATTAAAAAATCAGACTCTTGATCAGTGTTTATCAGCTTTGGCGGCAAAGACATAGTTAACAACCTATGTCTTAGAACGGAAGCGGTGCAAAGAAATATGTGGGAAATTACATGAAAATCAGATGTCTCAAAGCCAAAGCGTCAATCCATTTATTGAGCACGATACAGCACAATGTAATGAGCTGAAATGCATTCATTACTGATAGGAGGATCTTAGGGAGTGAACGAAAAATGAAACTCGGTGTTTCATTTTTATTCAGGTATTTCCGATAGCACGCAATACTATCACAAAAATGGAATACATTCATTGAGAGGTATTATCTGCTTTTATCAACCTTAGAACTTATAATTAATGGTAAGAGGAGCAGCCAATATTCATTAGATACATTCAAATATAGAAAACAGAATGTTTTTTTCGATAGAACATTCACACTGAACTTGTGGGATTTATCAATCATTATGTCCTAGCAGGATTAAATTGAATTTAGCTTAATCATTCAGTATGTTGAATACATAGAAGAATAAAGTATAGGAAAAGCCGATGTTGCTTTTAGAAGAAATTTTTAAAACTAAAAAAGTACAACAGAGTGATGAGTTTAATCTGAGAATACATCGTGGGCTGAGTTGGTTAAAGCAGGCATTCCTGCTCGATCATGATCCAGATTTACAATTTATCAGCCTCTGGATTTCTTTCAATGCGATATATGCACAAGACTTGGGGCAAAGTCAGGATAAACAGAGTTTACGTCAGTTCTTACATTTAATTTGCCAGCATGATGCCGATCATAGAATTTATAGCATTTTATGGGAAAAATTTAGTCAGCCCATTCGTATGCTCTTAGACAACCAATACACCTATCAAGGCTATTGGGACTATCAAAATAAGAAAATTGGTTTAGAGGTCTGTAAGGCTCAGCTTGAACAGGAAAAGAAGAAAGTGGCGAAAGCGCTACAGCAGAAACATTCGGTCGATATTTTATTGGTACTGTTTAACCGTTTATATACCTTGAGAAATCAGTTGATGCATGGCGGTTCAACCTATAAGAGTTCATTGAACCGCAAGCAGTTGCAAGATGGCTGTCAAATTTTATCTGCTTTGCTGCCCGCATTTTTGTACATTGCTTTGGAGAATGCCGATAGTCTCGACTTGGGTAAACCATTTTACCCAGTGGCTCAGGTCAGTTAGCGCTCAAAATGAAGTGCCCAAACAAAAAGACAGTTTACTGAGTAAACTGTCTTTTTGAAGGTTAAGCAATACTCTGTTTTTTGCTATATAGGGTATCCAGCAGAGCAAAGACACCCGCCATCATCACCAGTGTAATACCGACTAAACACGTACTACTCCAGCCGCCGTGATGCCATGCATAGACACCCAGCGCCGAGCCACACGCACCACCAATAAAATATAAGGTCATATAGATGGAGTTCACCCGCGACTTCGCATCGGGGCGTAAACGGAAAATCACGTTTTGGTTACAACTGTGTGTGGTTGCAAGCCCTAAGTTAATCAGTGCATAACCGATGATGTAGCTGATGAGTGAACTCCCGCCTAAATATAGGAACACCCAACTGAGGGCTAACGTCCCGCAGCCGACCCAAGTCAAAAGCAGGGTATAACCGCGATCGGCCCATTTACCAATCCACTGAGTGGAGAGTGCACCAAATACGCCGACCAAAGTTACCACGCCGACTAAGACATCCGAAAGTTGAAATGGCTCAGCGGTTAAAAGTAGAGCAATGGTTGAAAACAGCATGCTCATGGCAGCAAAAGCAAATCCACCTGTGATTGAGCGATACACCAAACGTGGCTCTTGTTGCAGCAGACTCCCCATCGACTTAAAAATGTCGAAATAGGTGATTTTAAGTTTGGGTAGTTGCGGCAGTTTTCCTTTCATCAGAAGAGCCAAAGCAAACATGGCAATGCCACTCAACACATAAATCATTTTCCAGTGCCATAAATCTGAGAGTAATCCAGCCACACTGGTCGACAGTAAGATCCCGACCAATAAGCCACTCATGAGGAAACCGACCACTTCTCCCGTTTTTTCAGGTTTGACTGCCATCGTGGCCAGAGGAATCAGCACTTGTGCTGCAACTGAAAAGAGTCCTGTAATAATGGTACCCAGCCAGAGCATCGATAAGTTGGTGGATGTCGCACAGATAAACAGCCCAGCAGATGCTCCAAACATCAGGAATGGAATCAGTTTGGCTTTGTTCAGCATGTCGCCTAAGGGCACAATGAACAGTAAACCCAAAGCATAGGAAACTTGCGCAAAGGTCACGGTCAAAGCCACTTGTTCTTCTGGTGCTTGAAAGCTTTGCTGAATAGAGGAAATCAAAGGCTGGCAATAATAGTTTGCCCCTGCACATAAGCCGCAGACAATTGCCATCAGCCAGAGCAGAGATTTGTCTCGACTGATGTCGAAAGAAGTATTCATAATGAGCCTTTGATGAGGGAGTATTTTTTAGAATGACGTTTACATCGTGCTTGAGTTAAATAGATGCATCGTTTAAGAAATTGTATACGAAGCTGGGACAAAAGCCTAAAACAGGTGAGAAATGACCGCATCAAAAATGAGTCGAAGATCAAGACACAGAAAATAGCATGACCTGTTCTCAGGCCGACGTTTTCATCTAATACAATCAAAAAATGATGATGTTTCGAATTTCCTGTCAAAAAATAATAAAAATCTTTAAAAAATTCTGAACATGGCCGTCTATTTTGTATGAAATTGTTGCATTCGATCATTTTTAATCATCTTGCACATCAAAGATTTGGGACAAATTACTGAAATATTCATCTATTTAAGGTATTTTTGCTCAATTATGGTGCATTTTTACTTAAGCCTAGTGTGTCAATGCACGCCATTATCATCCGATAAAATATGAAAAAACATTTTTGTTGGTCATTCCTCGTTTCAGATCTAGTTAAACGCGATCAACCCCTCCTTGTATTTTTAGATGATCCATTTCAAATACGCGTTTTAGTTGAGCTAAATTTTTAGCATTGGCATTTTTGATCGATGAAAAATAGGGACAGGCCAATTCGAAGCTTTTGCAAATGGGGCAAAACTGTCATTTAAGTCAATGTCTGCAAAGTTTGCGTGACGGCAGATGGTAAAGCTCGATGAATGACGGGTTCGGGTTAATCTGAACGTGGCGGTTCATATTCTCGAATTGGTCAAAAAGATCAATACTGCGGAATTAAAGGACTTGGTTTTGTGCAAAAAA
>JACRYN010000154.1_pt1 | contig 13531 bp, 14 predicted proteins | sample 8023231 | NCBI WGS metagenome assembly JACRYN01 (sample SAMN15756473, study PRJNA655841) | gut metagenome | isolation source: fecal sample D84 from domestic dog with diarrhoea | host: Canis lupus familiaris | place: South Africa: Mmabatho, Mahikeng | collected 2019-09
GGCCCATTTTTTAGGGCCGCTACGCGACCCAGCGGGAGCAAGCTCCCTCGCCACAAGGGGGTCAGTTTTGGGGCGAAGTATTTGCTTCATTCACGCTGTAAGTCCGCAACCCCGCCAGAATATCCCGATCCAGCATGCTCACCCAACGGTTGTAGTTGCGATGGATCTTCCCGTCCTTGTAGCCCAGGTCGCGGCTGTCGCGGTAGGTGATGGCGTAGCTGTTGCGGGTGTAGCGGATGTCTATGGCGGCGTAGAACTGGCCGCGCACGGTGATCTCGGCCTGCACCAGTTGCGGGCTCAGGCGTTGTACCGTCCACTCGCGTTTTTGCAGGGCGGCGACGATCACCTGTTTCATTTTTTCCTCGCTGACCTGGCTCGTGGCCGGCAACTCGTGCTGGGTGTTGAGCACCGGTTTGCTGGTGCAGCCAGCCGTGGTCAGCAGGGCCAGGGTGATCAGGGTAGCGCGTAGCAGGGAAGACATTCCGTTTTCTCCAGTCGATTAAAAAGTCAGCTCCAGCGGCGGAAGATCAACGAGGTGTTGACGCCGCCGAAGGCAAAGTTGTTGTTCATCACGTAGTCGTTGTGCATCTGGCGAAAGCCACCTTGCAGGTAGTCCAGCTCGCCGCATTGCGGGTCGACCGCGTCCAGGTTGAAGGTGTGCACGTACTGGTCGCGGTTCATCATCTCGATGCTGAACCACGATTCCAGCGCGCCGCAGGCACCCAGGGTGTGGCCGAGGAAACTCTTCTGTGAACTGATCGGCATGCGGCTGCCAAACAGGCTGCTGGTGGCCAGGGTTTCAGCGATGTCGCCCTGATCGGTAGCCGTGCCGTGGCCGTTCACGTAGCCAATGGCGGACGGTTCAAGACCTGCGTCTTCCAGGGCCAGCTCCATGGCGCGGCGCATGGTTTTCTGTTCCGGGCGGGTGGTGTGCTGGCCGTCGGCGTTGCTGCCGAAGCCGACCAGCTCCGCATGAATATGCGCGCCTCGCGCGAGTGCGTGTTCCAACTCTTCGAGCACCAACATGCCGCCACCTTCACCGATCACCAGGCCATCGCGGCCGCTGTCGTAGGGGCGCGGGCTGGTTTGCGGCGCATCGTTTTTCAGGCTGGTGGCGTACAACGCATCGAACACCATGGCTTCGGTGGGGCACAGTTCTTCTGCGCCGCCCGCGAGCATCAACGGCAGGCGCCCGAACTTGATTGCCTCATAGGCGTAGCCGATGCCCTGGCTGCCGCTGGTGCAGGCGCTGGAGGTAGGAATCAGCCGGCCCGTGAGGCCAAAGAAGATACTGATATTTGCCGCCGTGGTGTGGGGCATCATGCGTACATAGGAATTGGCATTGAGCCCCTCGGCCACCGAATTGAGCAGCATATTGCCGAACGCCTTGATCTCATCGGTGCTGCCGGTGGACGAGCCACAGGCCACGCCCATGCGTCCGTCCTTGATCGACTCGTCACCGAGCAGGCCGGCGTCTTGCAACGCCTGCTCCGCCGCCCACACGGCCAGGCGCGAGACGCGGCCCATGCTGCGCAGTTGTTTGCGCGTCCAGTGAGCGGGCACGACGAAATCGTCGATAGGGCCGGCCAGGCGCGTGTTCAGTTCGGTGAAACGGTCCCACTCATCCATGCGCCGAATGCCGCTGCGGTTGGCGCGAAAATTGGCGGCGATGGTGTCCCAGTCGCTGCCCAGGGAGGTCACGCCGGCCATGCCGGTGACGACAACGCGCTTCATCAGCACAGGCCCCCGTTCACGGCCAGCACCTGGCGCGTGATGTAGCCGGCTTCGGCCGACATCAGGAAGTTCACGGCGCCGGCGACTTCTTCCGGCGTGCCCATGCGTTGGGCCGGGATCATTTTCATCAGTTCTTCTACCGGCACGTTTTCATCCAGCATCGCGGTGTCGATCAGGCCCGGCGCCACGCAGTTGACGGTGATCTTGCGCTTGCCCAGCTCGATGGCCAGCGCCTTGGCCGCGCCGATCAAGCCGGCTTTGGAGGCGCTGTAGTTGACCTGGCCGCGGTTGCCGATCAGCCCGGACACCGAGGTGATGCACACGATAAGCCCGGCGGCGCGGCGCCGAATCATCGGCATCATCACCGGGTGCAGCACGTTGTAGAAACCATCCAGGTTGGTGCGCATCACCACATCCCAATCGTCTTCCGACAGAGCAGGAAAGGCGCCGTCGCGGGTCAGGCCGGCATTGAGCACCACGCCGTAATAGGCGCCATGCTGCTCCACATCGGCCTCAAGGATCTCTTTGCACGCAGCGCGATCCGCCACGTCGAACTGCAGCACGCGTGCCTCGCGCCCCAGGGCTTGGACCTCGAGCTGTACCGCGTCGGCTTCGGCACGACCGCTGCGGCAATGCAGCACGATGTCATGGCCGGCATGGGCCAGGCGCAGGGCAATGGCGCGGCCGATACCACGGCTGGAGCCGGTGACCAGTACGGATTCAGTCATGGCGTTTCGTCCTTCGATTCATCTAAATAGTTGGCCGCCTGGGGCGGTCGAAATACGTTCAGGCGCGCGCTGGCCTGGATACCGTCGCCGGTGAGGTGGCATTCGAAAACGCCCATGCCGTTGTCGTCTTCCAGGGAGCGCAGGCCGTGGATATGCAGCTCGGCACCGGCCGGGAAGTGCTCCACGTTGCACTCGAACTTACGTGTGCCCAACAGGAAACCGAGTTCCACGGCCTTGCCTTGCTGGCGTGCATGGCAACCGGCATACGCGGCGACGCTTTGCGCCATCAGCTCGATGCCGACCCAGGCTGGCAGGCTACCGTCAGCACGGTTGAACAGGCCGCCGGGCTTGACGGTGACGCGGGTGTGGATCTGCTCTTCATCGAACGACAGCACCTGGTCGATCAGGATCATGTCGCCCGCATGGGGCAGCAGTTCGGCGAGTGGCCAATCGATCATGGGGCCTCTGCGATTATCAGGCTGACATTGTTACCGCCGAAGGCAAACGAGTTGCTCATCAGGCAGGGTTTTTTCAAGCTGTCGCCGCTGCGCACCCATTGCAAGGCGGGCAGCGCCGGGTCGGGATGGCCGTCCCATACGTGGGGTGGCAGCAGGCGATGGGTCAGGCTCAGCCAGCAGAACGCGGCTTCCAGTGCCCCGGCAGCGCCGAGGGTGTGGCCGGTCATGGGCTTGGTCGATGAGCAGGCGACGCCGCCGGGAAACAGGCTGGCGACCGCCAGGCTTTCCATGGCGTCGTTGTGTTGGGTCGCGGTGCCGTGCAGGTTCAGGTAGCCGATCTGCTCGGGCGAAAGCTTTGCACTGGCCAGGGCCTTGCGCATGGCCAGCAACGCGCCCTTGCCGCTGGGCTCGGGCGCAGAGATATGGTGCGCGTCGCAACTGGCGCCGCTGCCCAGCAAGGCGATGGGGGCCGGCTCACGGCTCATCAGGAACAGCACCGCCGCTTCACCGATATTGATGCCGTTGCGGTTCACCGAGAACGGATTACAGCGCTCGGCAGACACTGCTTCCAGCGCGGTAAACCCGTTCAGCGTCAGCTTGCACAGGCTGTCCACGCCGCCGCAGATCACCGCATCGCACACCCCCAGGTCCAACAGACGCTGGGCGCTCATCAATGCTCGGGCGCTGGAGGTGCAGGCGGTGGAAATCACATAGGCCGGGCCGCTCACGTTCAACCAGTCGGCGAGGAAGTTGGCCGGGGCGCTGAGTTCCTGTTGCTGGTAATCGTAGTCAGCGGGGAACTGCGTGTTCTGCAGGTAATGGGCAATGCCACGGCTGGCTTCGTCAATGCCCGAGGTGCTGGTGCCCAGCACAACCCCGACCCGGTCAGCGCCGTAGGTTTGGATGGCCTGACGAATCTGATCTTCGATCTGCAGCGCCGCTTCCAACAGCAACTGGTTATTGCGACTGCTTTGCTGGGCCAGTTCCGGGGGCAGGCTCGCCAGTTCGCCGTATACGGCGGCCACCGGCACTACGCGTTCCGGCACCCAGCCGCTTTCGGCACGCATGCCCGAACAGTCGCCGGCAAACAGCTTGCGGCTGACTTGCGCCTGGCCACGGCCAAGGGCGCAGATCACGCCAAGGGCGTTGAGGTAGGCGGTCATCGGCTCACACCCAGCGGGCTGATGCGGTAACTCAGCGGCGGGTCGGCCATGTTCACGCTGAACACCTCCGAAGACTGGTAGACGATCTGCCAGTGGCCCGGCAGCGTGCGCGTCAGGTCCATGGCCTGGGCAGTGGGATACAACGCTGGTACGTCACCAGGCGCGGTCAGGGCAAACAGCAGCGCGGCAAATAGCGTGCGCGCCTGGGGGTTGGGCGGCAGCAAGCCGTCTGCCTGCCACTGCCCATCAAGCAGTTTTTGCCGGGCCAGCGGAATGCCCAGCGGGTCCATCATCGACCAGCGAATCGCGCGGCCTTCGCGCTGGATCACCAGCAGCCAGTCCTGGCTCTGGCTGTCCGCCAGGCGCTGCACATGCAATTGCATCGGCAAGGCCAGGGCCGGCATTTTTTCCGGCAGCGGCGCCTGGCTGGCACAGGCGCTGAGCAGCAACAGGCAACTTATCAACAGCAGGCGCATCATGGGGCCGCATTCTCCACAGGTTTACGGGCCACGCAGTTGACCAGGGTTTCCTCGCGCTGACCCACCGGCGGTGCCTTGCGCAGGCCCCAACGTTCCAGCAGGCCGAAGTCACTGGAACGGCTCCACCACAAGTAAGGGTACGAAAAGTTCTGAGCAGCGAACTCAAAGCCCTGCTCGCGCAGCATCTCCAGGTACTCTTCGGCGCTTTTCTGCACATGCATCGGGTGGCGGAACAGCCAGCGAATCACCCAGGTGTCGATGTAGGCTTCGGTGGATTCGGCAAACAGCAGATAGCCGCCCGGCTTGAGCACCCGATAGAACTCCTTGAGTGCGCGATGTTGTTCCACCAGATGATGGAAGGTCTGGTGGCAGAACAGGATATCGACGCTGGCATCCGCTAGGTTGAGGGTCGCGCAGTCGCTGCCGATCAGCTCGACGTCCAGGCCCAGCCGCGCGGCTTCTTCACGGCTCAGTGCCAGGCTGTGAGGGTCGGCATCCAGGCCGATCAGGCGCGAAGGCGCGAACACCTGATGCAGCAACTGGAAGGATTTGCCCTGGCCGCAACCGGCATCCAGCAACACCGGCGCCACCGGCAGCGGCTCGCTGAACAGGCTGCGCAGGTCATTGATCGCCACGCGCAATACGTGATGCTGCCAGGTATGGCTGCGCAGGAACCAGAAGCCGAACTTGGTTTCTTCGACGTAGTTTTGACTCAGGTAGTTTTTTTCAACGCCAGGGCTGCTCATACCGCTTCACTCGCACAAATATCCGACAACATCCGCAAGCGCCGTTTCGGCTCGCTGACAAACGGGTTGCGTTCATCCCAGGCGTAACCGGCCAGGATAGAGCTGATCATGCGGCGAATCTCCGGTGAACTGCCAGGATGGAAAATCACGTCCTGGAACGTGCCCGCGTACCAGCCCTCGACGTAGCAACGGAAGGTATCGACACCGCGCTTGAGCGGTTCGGCGAACTCGGTTTGCCAGTCCACCGTTTCTCCGCTCAATTGGCGGTGCAGCACTCCTGCGGCCATGCTGGCCGAACGCATGGCAATGGTCACGCCGGAAGAGAACACCGGGTCGAGGAATTCCGCCGCATTGCCCAGTAGCGCAAAGCCTGGACCGTGCAGGGTTTTGACGTTGGCCGAGTAGCCGCCGATGGTGCGCGCCGGGGTATCCCAGACGGCATTTTGCAGCACGGCGGACAGGCTTGGGGTTTGCTCGATAAAGCCGCGCAGGCAGGCGTCGAGGTCGCTGTCGGCACCCTCGAAATGCTCTTTGGCTGCGACCACGCCTACCGAGCAACGGCCGTTACTGAACGGGATGGTCCAGAACCAGATATCGCGCTTGGTCGGGTGAGTGGTCACCAGGATTTTGCTGCGGTCAAAGCCTGGGTGTTCGATACGGTCTTCGACGTGGGTGAATACGGCCTGGCGCAGCGGGAAATTCGACGGTGCTTCCAGGTCCAGCAGGCGTGGCAACACACGGCCGTAGCCGCTGGCATCGAGCACGAACCTGGCCTTGAGGTGGTACTCGCTGCCATTCTGGCGGCGCACATGCAAATACCGGCTCTCGGCAGAAAAATCCACGCCGACAATGGTTTGGCCGTAGCGGATTTCCACGCCTTGCAACGCCGCCTGGTCGGCCAGCAATTTGTCGAACTCGCCGCGCTGCACCTGAAAGGTGGTGGGCTTGCCGTTGCTGAAGGTGTCGCTGAAATCAAAGGCACTGTAGCGCTCGCCCCAGGCGAAGGCCGCGCCGGTTTTTACCTGGAAGCCTGCAGCTTGCACAGCGTCGAGCATGCCGGCTTCTTCGATAAAGTCGATGCAGTGCGACAGCAGGCTTTCGCCAATCGAGAAACGCGGGAAATGCTCGCGCTCGATGATCAATACATCATGCCCTTTGCGCTTTAACAGCGCGGCCGCGATGGCACCGGAAGGCCCGGCACCGATCACCACCACCTGGCGACGTTCCATTTCAACTGTGGGCACGAGGGCTCCTTGCCGCATGGGCGCTAATCACATTCATAAGGCGTGTTTCTGGCGGCTGGCCCAGGGTGCCAGCATAAAGCTGAACGCCAGGCCCAGGCTGACCGACAAGCCGAAATTGCTCACGGCCGGTGTACTGGAGACCGCCAGCAGGCCGAACGACAACCAAGTCGTCAGTGCCGCCAGCAGTGTTCCCAACAGGCTGACGGCAGGGCCGCCGATCTGCTCGCGCATCAAAATCGCATAGTCGACGCTGATGGCCGTGACCAGCAGCAGGCCAAACAGGCTGAACAAAGTCAGCGGCTGGCCCAGCCAACCGAGGCTGGCCAGGCTGCACAACGCAGCCAGCAGCGGCAGGGCGACGATACGCAAGGCGCCGCCAAAGCCGAAGGGCGCAATCAGCAATAGCACGATCAGCACGCAAGACAGCAACTTCAATTCGGCAGCACTGATCTGCGTGTCGGCAAACACCCGGTTCAAGTCACCCAAGCGGTCCACCAACTGCACGCCGGGCAAGTCCAGCGCCTGCACCCGCAGCAGCGCCGGGTTGTTCAAGCCTTGCAGGCTGACCATGGCCGCCACGCCGCCATCCACCGGGCCCAGCCACAGCGTGCGCCAAGGCTCGGCCAGCGGGCCTTGCAGTGCGGCGTCGATGTCTGCGGTGGGCAGCGCCTGCAACTGCGCCACTTCGGCTTGCAGGGCGCTGAGGGGCACGCCGAGGTCCAGTAGCGGTTTCCAGTGTGGCGCCAGGTTGTTCAGCGCCTCGCGCAGCTGTTGTTGCTCGCCGGGAAGGTTGACCAGTTGATTGAGCGCCAGGTAGCCCTGGAGCTTGTCCATCTGCACCAACTGGTCCAAGCGTTTGCCCAAGGCGGCCTGGCGCTCCAGCAACTGCTGCTGATTGTCCGCTCGCACCAGGAAAAACTGGCTGGTGGGCTGGAACCCGGTGATGCGCGCCACGGCCTGGGCTTCCTGCAGCAACTGCGGCGGCGCACCGATCCATTGGCGGATATCGTTTTTAGTGTTCAGTTGCCACAGGCCCGCAGCGCAGAACAGCAGCACCCACACCAGCAGTACCGAACTGGGTACGCGTTTGAGCAGTGCCGTGCGCAGTTGCCATAGGCTTTGGGCGACACGCAGCGGCCATTGCGCCGGGCGCAGTTCCACGCCCTTGAGCAGCGCGGGCAACAGGCACACGGCGCACAAATAGGCACCGACCAAACCGGCAGCCGAGAACACCGCAATCTGGGTCAGCGCCGGGAAAGGCGTCCAGGCCAGCGCCAGGTAGCCGATAGCGCTGGTGGCCAGGCTCAGGCTTAGCCCTGGCAGGGTCAGGCGCAACGCCGGCCAACTGCGCCACGGCTGCAGGCTCCAGCTTTTGGACAGGTAATGCAGCGGGTAATCCACTGCCACGCCGATCAGGCTGGAACCCAGCACTAGGGTCATCACATGCATATGCCCAAACAGCGCCACACATGCCACCGCGCCAAACAGCATGCCCACCAGTACCGGCACGAATGCCAGCAACACCCGCCAGCGTCGGAACGCCAGCAGCAGCAATAACAGGGTGCCCAGGGTAGCGCCGCCGCCGACCCAGGTCATTTCCCGCGTGGCCTGCTGTTGCCCGTTGGCCGCATAGAGCAAACCGCTGGCGGCGAGCAGTTGCGCGCCGTGTGCGCTGGCTTGCTCGCGGTTGGCCTTCAGCAAGTCCGCCACTTGCAGCGGCAGCTTCATGTCGAAGGCGTTGCCGGTAGTGCGCGCTCGCAGTAGCACCCAACTCTTGCCGTCGGCATCGGCGATCAAGGCGCCGCTGCCGATGTCCATTTGCACCGCACCGTGTTGCGGCTGGCTGTTCTGGATGCGCCCGGTCAGGCCGAGCCAATCGTCCTGGCTTGGCACCAGGCTGAAGCCGGTGAAGGGGTCGAACAGCGATTGCACGCGTTGCTGGATGAACGCCTCAGGCTGCTGGATCAGTTGTTCGCGGTCCTTGGACGAGAGCATCGACAAACGCCCACGCAGCAGTTGTTCGCGCAACGCTGGCAAGTCGGCTTGCAGGTTCCACTGCACCTTTTCAAACAGGCCGCTGGCCTGCCAACGCTCACCCAGTTGCTGCGCCACGGCCACCGCTTGCTGGCGGTCGGCATGCCCCACCAGTACCAGCATTTCGCGGTTGAGCGGCTCTTGCATGCGCTGTTCGGCTTGCAGTTCCAAGGCGTCCGGCGTGCTGCCGGGCACCAGTTCCATCAGGTTGGCCGACAACGGCGCGCCATCACGCCACTGCCAGCCTGCCAGGGCCAGCACGGCCACCAGCAAGGTCAGGAACAGGCGCGGCAGCAGGCGCTCACTGGGCAAAGTCGTGTTGCTCCGCATTGCTCAACGGCTGGTCGGCGGTACTGTCCTGCATGCGCAACAGCGTGCTGTCGCCTTGGGTTTCCAGCAGTTCAATGGTGCGCACCAGTGCGCCGCCGTCGATATTGATCTGGGTGAACACTTGCTTGAGCAGCAGTGAGCGTGGGGTCAGCGTGAGCTTCCATTGTTGGGCCTCGCCTTGCAGTTGCAGGTCGAAGTCGCGCTGCAGGCCACTGCTGTCGCCCTGCAGTACTGCCAGGAACAAACGATTCTGTTCGGCGCCGGCACTCTTGTTTGGCAGTAGTTGCCAGCCATTGGCATCGCGGCGGGCAATGCCTTGGGAGGTGATGCGGTAGTCCTGTTGCAGCGGCGTTTTCAACAGCCACAGCAGGCCGTGATCCTTGGCGAGCACGAAGGTGCCTTTGCTCACCAATGGCTGGGGCAGGGCGCGCAGATGCTTTTCCTGGGTGAAGTTGCCGTGGATCACGGAGGGTTTGGCAAGCTGATCGCTCAACTGCTGCAAGTCAAAAGCCTGGGCGCTGAAGCTCAGCAACAACGCAGCCACCGTAGGAGCGAGCTTGCTCGCGAAAAACCTGAGGGCCCCACGGGGTGTCAGGCGCCCCGCGTTATCGTTGGCGATCTTCGCGAGCAAGCTCGCTCCTACAGGGGGTCTCATTCCAGGGCTCTCTCTACGGCGTCGGTAAAGACTTTGGGCGAGGCAAGCTGCATTTCGCGACTGGCGATTTGCACCGCCACTTGCACGGTGCTGGCGCGGGTCAAGCGCTCGCCGCTGGCCAGGTCGGTGATCAAATAATTGACCTTCAAACGATTCTCCCACTCCACCAGGCTGGCGCGCACATTGATGGTCTGGCCGAAGGTCGCGCCACGCACATAACGTAGCTGCATGTCGATCACCGGCCAGGCGTAGCCGGCTTCGAGCATCGCCGTATAGTTATGGCCGATCTTGTCCAGCAACGCACAGCGCGCCACTTCCAGGTACTTCACGTAATGCCCGTGCCACACCACGTTCATGGTGTCGATGTCGAAAAAAGGCACAAGGATTTCAGTGTCGCTGTGCAACACGCCGGGGCTACGCATGCAGCCTCCAGTGTTGCGCGGCGATACGTTGCAGGCACAGGCGCAGTTCGCCTTCCAGGGCGCGGTCTTCGATGACCGGCGCAAAGTCCTGGGCCAGTTCGGCGTGCATCGCGGCCAGTGCTGGTGGCAGTGGGCGGGCATCCTCGGCCTGGGCGCGCAGCCACACGCCTTGGTTGGCGGCGAGCAAGGTCGCGGCGGCGACCTGTTCGGTCAACTCCAGCACGCGGATCGCATCGCGGGCAGCGATGGTGCCCATGCTCACTTTGTCCTGGTTGTGGCACTCGGTGGAGCGCGAGAACACGCTGGCCGGCATGGTGTTTTTCAGCGCTTCGGCGGTCCAGGCGCTGGTGCCGATCTGCACGGCCTTGAAGCCGTGGTTGATCATGGCGCGGTCAGCCGGGGCGCCTGAGAGGTTGCTCGGCAGGCCATGGTTGTAGCGCACGTCCACCAACAGTGCGAGCTGGCGGTCGAGCAGGTCGGCAACGTTGGCGACCAGGGTCTTGAGGCTGTCCATGGCGAAGGCGATATGCCCGCCGTAGAAGTGCCCGCCATGCAGCACACGTTCTTCTTCGGCGTCGATGATCGGGTTGTCGTTGGCGCTGTTCAGTTCGATCTCGATGAACGAGCGCAGCCAGTTCAGGCTGTCCGCCAATACGCCGAGCACGTGGGGCGCGCAGCGCAACGAATAACGGTCTTGCAGGCGATGCAGGGGGGCGGTGGGCGCGTCGATGGCCAGGTCCTTGCGCAGCCACGCGGCGACTTGCATCTGCCCAGGGTGCGGCTTGGCGGCGAACAGGCGCTCGTCGAAGTGTTCCGGGTTGCCTTGCAGCGCCACCACGTTGAGCGCGGTGATGCGCGTGGCCAGTTGCAACAGGTAGTCGGCGCGGGCAAAGGCCAGGCAGGCCAGGCCAGTCATCACTGCGGTGCCGTTCATCAGTGCCAGGGCTTCCTTGGGCCGCAGTACCAGCGGCTCCCAGCCCAGCTCGCGGTGTACGTCGGCCGCCGGGCGGCGTTCGCCACGGAACAGCACTTCACGTTCGCCGGACAAGGTCGCAGCCACATAGGACAGCGGCGTCAGATCACCACTGGCGCCGACCGAGCCTTCTTCCGGGATCAGTGGCAACACATCGTTTTCGAGGAAGGCATGCAGGCGTTCCAGCAGTTCCACACGCACCCCGGACACGCCATGGCACAGCGACTGCAAACGCGCCGCCAGTACGGCGCGAGTAGCCTGGGCATCAAGCAATTTGCCCAGGCCGCAACCGTGAAAGGTGTACAGATGACGCGGCAAGGCTTCGACGTGCTCCAGCGGCACCGCCACTACGCAGGAGTCGCCGTAGCCGGTGGTCACGCCGTAGATCACGCCTTCCTTGTCCAGCAGCGAGTCGAGGAACTGCGCGCCCTTGGCGATGCGTTGGCGGTACGCGGCATCGTCCTGCAGGCGAGTGGGCACCTGGCGGTTGGCCAGGGCCAGCACGTCTTCGATGCGCAGGGGGCGTTCACCAAAGGTGATGGGCTCAAGAGGCGTCGTCATCGGTCTTCCAGAAAGGGTAAAAGTTGAACCATTGTTGGGGCGCTTGCAGGCAGAACTGGCCCAGGCGTGCGGCGTAGCGGGTGGTCCATTCGGCAATGACTTGCTCACGGGTGCTGCGCTTCCATTCGATCAAATCGGCAAAGGGCTCGATAGTCAGGCGATAGCGGCCCTGGTGCTTGAGACACATCAGCAGATTGACCGGGCACTTGAGCAAGCCCGCCAGCAGCCATGGGCCTTGGGGAAATGCCGCCGTGTGTCCGAGGAAGTCCACGCGCACCGTGCGCCCGCCGTGCAGCGGGATGCGGTCGCCGGCAATCGCCAGCCACTCGCCATCGTCCAGGCGCTGGCTGAGCAGCAGCATGGTGGCCGGGTCCAATTCGCTGACCTGGATCAGGCGCAAATGGGTCGCGCCGGCCTCGCCCAGCAGGCGGTTGAAACGCTCGGCGTGCTTGGTGTGCACCAGCACGTTCATGGTGACCTGTTCACCAATCTCCGCCAGGGCACGGCACACTTCCAGGTTACCCAGGTGCGCACCCACCAGCATCTGCCCGCGCTCGCCACGCAGTTGACTGCGCAACTGCGCCGGGTCGTTGATCTCGATTTGCTCCAGGCGCAGCTTGCCGTTCCACACGTCCAGCTTGTCGAGCAGCGAATCGGCGAAGGCCATGAACTGGGCAAAGACTGTGCGGTGGCTCGGCAGCAAGTCATTGCGCCCGCTCCATTGCGCCAGCCGCTGCTGGTATTGCCAGGCGCTGTGGCGTGCGGTGCGGCCGAACAGGAAGAAGTAAAAGACGATGCTGTAGAGCAACGGGCTCAATAGGCGACGGCCGAGGACTTTGACCGCGACCGCGGTGAATTTCATCAGCCAGAAGCTGCCGCGTTCCTCGCGGTCGGCCCAATGCTTGGTGCTGTCGTTCATGCTTGCCACCGTCGCCACAGGATCATCGGCGCGCGCACGAGCATGCCGAAGAACAACCGCGTGTGCATGGCGCTGATGCGCAGGTTGTCACGCAACAAGCGAAAGTGCGACAGGCCGTCGGTGGGGTAGTGCACCTGGGTGGGCAGCCAGCGCATCGGCTGGTTGCGCCAGGCCAGGCGTACCAGGATGTCCGAGTCGAAATCCATGTGCGTGCCAATGTAGGCCGAGTCCATCAGCGCCAGGGTCGGCGCCAGTGGGTACACGCGAAAGCCGCACATCGAGTCGCGAATCTCAAGCGACAGGGTATTGATCCACACCCACACGTGGGTCAGGTAACGTGCGTACAGGCGACCCTTGGGCACGCTGTCGTCGTATTCGGGGTAGCCGCAGATGACGGCCTCGGGGTGCTGGCGTGAGGTGTGGATAAAGGTCTGGACTTCGCGCAGGTCGTGCTGGCCATCGGCGTCCACTTGCAGAGCGTGGGTATAGCCCAGGCGCGCGGCTTCGCGAAAACCGGTCATCACGGCGGCGCCCTTGCCCTGGTTGCTGGGCAGGGTCAGCAGGGTGACGTTATCCAGCGTCGCCAACTGCGCCAGCACGGCTGCGCACGAGGCGCTGCTGCCATCGTCCACCAAGAGGCAGGGCAGGCCGCTCTTCAGCACACTGTGGACCACGGCCGGCACGGCGGCTTCGTGGTTGTATACCGGGATCAAAGCGCAGGGGTTATGCATATTCAAAGCCTGCGCAAACCCCGTGGCGAGGGAGCTTGCTCCCGCTGGGCTGCGAAGCAGCCCCAAAACAGGCGACCGAGATCAACCTGGGAGTGGGTGATGCCGGGGTTGGGAGCGCTTCGCACTCCAGCGGGAGCAAGCTCCCTCGCCACAAGAACAGGTTATGCATGCGCGGCCTCCAGCACGATCCGCCCGCTTGAGCACGCTGCAACCCCATTGCGATAGGCGAAGTACAGTTTGCTACGCTCCCGATCAAAGCGCAGATGCAATTCGATGTGATCGCCCGGGCGCACCAGTTGCTGGAACTTGAGCACTTCCATGCCGGCGAACCGGGTTGGCAGGTCGAGCAATTGT
>JACRYN010000164.1_pt1 | contig 12686 bp, 18 predicted proteins | sample 8023231 | NCBI WGS metagenome assembly JACRYN01 (sample SAMN15756473, study PRJNA655841) | gut metagenome | isolation source: fecal sample D84 from domestic dog with diarrhoea | host: Canis lupus familiaris | place: South Africa: Mmabatho, Mahikeng | collected 2019-09
GGATATTGATTTCAATATTTGAAACACGTGCAAATGCAGCTTCAAAATTCATTTCGAATTTGGTGGCATTCGGTGGCAAAAGCTTATTCATGCTGTTGCCCTCGTAATATTAATGCCAGTGCAATACGCCACTTGCCCCAATGATGTGTCCACATTACCTGCAGGTAAAATCAAATTGACACGACTGACACCAGGTTGATGCAAAGCTTGATAAATACCCGACAATGAAACGCCATCATTAAACGAGTGAGTTTTTTTGGTATATTCTTCTGCTGCCTTATAACAACTGTTTAAAACGATATTTTCATCAGGTCCTTCATCGATAAAAATCTCGGCTTGAATGCTGTAATTTAAAATTGATGCTGAATAAACAATTGGTCGATCAGTCAAAGGTCGGACGGATTTGGCATTTAATGCAGCTGTTACGATATTCAAAAGGTCTTCAGATACTTCACCAGTGCCTTCCGTTGAAAGTACATAGATATTACAAATGCCAGTTGGATTGCCAGTTTCATCTAATGGGGCGTATGGGTAAATGTCTTTGACACGTGGGTCAGCATTTAATCCGTGAAAAATATAAGATCCTTCACTGCCTGCGGTCGTTTGACCTTCAGGTGCCAACTGCACACGTCGACGTAATGATTCGTTTGACTCTTTCACTTCTGGAGCATTTTCAGTTGCAGGGCTGATGATTCGACGTTGAAGGTTTCGTTCAGCTGCTTTATGGTCCAGATCATTGTCTTTGGCAAATGCCAACAATACAGATAAAGCCTGTTCATTGGCATCTTGACGAATGAGCATTTCACCATAAGCAAAAACTTGTGCCAGCTTCATGGCTGGATCTGATTCGAGCAAGTCTGGAAAGTCTGGCTGGTCTTGACGCATTTCTTGGTAAAATTGGTCTAAACGCAGCTTTAAAATTTCTTCAAAGCTAATTTGTTTCACCACATCGGGCGGTGCAAGCAAAGACAGGTCAATGGCTGAAGATGAGGTATTGCTCATGTCAAACCTCCAACGAGTAATGGAATATTCATATTTAAGCTTTGGCCAGATTGGGATAAGGTGCCTTCAAGATTAAGAACGGTTTGTCCTTCGTTTACTTCACTGATATAGAGCTGATTGATTTGTACTCGCGGTTCCCAGCGCAAAATTGCTGAATAAATGGTGCTGTAACACTTGAGATAAAGCGCTTCACTGGTGGGTTGATCGAGTAAATTTGCAACCTGAGTTCCATAGTCTCGACGCATCAATCGTGAGCCGATTGGGGTACTGATAATGTCTTCAATAGATTGACGAATATGGTCGATTTCGCTTAATTCAGTTCCGTTTTGACGTGACATCATGGAATGGGTTCTCCCGATATATCTGATCCTGATTTCACACCTGGTGTTTTATGTGATTTAAGACTGATATCGCCTGCCGTGACATCTGCTTCGGTACTGAATTGGCCTGTTGAATGGCTGGATCCTTGTACCAATTGGCTGCCCTGTACTGTGCTGTTACCTGTCGTCACAGTACTGCCATTAACAGTTAGATTTCCGTTATGAGTTGTTCCGCCTGATACGGCATTGATGGTTAATCCACCATTGGCATTTACGGTTACACCACCATTGGCATTTACGGTTACACCACCATTGGCGGTTAACTCAACGGTTCCACCTGGTGGAAGTATTGCTGAAAGATGATGACTCGATACGTCATAAGCCAAAATGCAACCATCTTCAAATACACGAATGGTTTGGTCTAGATTGTCAGAAGGTGATGGATTATCTTGATTGTTGAATCCAGCAATGGCTACGCCCATTTCGAGTACCCCCGATGGACTGAGTACCATGACTTCTTCACCGATTGTTGGTGGATCCCATGTTTTGGTTTTTCCTGCTCGTAATGTTAAAAAACGGAGCTTCGCAGTCGTAATCTCGCCAATGGTGACGGTGACTGTCGTAAATGGTTTAGCTGGGTGAATGGTCTTGATAGTGCCGAAACGAATCAGGTTTTCAAGACGTCGATGTAGTTCTGCGCTCATGCTGCAATCGTGTTGCAGTCATTTACTTATTGCATGTGGTTGCTGTTGTATTAAAGGTTTTTACAACTCATTTTAAGCGGTTGAAGAGATATATTCTAAGACGTCGTTTTCAATCATTTTTATTTCTTGTTCGGTAAAACCTAAGAGTTCTCGACTGTCATATTTCACGACTGGACCATCACGATCGACTTTATCCTTTAGACCAAAATGGTGGACTCGGGCAATGGAAGCTACCCGACCAGCAAAACCAATGGCTATACCTTGAGCTGTACGCTGAGTTCGCATGTACTTGGCGTTTTTAATGACATTGAACATTTTATTTTTGATTTTGTTTTTCTTATCACGCAGGCGGTTTTTTCTTGGAACGTATGCACTGCCATCGGGATTTTGTTGTTTGGTAATACGTGTTTTTTGTGATGCACGAAGCTTGCGAGCAATATGCATTTCAAGTTTACGCAATTCTGCATCACTCAATTGATGCAGCATTGCACCCAGATGTTCTGTTAGTAGTTCCAAGTCAGCCATAGTCGTTCCTAAGGTGCAGTGGATGTCCACTGTGCAAGAATTTCTCCCGTATTTGAATCGATGAGCTGCATAGGCTGCGGATCTAAGGGTTCTTCATATTGGGGTTCTTGTGGGAATGTAATGTCCAAGGTTCCGTTGTCTTGGCGTTTGACGATAACACGTTCTGTCAATGGTAATGTCAATGAAAGATCCACGGTACCATTGTTTAAAATGACAGTTTCAAACTTGAAAGCATCTTTGCTTTTTTCTAAGTTCATGAGCAATTCAGACTGGTTGATCCGAACCCAATCTAATAGTGGAATCATGACGGCATCGAGTTCACCTGCATAGTCGTTCAATATGAAATTCAAGTCATACACATATTCAAATGAAAGCCCTTTTGCACCGGTGCAACGAATATTGCCTTTATCGGTAAAAACAAGCATGCGTTCAGGATCTCGCTGCAGTTCTTTGACTGCAGATAGAATATGAGCTCTTAAGCTATCGGGCTTTTTCATGCTGTTTGTCCTGAATTTTGATGATTGAATCTACTTGTGCTGCACATAATGCTCTTGCCAATTCGGTCGTTTCTAATGCAAAAGCAAAGTCTGCATTTGTCTGAATATTGAGCAATGGCTTGGTGCATGGTGTGAGTATGGGATACATCACACTTGGCTCATTTTGCTGCACTGGCTTGGGTGTTGTTGAACAAGCGACGAATGTGATCTGGAACAGGCTGAGCAGCCCAAGTTTTAGCATCTTGGTCATTGTTAATGATCTCTTGGATGTTAATTTTCCGTTGTTCCGAGTTTTGTTTAAGTTCTTCTTGAACTCTTTGTAAGCTCGAAATCGCTTCTGCTTGTTCAGTGACTTGTTTTTTTAGACTGATAAAGTTCTGATTTTGTGCATCAATCAGATCTTGTTTCTCTTCAAGTACTGTCTCCAAGCGACCTATTTTTTGGTTCAACCCGTTGTAGTGTTTGATTCCAAAATAAATACCTAGACCAATCAGCAAAGCCATAATCAGCTTTGCTATTGGTTCTGCAATTAAAGCATTCATGCTGCTTTTTTCTCGCCATAGATCGGTTCTAAGTGATCCCATTCCTTTTGAAATTTGGCTTGATAACCGAGTTTCTTATAGTTTGGTCCATTGTAAAGCGTGAAGACTGCTTCCCAATTTTCAGCTCGCAGCGCATCAATAAGTGCGACTTTTTTACCGTTGACGGTACCTGTTTTCCATTCAATGAAACGAATGAATGCTTCAAGCTGCAAGGATTCACTGGTCTGCATTTGAGTTTCAAAATCAAAAACCGAGCTGTAACCTAGATCTTTCCAGTTTTCACCCATAATTTGAAATTGTCCCCAACTGCATGACATGAGGGCTGCTTCAGGGCTAATGTTTTTTGCCAAACTTAGACGTGTGTATTCGGCTGTATCACCTTTATAGCCACCTGTTGCCGTGTTGACTAAATTCGGATACTGCTTCATTTGAGCATTGGCAAATGTTTTCCCTTTCAACTGCACCAAATAGAAATACATACGGTGGCGTTCAAGCAAAATTTTAGCTTTGCCGTTATTGAGAAAACCGACACCACGCCCTTCTGTTGCACCAAAGACTCGAATGGCGAGTTCAGAGACTTTCAGACGTTTTGCAGCTGCTGTGTAGTCACTTCCTTTTAATAGTTTGCTGATGTTGCCACTAGCTAAAGCTGTTCGGGTTTTGTCTCCGACTTTACCGTCATCAACAAGACCAACACTGCGCTGGAACATAATGACGGCATATTCAGTATTTGCACCAAAGTCGCCATCTGGATTAAGTGCTTTGCCGTCTTTACCTTTAAAGCCTAGCTTGATGAGCTGCTTTTGTAGGGTGACGACTGCATCACCACGTGCACCAAATTTAATAATCATGCTGGACTCCAAATCAGTTTGGCCACGTTGCCCTTAGTTCGCAAAATAACAATGGCCAAGATGATGGCAAAGATCGCATCCCATAATGTGACTGGATCTTTGAAAAATAGAATATGGATGGATTGACCCAAAAATGAAGCAATGAGGACTGCAGCTAAAATTGAATAGCCACGGTGGAAATCACCACCATGACTAAACCCGGCAATTCGGAAGCCACAGGAAATATAGGCAATCACTGCAATGGTTTGAAATAGTAATTCGATCATGATTTACCACCTTTGAAGAAATTTAAGATGTCTGACAGCTTTGCTGCTTTTACCCAATCCATGACTTTGACCAGGATAAATAGGCAAAGAATAGAAGTAAGAAGTCCAGCCACGGCATCGGTTTTTAAAAAAGTGTGTTCGGTAATGAGTGGCGCACTGATGTAGCCAATGCCTGTGGCCAATAACATGTTGCGAATACGTTGAAAGGTTGTGAGATCCTTTTCAAATGTTGCAATAAATGCAGCACCGAGTACTGCACCTAACATCGCATCACCGTTGATAAACGGTAAGAATGCGATTGCGCTTAGTCCAGCAACGGTTGCTGTTGTAGTAGGTTCTGCCATTTTTTTAGTCCCATAACTGTATGGTTTGTTTAATTTGTTCGGGTGTTTCTATATCTGGCAGAATGACTTTAGTCCCCATGGGAAGAAAGGTGCCATGTGCAGCAAGCGAGGGATTGGCTTCGAGTACTTTTTCAACAATGCCAGAACTTCTGCCGTATTCACGCCAGCAGATCGCATCGACGGTATCGTTTTGCAAAGCATGGATGGTTTTGGCCATGGACTTTATTCCTTGCAATCCAAGTTTTCAGTAATCAGAACTTTGCAAGAATAGGTCGTCGGATTAATTCCACCCGATTGCGAAGATAGTGAAACTTCAACTTTTAAATTATTTTGCGTCAGATCTAGTCCCAGCTCTTTGGCTACAGTGGCTAAAGCCAACTGCTCTAATTCCTTTTGAAAAAAGGTGTACGTATGCGAACGCTGATGTTTTTCAATTGAAGAAATATTCATTTTCATATCAGTTCCACCACCGTATGGTTTTCGCCTAATAACTGAAGAATTGCCCATTGCTTGTTGCGTCGATAATCGTCCACTGTCAGTTCAGCGTCTTCTGCTTTTTTGCCACCAGCGTTTGAACTATCGTAATTTCGATAATTTTCATTGATCTTTGCTGCCACACCATTGGCTACAGCAGACAGATATAAATAATCGGTATCTGGTTGTTCATTGATTTGAGTTGTAGCCAAATCTGACAACTGCGTTGCTTTGTCTTTTAGTGATTTCAGCAATCGATTGATGTCGATGATTTCTTCAATAATGGCTTGTTTGATACGGTCGTTTGTGACTGCTCCATCGATGCGGACGATCTGGCGGATGTGATCCAAAGCAATGCTCGGATAAAACGAGTCACTCTCGATGACGATTTGACTTGGTGTATGATTGCCATTTGCAACAAATCCCATGATGTCCCCTGCCGTTGTTTTTATTGGATATTTAGTGCATGGGTGGGAACAATGGTTTTAATGAGTATTACAATGTAATGACATCACCATTGTTCGCCCATGCGGTGCGTGGGCACTTGGTTAGGTCGTTTGGAATGACAAGTTGCCTTGGTCATCTACGACTTGTGAGCCATTTGCATTAAGCAAAGGTTCAGCCTGTTTTGTTTGTGGTGGGAACTTTTTCAACATGGCATCCATGTTTTTCAGGTCCTGTTTGCCACCACATTTGTCATCCAGTTGAATCGCTCGTTCAAGGTAGGCTTGCGCTGATTGAACAAACTGAATATCTGAATCACTTGGTTCGTCTTTGTTTTGGATCTGCTTGATCGTCGCTTTACCCAATGCCACTAAAAGTTTTGCTTTGACTTGATCAGGCATGTCTGGCAACTTTTCTTCAAAGTGAGTTTGAAGAACTAACTGTTCAAGTTGCTGCAGTACTTCAATTTCAACTTCAACATTGGTTTTGAGCTGTTTTAAAAATGCATTGGCAATTTCTTCAGTCACCAATGTTGCGGTTTTACGCTCAAAACGATCTGGCATGATCATGTCATGCGTTAAAGCAAATTCGGTCATTTCGAGTGCTTTGGCATAATTTTCAACATCGATACACCAAACCAATACGGTCATGAACACATCATCTTGAACCGATTTATCGGCTTCAATAATGCCGTCCACATAGGCCAGATAAGTTGGGACTAATGCTTTTTTGAGCTGAATTTTTGCTTCAGTAGATTGGATCTGCTTTAAGCGGTGACGATCATTGTTAAGCTGGGCAAGTTGCAGTTCATAAAATGATTGCTCTTGCATGGTGCCGAATTCAGCAGCCGAAACGGCTGCTGCTTTAGCACTGTGCTTTTGGAAGTGTTGACGTGCTAATGACATAGGCTTACACCAATTCGATTTTTTCTGCTAATGCAGCAAGACCCAAATCTTCGATGTAGTAATCTTCGTTTGAAGATTCATAGTTTTCGATTTGGTCACGTTTTGGATTGTCGATGACATGACGACGACGAGCGCCCTCTTGGACATAGATCGAGAGGTTATCGAAAGTCGTTACAAAAATGGCATCTTCAGGGAAGAATGGCACTGCATAAACAGGCAAGTTACCCATGCGTTTTTGGCTGATGATCATGTCAGCTGCAATTTTTTCAGAGTTTTCCTGGTCTTTATTGACCAATGGGAAATACTTATCTGCCAAAGTTTTGCGGTTACACAACACAACCAAATCTGGATTTTCTTGATGAACTTCGTCGATCAGTTCATTGACCATGTCCATGACCAAAGCATCGACATTTTTATAGTCACCAGTGGCACCGATTTTAATTTTTCCAACTGTTGCACCAGATGACATCACACGTGCAGCGTTTTCTTCACGCATCTTTTGCAGCCAGCCTTTGTTGACATCCTGCAATTTAGGATTGGCCACAATATCTGTGCTAGTTGCAATTGAAGTACCGTTGAAACCGATCATGATACGATCAAGGCCTTGACGCTTTTGGATCTGACCTGAGAAACGAGCATAAAAGTCTTGGAACTTCGCCCATTGGTCTAATTTTGCGTATTTAATCGCTGTATCAAAGTTGGTTTGACGACAGAAATAGAAACGCTCATCCATTGATGTCGGATCTGTTGCTTGACGATCTGTATTGTTGGTATTGGTACGTGATGCAATAGGACGGCTGATGCCTAAACCGACTGCAGAGCCTGACTGTTCTTGTACAAGGAAAATATTAATTTTCTGTAAGAACGCAGATGATAATTGGATTTTATCTTCAAGTTTTTGTTGAACGGATGGCGTTACGTTGAACTTTTGAGAAACCTTTTCAACGTTGTTCAATTTAGCCAGCTGCGCCATGGCAGCATTGTATTTAAAACGTGTTTCGTTACGCATGATGTGTACTCTTTTTTAATCCTGGTATGGGTTTGCGAACTGGCTTAGCAATCAACCACTTCTGTGAATTTTGAATTTCCAGATGTCGGACGTGGTGGTGTTTCTGGTTCGCCATCAAGTTTGTTTTTCAAGTCGTTGAAGTCTTTTTGAAGCTGGTCATGAGCTGTGTTCAACGTATTGAAATCATTTTCAAGTTTGGTAACGACTTGACCTTGATTTGCTGTTTCTTGAGCAATTTCGACAATGGCTTGCTCTTGTTCAGAGAATGATTCCGCAGACTTTTTCTCTGTTTGTTCTTGTTTTGAAAATAGTTTTTTTACTTTGTCGAGTAAGTCTGCGGAATAAGATTGCTGTTCTTTCACTTCTTCAAATTCGAGAGTGACTTCTTGAGCAGCAGTAAATAGGTTTTCTGGACGTTGTTTTTTATCTGCCAGCGGATTCACTTTTGCATTGGCAGCAAATTGCAACATTTCGGTACCGAGCGAAGCTGGACTGTCAGTGACAGCAAGACCAATCAGGTATGCTTTGCCTTTGTTGGCAAAGTTCGGATCAACTTCAATTGATGTATAAACTTTTTGTTTTTGCTTATTCAGCTCAATCAGACCTTGAGTAGGTTCAATTTGTGCAAATAGCGCATCTTTTTCTTCACCATCAATGGTGACTTTTTCAGTTTTTAATGCCAGCACATCACCATACGCACCAAAAGCACTACCCGGATAAACGCTACGAAGATGCTCAATATTGATACGTGCACCATAAGTGTTTGGATCATAGCTATCAGCCATTTGGATAATCCAATCGGATTGAATCTCACGACCGTCGGTGGTGTCACCAGCTACCGCAACACGAAACCAGTTCGATTTGTGTTTTTTTTCTTTGTCTTCTTTGCTCATTTGAAAACCTATTCGTTAATTATGAACGGATAAAAATCACGATTTTGAATAGGTGCAGAATGGGCAATGATGAGTAATACAGGCAATTAGATGCTGTTGTAATAAGGCTTTTTACAACTTGGCTAGACTGATAAATAAGCCTTGTACTGCCAATGTTTGCACATTAAAGCAAACAGCAAATGGCAATGAATGACTTATCCCCTATAGCAAATTTGCATCTGATTATGGACAACAAACTCAAGGCTAAGTTTTTGTACTGGCTTGGGTGGAAAATTGTCGATATTGCAGAAGTTCTGAATGAAAACGAGCGGACAGTTCAAGCTTGGAAAACACGTGATGATTGGGAAAAAGAGAAACCTGAAAATCGTGTTGAAAATGCTTTAACTGTTCGTTTGATGGTACTCATTCTAAAAAATAAAAAGACATCTGGCGATATTAAAGAAATTGACATGCTCATGCGTCAATACAAAGAATTCGCTCGGATTGAAAAATATCGTAATGATGGATCTGAAGCTGACCTGAATCCTGAGATCCGCAAACGTAACTCTGCACCACGTAAAAAAATTCAGAATCATTTTACTGAAGAACAAATTGAAGAGCTGGTTCTTGCATTTGAAGAAAATCTATTTGATTACCAATGGACATGGTACCGAGCAGGCGATCAACGTTCACGTGCAATTTTAAAAAGCCGTCAGATTGGTGCGACTTATTACTTTGCTCGTGAAGCACTGATAGATGCTTTGAAAACAGGACGGAATCAGGTTTTCTTATCTGCTTCCAAAGCCCAGGCACATATTTTCAAACATTATATTAAAGCCTTTGCTGCCGATGTTTGTGGTGTGGAACTGACTGGCGACCCTATTGTTCTATCTAATGGTGCAGAAATGTTGTTCCTGGGAACAAACTATCGTACTGCCCAAGGTCACCATGGTAATTTTTATTTCGATGAGTTCTTCTGGACTCATGGTTTTAATGAACTTGAAAAAGTTGCATCTGCCATGGCTTTGCATAAGAAATGGCGCAAAACCTATTTTTCAACTCCATCCACCATTACCCATGAAGCATATGGCTTCTGGACTGGTGCTCGTTTCAATAAAGGTCGACCTAAGAATAAGCAAGTCACGATTGATGTTAGCCATGATTCATTGAAAAAAGGCCGTCTTTGTGAAGATAGGATCTGGCGTCAAATTGTCACAATCACAGACGCTGAAGAAGGTGGCTGTGATCTATTCAATATTGATGATCTACGTTTTGAATATTCGGCAGATGACTTTGAAAATCTGTTGATGTGCAAATTCGTGGATGATGGCCAATCCATGTTCCCACTTAATATGCTCATGCATTGCATGGTGGACAGTCTAGAACTTTGGGATGATTTTAAAGTTTGGCATGACAGACCTTTTGCAAGAAAACCTGTATGGGTTGGCTATGATCCAGCATTGAGTGGTGATAATGCTGGTTTGGTAGTTCTTGCTCCTCCAGCTGTGGCTGGTGGTAAATTCCGTGTCTTAGAACGTCATCAATTTAAAGGTGATGATTTTGCTCAACAGGCTGAGCACATTCGACATATCACTAAACGCTATAACGTGACTTATATCGGTATTGATACGACAGGTATGGGTATTGGGGTTGCGGAATTGGTAAAACAGTTCTTCCCTGCTGTTCATGCATTTAAATACTCGCCAGAAGTTAAAGCTCAGCTTGTTTATAAAACTTTGGACGTCATTCGTAATGGCCGTCTTGAATATGATGCTGGCGATAAAGACATGACCCAATCGTTAATGAGCATCAAAAAAACAATGACCTCAAGTCAAAAACAAATCACTTTCACAGCTGGACGTTCAGAAGAAATTGGACATGCCGATCTGGCATGGGCTCTTATGCATGCAATTTACAATGAACCATTGGCTGGCATTACAGAAACAAATACGTCCGTATTGGAGATTTATTCATGAACCCTTTTTCAACAGCCAAAACTTTAATGAACACGGCTTTAAATTTTTTACCTCAGCCAATTCAACAAAACTTACCTCAAAAGTCTGAAGCTTTTTCATTTGGTGATGCGGTACCAGTACTCGATGGCAATGACTTATCGAATTACATGGAATGCTGGTTCAATGGTCGATGGTATGAACCTCAAGTCAGTCTTGAAGGACTATCGAAAAGTTGGAAATCAACGCCATACCTAAGTAGCGGAATTATTTTTAAGCGCAATTTTTTGGCGAATTTGTTTAAGCCCCATACACGCATGAGCCGACAGTCATTTGAACAAATTGCATTGGACTTTATCTGGTGTGGCAATACTTACGTTGAAGATGTACGTTCACGACTCGGTAATACAATTAAATATAAACCAGCATTAGCAAAGTACACACGTGCTGGAGAGCATGCAGGTCAGTACTTTTACTTAAGCCAAAGTCATCGTGGATATGAAGAATATGAATTCCCTCAAGACCGTATTTGTCAGATCCGAGAAACTGATATCGATCAGGAAATTTATGGAACTCCTGAATATATCTCAGCTTTGCAAAGTGCATGGTTGAATGAAAGTGCTACTTTGTTCCGTCGAAAATATTACAACAATGGATCTCATGCAGGATTCATTCTCTATGTGAATGACCCTGCCAGTGATCCAGACGATATCACTGCACTCAGAACAGCATTAAAAGAAAGTAAAGGACCAGGCAATTTCAGGAATCTATTTTATTACAGTCCCAATGGGAAAAAGGATGGTATCCAAGTTATTCCTACTTCTGAAATTGCAGCCAAGGATGATTTCACAAATATCAAATCTATCACCCGAGATGACACCCTTGCAGCTCTTCGGGTCCCGCCACAGTTAATGGGTATTGTTCCAAGCAATGCTGGTGGCTTTGGTGATATTAAATCTGCGACTGAAGTTTTCTATCACAATGAGATTGTTCCACTTCAATCACGCTTACTTCAGTTCAATGAATGGGCTGGCGATGAAGTCATTCAGTTCAAAGAATATGGATTGATTCTGCCAAAATAATAAATATTCTTCAAAAAGCCTGCATTTTGCAGGTTTTTTTGTGTCCTTTCGCATAAATGAGAATAATTCCCATCTGATGCCACGCTGACCCAGCCGCGCGCAGTTGCCCCACCCCACCTGCCCGCTCTAAATGTGGCTATTTTACTGCAAGGTCGACCACAGAAAAAAAATAAGGCAAGGCATGCGGTTATTAGGGACTTTCAAGGCTTAGGCTAAATTTTCAATACTGCATTCCACTACAAAATACGATCAAAGCGGAAAAAGAAAAATATATATTTCACCGCTTACCTATAGAGACCAAATACTAATGCTTTAGAGAAAATTAAGAACATAAAAATGTATTTTTTATGGTGCTGATATTTTTTGAAGTAATAAAGTAATAACAAAATATAAGTTATTGAATTTAAAAAATAAATGTGATTACATTTTGAAGTAATATTTTGTAATTTTTGAAGTAATATTTTATAAGTTATTGATTTTAAAAGACTGAATAAATATAAAAAAACACTGATTTACACAGTAACTTATTACTTGGATATTACTTAAAAATTACTTTTGAAAAATGATATAAGTTATTGTATTTAATTATAATTATTAAAAATATTACTTTATTACTTCAAAAAACACATAGTCCCCAAACTTTTTATTAAAAGATGAAACATGCCCTTTTTGATAATTTTCACTCGAATTTCTATTTATACGTGGGAATGATTTGGGAATTATTCAGTCATAAACACGTACATCATAGCTATTGTATAAATTAAGGATTTCGAGCTATCCATTTTAAAATCATGCAATTGCTCATTACTGATCTTATTTATACATTCATAATTTGGTGCGCCCAGCGGGACTCGAACCCACGCCACAGGCTTCGGAGACCTGTACTCTATCCAGTTG
>JACRYN010000018.1_pt1 | contig 12506 bp, 9 predicted proteins | sample 8023231 | NCBI WGS metagenome assembly JACRYN01 (sample SAMN15756473, study PRJNA655841) | gut metagenome | isolation source: fecal sample D84 from domestic dog with diarrhoea | host: Canis lupus familiaris | place: South Africa: Mmabatho, Mahikeng | collected 2019-09
CAAAAGCAGATCAAGAGCAAGATCAAGAGCGGCTCGCTTCGCATCGTGGTTACCGTCTACCGCTATAGCGTTGTGCAAATACTCATCCTCGCCTCAGGCAAACAGGCCAAGATTTCGCGCCTGGACAGCTCTGCGTCCGTCATACTGGCAAGCATGACTTTCGACTCGCCTCTCGCCGCTTACCAACATGCCATCGCCCAGCCAGGTTTCGTCGCCGACGACGCCCAGCGCCGGGCGGTACAAGCCTTGCAAGCCTGTCACGAGGCCTTGCATCAAGGGCGTTCGTCGATTGCCGGCGTTTACCTGTGGGGCCCGGTGGGGCGTGGCAAGACCTGGTTGATGGACCAGTTCTACCAAAGCTTGCGCGTGCCTGCGCGGCGCCAGCATTTTCACCACTTCATGGCGTGGGTGCACCAGCGCTTATTCCAGCTCACGGGCACCCAGGACCCCTTGCAGGCGTTGGCCAGGGAGCTGAGCCAGGCGGTGCGCGTGCTGTGCTTCGATGAATTGTTTGTGAATGATATCGGTGACGCGATCATTCTCGGCCGCCTGTTCCAAGTGATGTTCGAAGAGGGTGTGGTGATGGTGTGCACGTCCAACCAGCCGCCCGACCAGTTGTATGCCGGTGGCTTCAACCGTGAGCGTTTCCTGCCGGGTATCGACGCGCTCAAGCAGCATATGCAGGTGGTGGCCGTGGACGGTGGCGAAGATCATCGCTTGCATCCCGGCGTGGGCATGCAGCGCTATTGGGTGAATCAGCCCGAGGCACTGGCGGCGGTGTTCCGACAGTTGAGCCAAGGCCAAACCGTGACCAGCGGGGTGGTAAGCGTAGGGTACCGCACCATCATGACGGTGCAGGCCAGTGACACCGTGCTTTGGTGTCGCTATGCCGACCTGTGTGAGCAGCCCCTGGCCGCGATGGATTTCATGCTGTTATGTGATCGCTTCCACGCCATCCTGCTAGGAAACGTCCCCAACCTCAGTGCACAGAAACGCCCGGGCCGGATTGCGCGTGGCACTGAGGACAGCGCCGAGCGCGTAGTAGCCGGGGATCGAGAGTTGCCACAGTTGTCGGTGCATGACGACAGCGTACGGCGTTTTATCGCGTTAGTGGACGAATGCTACGACCGCAAAGTGCCACTCTTTATCGACGCCGAGGTGCCGTTGCACAGCCTGTACACCGAAGGCTACCTGGAGTTTCCTTTCCGCCGCACCCTGAGCCGTCTGCAAGAGATGCAGTTGGAACGCTTCGCCACCTAGGAAAAATCGCCGCTCCAAAGCTCTTTGCACGCTTTGATGCGCGCAACCTTCGCATTTTCTGTCAGCGATTTGTCGCTTATCTCCTTCATCTACTGCCGACTCCACGCTTACAATCGCAGCTCTCAAAGGGAAACGATTCCCTGGTTGTCGCTATCGAGGAAGGAAATGGACACCCCAGACATCCTGGTGCTGCAAGCCAGCTATACCAACGCCGTGCACGCCGACGCCATTGGCCTGTTGCTCAACCATTACGCTGAAGATCCGATGGGCGGCGGCCACAGCCTGCCAGCCGATCTCTTGCAGCAGTTGCCAGCCGAACTGGCCAAGCGCCCACACGCGTTCAGTGTGCTGGCGTTCGTCGGGGGGGAGCCAGCGGGATTGGTCAATTGTTTCGAGGGCTTTTCGACCTTCGCCTGCCGGCCCTTGGTCAATGTCCATGATGTGGTGGTGAAAGAGCAGTTTCGGGGGTTGGGGTTGAGCCAGAAGATGCTGCAAAAGGTCGAGGAAATCGCCCGGCAGCGCGGTTGCTGCAAGATTACCCTCGAAGTGCTGGAAGGCAATACTCTGGCGCAGGCGGCGTACCGCAAGTTTGGTTTTGACGACTCAGTGTTTGATCCGGCCCATGGGCGGATGTTGTTCTGGAATAAACCGTTGTAATAAATAACCGGCAAAAAAAAGGCGCCATTAAATGGCGCCCAATAAACCTTTGCCAACGGAGCAGAATGGCGCAGGGTGCTACGGATTAAGTAAGCATTAACTCAGCTGTTCGGTTGCGCCTGTTCAACCGTGTCGGCCTTGACCGACTTGCCATCGGCGCTGGCAACTTGTTGCTCAGCCTTGCCGTGGGTTTTTTCCTGAATGAAGCTGAAGTTGTTGTAGAACTCCTTGGAGCGCTCTGCGCCGCCCTCTGCAAAGGCAGCGGCAGAGGTCAGGGTCATCAGGCTGGCCAGCATCAAGGTCGAGAGTTTCATAGTGGTATCCCCATTAAAGTGATAGGTGTCTGGTCGCTTCGTGATCAGATCATGGGGCGACTATGGCGTTATCTTATTAAGTGGGAATTAACGGGAGATGCCGTTGAAGTTAACAGTTTTGTTAACTTCAACGTGCGAGGCTATAACTTCCAATCCAACGCCAGCGTGACGGAACGCGGCTCGCCCCAATACACCCCGTTATAAAAACCCACGCGCTCGTAATATTTCTTATCAAAGAGATTATTCACGTTGACCGACGCCGAAACCTGTTCGTCGAACTGGTAGCGCGACATCAGGTTGACCACGGTGTAGCCCTGTTGCGTGATTTTCGCCCGGGTGGTTATTGGCCGGCCTTCGCTGTTGCGCTGCCCGGTCGGGCGGTTGCTGAAGTCGTAGGTTTCGCTCTGCCAGTTCACGGCGCCGCCCACCGTCAGTTTGCGCCAGGCGCCCGGCAGGCGATAGGCGCTGGAGATCTTCACCAGGTTCAAGGGTTGGCTGGTGTTGTTGCGTTTGTCAGAGCCATTGACCGAATGGGTGTAGGTGTAGCCGGCGGACAGGTTCCAGTCCGGCGTGATTTCACCGGCGGCTTCCAGCTCGAAGCCGTTGACCTTGTTACCTTTGCCGCCGGATTTGTAGTACTCCTCTCCCGTGACTGGGTTGGGCGGGACTGAGTCATCCCGCTCGGCGACGTTGTCCTGAGTACTCCAGAAGTACGCGGCGGCCAGGTTCAAACGCTCGTTCAGCACACTGCCCTTGAGGCCCACTTCGTAGTTACTGCCGACCACGGGCTCCAGGTACTTCTTGTTGGCATCACGGTAGTCCTGGGGTTTGAAGATGTCGGTATAGCTGGCGTAGACGGTGTACTGCGGCGTGATGTCGTAGAGCAGGCCGGCGTAGGGCGTCCACATATCATTGTGGGTCTGGCTGGTTTTGCCCGAAGCGGTCAGTTGGTCGTTGGCATCGTATTTGGGCTCTGCGCTTTCCAGCTCCCAACTGCCGTAACGGCTGCCCAGTACGGCGTGCAAGCGGTCCGTGAGGCTCAGCCTTGTGGCCAGGTAACCGGCTTTCTGTTGTTTCTTGCTGTGCTCGCCCTTCAGGTCGGTCACCTGGTCGGTGAACTTGCTGATGCCGCCCATGTGCTTCCAGTCCTGAATGGGGTAGTAGCTGGCTGGCAGGTCGCTGCGCATGAAGGGCGAGACATCCCGTTGTGCGGCTTCGCCATAGCCCATCATCAGCGCGTGTTCGCGGCCCAGCAGCGTGTAGCTGCCGGCCAGGTTGAGGTCGATGGCCTCCATGCGCGAAGTGCCGCGCATATGGCTGGCCCAAGCCGTCATGCCGCTGCGGTCGGGGTTGGGGAAACCGGCGCCGCCGTAATACACCTTGCCATCGGTGTCGCTCTGGCGATGGGTATAGGCGGCCTTCAGGTGCCAGTCGCCGCCGAGCCGATGGTCGAGGGTGGCGAAGGTGGTCTTGTCGGTCAGCGGCCAGGAACTCCAGTGCGCCGCCATGTTGGTGGAGCGGGGTAGCCTGGCCTTGCCGCCCTGGCTGTTCCAGTAGGGCACGGTGCCCCAAGACGTGCCTTGCACCTGTTTGTCCTGGTAATCAAAGCCTGCGGCCAGCACGGTATCGTCGGAAAGGTCAGCCTCGAGAATGCCGTAGCCCACCGCCCGCTGCAGCCCATAGTTGTCACGAAAAGACTTGCTGTCGCGGTAAGCCAGCACGCTACGCCCGCGCAGTTTGCCGTCGAACGCCAGCGGGCCGCCCACGTCAACGTAGCTGTAGTAGTTGTCATGGCTGGCGCCACTGATGCCGGTCTTGGCCTGCCACTGGGCGGTAGGGCGCTTGCGCACCATGTTGACGGTGGCCGAAGGGTCGCCTGCGCCCGTGGTCAGGCCCGTCGCGCCGCGCACTACTTCGATGCGGTCGTAGATGATGGTGTCGGCGTCGGTCTTCATGTAGCCGAAAGTGTTGAGCATCCCGTCAACCTGGAAGTTGCTGATGCCATAGCCTCGGGCGGAGTAGTAGACACGATCGGAGTCGTAATGCTGAACGTTGACGCCCGTGGTCTGGCGCAACACATCCGTCAGGGTATTGAGATTGAAGTCGTCCATCTGCTGGCGTGTGATCACCGAGATCGATTGCGGGGTTTCCTTGACGGAGAGGTTCAGCCGCGTGGCGGTGCTCATCGAGCCAGTAGTGTAGGCGCCGGTGTGCTCGGTGGTGGCGCCCAGGCCGTCGGCGCTGATGGTGGTCGCGCCCAGTTCCAGGGCTTTGGCGGGGGCTGTATCGGGGGCGGGGTCGGCCCGCGAATCCGGGCTCAGCGCCAGGCTGAACAGGCCGAGGGTGAAGGTCATGGAACGGGTGAAGGGCGCAAACATCGCTGCAGACTCCTTGTCGTCTTTGATACCTCCCCAGGCGGGGAGGGCTTGGTTCAAAGACGAAAGGAACTGCGGAACTTTAGGCTCAAACGAGAATGATTGTTATCTTTCTGTTACAAGGCCCTGGCTTACTTGGCCACCACTTCGGCGCCGTCGGCCTTCTTGGGCTTGATCAGGCTGAAGTCGATCAGTGCCTTCTGCTTGGTCTCGTAAGGGTTGCCGATCAACAGGGGGCGTGGCTTGAAGCTGTCGCTCACCAGGCTCTTGCTGTGGTCCAGCTCATCGAAACTCAAGCCTGCCATGTCGGCCCAGGTGTGGATCAACTGCGAACTGCTGTAAGGCCGCTGCAAGTCGCCGGCAAAGCTCCAGTCGTGACTTTCGCGCCATTTTGGCGAGGCGTAGGCCATGAACGGGATGGTGTACATCGGCGCGGTCGGCTTGCCTTCGTTACGGCCCAAAGTGTCGTGGCCGGCCGAGTCGAACACGTCTTCGCCGTGGTCCGAGAGGTACAGCAAAAAGCCGTTGGGGTCGGTCTTTGCGTAGTCCTTGATCAGGCTGGAGACTACGAAGTCGTTGTACAGCACCGCGTTGTCATAGCTGTTATAGGTCGGCAACTGCGCATCGCTGACACCCGCCGGCACGCCCTGGCGGTCGGTGAACTTGTCGAAGGTCTGCGGGTAGCGGTACTGGTAGCTCATGTGGGTGCCCAGCAGGTGCACCACGATGAACTTGCGTTCGGCGGTATCGGCCAGGGCCTTGGAAAACGGCGCCAGTACATCGCCGTCGTACTGACGGGCGTTCTGGTTGCGGTTGTTGTTCAGGTACACCTGCTCGTCGGCCTGTTCGGAAAAGGTCGTGAGCATGGTGTTGCGTTTGGTCATGGTCTGCTGGTTGGTGATCCAGAAGGTCTTGTAGCCAGCCTGTTTCATCACGCTGACAATCGACGGTGTCTTGAGGTACAGGTCCGGGTTTTCTTCGTCAGCGAAGGTCAGCACCTGTTGCAGCGCTTCAATGGTGTAGGGGCGCGGGGTGATGACGTTATCGAACACGGCCAGTTGGTCGCGCAGCTTGTCCAGCTCCGGCGTGGTGTTGCGCGGGTAGCCGTAGAGGCTCATGCGCTGGCGGTTGGTCGACTCGCCGATGACCAAGACAAGTGTGGACGGCTGGCCGGCCATGCTGTCCTTGAGGTTGTTCAAGGGCGGGATCTTGCTTGCACTGGTGAGCATGCCTTGCATGTTGTCCAACTGCTCGGTGTAGCGACGATAGGCGACGATCATCTGCCAAGGCACGGCAGGCTCGATGCGGGTTTCGAAACGATCGATGGCCAATTCCATGGTTTCGCTGGTGGCGATCTGCTTGACCAGTGGGTAGCCCACCACCGCCAGGACGATGGCAATGGCTGCCACGATGGACTGGCCGCGAGGCAGATACACCGGGCGCAAGCGCGTCCACAGGAAGATGGCGAAGGCGGTGTGGGCAATGAACGCCAGCACGATCCACCAGGCAAAGTATTGGGTGGCGTATTCGCCGGCTTCAGAGATGTTCGACTCGAACATGATGAAGATGACGCTCTGGGAGAATTCCTGCTGGTAAATGAAGAAATAACCCAGGCTCGCCATGGAGCAAGCCCACAGCACCACGCCGATCAAGGCGGCGAGCAGGCGCGTACGACGCGGGAACAGCAGCATCGGCGCCAGCCACAGCGCACTCATGAAGAAGGCCTGGCGGAAGCCACTGAAGCCGGAGGTGCCGGTCAGCTGGATAAGAAGTTGGGTAATACCCGAGAAATACCAGAAAAACAGGAATAACCAGCCAAGGCCGGCCCAATCAAAGCCTTTCGCAGTCGTCGTGCTGCGTTTGAACATCGCCATCCAGCGCCCCATCAGAAAAAGATTGTCGCGCGCAGGCGCGCAACATCGGGCCGCCCAGGAAGTGAGCGGCATCGCGGAACGGGAGTATCAAGAGGGGAATGTGAAAACTTTGTGAGTTTTCTGTAGGTATTGCCTTACAACGCGTTCGGCACGGGCATCAGCACAGGGCTGGCTTGGCATCCGACGGCTGATCGAGATGGGCTTGAAGGTGCAAGCGCAGGCGCAGGACTTCCTGTTGCAACTGATCGCGCTCGTCTTTCAACTGGCGCAGTTCATCGCGACGGAGGGTGACGTAGAGGGTCTGTGGCGGACGGGTCATCTGTGCTGTGCTCATTGCTTACCTCGCAAATAGCCGGTAGATCGCGGTGCCAAAACAGGTTTCTGGCAACAGTCGGAAGCAAGTTTGAATTCTTTTTCGCAGCAAGGGAACTTTTTTATTTTTGGTGGTCGTGTGACTTTTGCCGGGGTGATGGTGAAACGATGGCAACTTTTTTGCCATGAAACTACACGGATCCGCTCTGGACTAACCCTCATTAGCCTCATTGCGCTATAAACTATGTCACACATTTTTTAGAAGTTAGGAGCATCAGCACATGCAACTGGGGATTATCGGACTAGGCCGCATGGGCGGTAACATTGCGCGGCGCCTGATGCTCAATGGGCATACCACCGTTGTATACGACCGTAACGAAGCCTTCGTCAAAGCCTTGAGCGAGGAGGGCGCCACCGGCGTCGCCGACTTGAAAGCGCTGGTGGCCGGCCTGCAAAAGCCCCGTGCTGTCTGGGTCATGTTGCCGGCGGGCGCGCCCACTGAAGACACCATCAACGCACTGAGCGAACTGCTGGAAGACGGCGATGTGATCATCGACGGCGGCAACACCAACTACAAGGACGACGTGCGTCGCGGCAAGGCCCTGGCTGAAAAGGGCCTGCACTATGTGGACGTGGGCACCTCGGGCGGCGTCTGGGGCCTGGAGCGTGGCTATTGCATGATGATCGGTGGCGACACCGAGACCGTGAATCGCCTCGACCCGATCTTCAAAAGCCTCGCGCCGGGCCTGGGTAACATTCCGCGCACCAAGGACCGTTCGGCCTCTGCCGACCCACGTGCCGAGCAGGGCTACATTCACGCCGGCCCAGCGGGTTCCGGGCACTTCGTCAAGATGATCCACAACGGCATCGAGTACGGGATGATGCAGGCGTTTGCCGAAGGTTTTGACATCCTCAAGACCAAGAACTCGGAAAACCTGCCGGAAGACCAGCGCTTTGACCTCAACGTTGGCGACATCGCCGAAGTCTGGCGTCGTGGCAGCGTGGTGTCGTCCTGGCTGTTGGACCTGACCGCCGACGCCCTGGCCACCGACCCGAAACTCGACGGCTACTCGGGCTCCGTGGCCGACAGCGGTGAAGGCCGTTGGACCATCGAAGCAGCCATGGAGCAAGCCGTACCGGTTCCGGTGTTGTCGACCTCGCTGTTCGCGCGTTTCCGTTCCCGCCAGCAGAGCACCTACGGTGACAAAATGCTGTCTGCCATGCGCTTCGGCTTTGGCGGCCATGTGGAGACTTCCAAAAAATGACCGCCAACGGCAAGAAACCCAAGGCCGAACCTGCTCCACCCACCACATTGTTTCTGTTTGGCGCCCATGGCGACCTGGTCAAGCGCTTGCTCATGCCGGCGCTGTACAACCTCAGCCGTGACGGGTTGCTCGGTGATGGCCTGCGTATCGTCGGCGTTGATCACAACGCCATCAGCGATGCGGACTTTGCCAAGAAACTCGAGGACTTCATTCGTACCGAAGCCTCCAGCAAAGTCAGGGGCAATGCCGAGAACGCCCTCGACCCCGCGTTGTGGGCGCAACTGGCCAAGGGCATCAGCTACGTCGAGGGCGATTTCCTCGACGACAGCACCTATGCCGATATCGCCAGCAAGATCGCTGACAGCGGCACCGGCAATGCGGTGTTCTATCTCGCCACTGCACCGCGCTTCTTCAGTGAAGTGGTGCAGCGCCTGGGCAGTGCCGGTTTGTTGAATGAAACGGACGAGGGCTTTCGGCGCGTGGTTATCGAGAAGCCGTTCGGCTCCGACCTGGCCACCGCCGAGGCGCTCAACGCCTGCCTGCTCAAAGTGATGAGCGAGAAGCAGATCTACCGCATTGACCATTACCTGGGCAAGGAGACGGTGCAGAACATCCTGGTCAGCCGTTTCTCCAACGTGCTGTTCGAAGCGTTCTGGAACAACCACTACATCGATCACGTGCAAATTACTGCCGCTGAAACCGTCGGCGTTGAAACCCGGGGTAATTTTTTCGAAAAAACCGGCACCTTGCGCGACATGGTGCCCAACCATCTGTTCCAGCTGCTGGCAATGGTCGCCATGGAGCCGCCGGCAGCCTTTGGTGCCGACGCGGTGAGGGGTGAGAAGGCCAAAGTGGTCGGTGCGATCCGCCCCTGGTCGCTGGAGGATGCGCGGGCCAACTCGGTGCGCGGCCAATACACCGCTGGCGAAATCGCTGGCAAGCCATTGCCCGGGTATCGCGAAGAAGCCAACGTCGCGCCGGACAGCAGCACCGAGACGTTCGTCGCGCTCAAAGTGATGATTGATAACTGGCGTTGGGTCGGTGTGCCGTTTTACTTGCGTACCGGCAAGCGCATGAGCATCCGCGACACCGAGATCGTGATCTGCTTCAAGCAGGCGCCTTATGCACAATTTCGCGATACCGAAGTCGATGAACTCAAGCCCACTTACCTGAAAATCCAGATCCAGCCTAACGAAGGCATGTGGTTCGACCTGTTGGCCAAGCAGCCTGGGCCGACCCTGGAGATGGCCAATATCGAATTGGGCTTTGACTACAAGGACTTCTTCGAGATGCAGCCGTCGACGGGTTACGAAACCCTGATCTACGACTGCATGACCGGCGATCAGACCCTGTTCCAGCGCGCCGACAACATCGAGAACGGTTGGCGTGCGGTTCAGCCGTTCCTGGATGCGTGGAAGGAAGATGATGGTATCCAGGCCTACAAGGCCGGTGAAGATGGCCCAGCGGCGGCCGATGCCTTGCTGGCCCGCGATGGCCGCGCCTGGCATAGCCTCGGATGAGTGACGTGACGATTCATCCCATCCGGTTTGTCCTCAGTGATGTGGACGGGACGCTATTGCATCCCGACCACAGCCTCAGCCAACGCACCGCCGATGCCATTCGCGCTATGCGTGAGGCTGGAGTGATTTTCAGCCTGGCCAGCGGGCGTCCGCCCAAGGCCATGCGGCATTTGATCGAGACCTTTGGCATCGATGTGCCGGTGGCTGGCTTTAATGGCGGTACGTTGGTCAACCCGGATGGCAGCATCCTGGTTGCTCATCATCTGCCGGCGGAAGCTGCACTCATCACCCTGGCGCTGTTTTCCGCCGAGCCGGACGTGGAAGTCTGGGTGTTTGCCGATGGCGACTGGCTGCGCCGTGATCCGCCCGGGCCCATGGTGCAGCGCGAAGCCGATGGCTTGGGCTATGGGCCGGTAGTGGTGGAGAGTTTCGAGCCTTACCTGGACAGGGTCGACAAGATCGTCGCCGCCAGCAACAACACCCAGTTATTGGTGGAGCTGGAAGCGCAATTGCAGCCGAAAGTGCAGGGGTTGGCCCAGGTGTCGCGTTCGCAGCCGGTGTATCTGGACGTGACCGCGATGCTGGCCAACAAAGGCGAAGCCTTGAAAACCCTGGCTGAACACCTGGGCGTACCGCTTGCACAAACGGCTGCGATTGGAGACGGTGGCAATGACCCGGCGATGTTTCATGTGGCGGGGTTGTCGATCGCCATGGGCCAGGCCGAAGAAACCGTCAAGCGCCAGGCCAATGTGGTGACCGGCAGCAATGTCGAGGACGGCGCTGCCGAGGCGTTCGAACGCTTTATTCTCGCCGCACGTTAAGCGTGCAAGTATGACTGTACAACTTCCAGCTCAAGTTTTACTTGGGCTGGAAGTTGCTGCATTGCATTACTTTGGCATCGCCCAGTGTTGCAACTGGTGGCCATCTTTATCGAGCTCGGCACGGGCCTGCAATAGCAGGTTTTCAAGTTGGGCCGGGTCGGTATAGGCAGTCGACGGCAACTGTTTGCTGCCGATGCGGGTGTTGGTGCGGTCGATGACGCTCAGGCTGAGGGCGCCAACGCCATCGTGCCAGGCCACGCATTGAAAAGGCTGGAAGGCACGGTCTGCAATCAAAAGAGCTTCGTTGATGCGCAGCGGAGCGTTCATTTGGGTCTTCTCTCTGTATGCCCATTCAAGTGAGTACCGGCGGTTGGGCGGACCGTGCGGTGGGTTACTTGTACTGATGCACGATGGTGGGGTGCGGGTCACATGCTAGGGCAAGAAATTTTAACGTTCCCTGATTGACGTCATGTAAGCGGCTGTTTTGAAAGCGCAATAAACCTTTGACTGGCGAGCAACTTCTGGCGCGCTACGAAACAGGCATGGCTTTTTGCCCACGCTTATAGCGAAAGGGTACAAGGTAAGCGTCAAGATCTTGCTAGGGTTACCAACAGTCGACACAAACTGTTGTTTCTAAATAACTTTAACAATATTGGCGCCAAGGAACAGTCATGGTTGCGACACCCGCCCAACGCCGCTTACTGGTGGTCGACCCCTGTGACGATTGCCACGGGTTATTACCCGGCTTACGCACCGCCGGCTGGGAAGTGGACAGCTGTGCCTTGGAGGCGGTAGGTGAGCGCTCCTGCGATGTGGGCCTGCTGCGTTTGCAACGCGATCACTTGGAACGCCCTGAAGCGGTCAAGGAGTTGATTGGTCGCAGCGGCACCGAGTGGATCGCCGTGCTCAGCCAGGATGTACTGCGTTTGCAGAACGTCGGCGATTTTGTCTGCGAATGGTTTTTCGACTTTCACACCTTGCCCTTCGATGTATCCCGGGTGCAGGTGACCCTGGGCCGTGCGTTCGGCATGGCGCGCCTGCGTGGCAAGGGCTACGCCCCGGTGGATGAGCCCCATGAATTGCTGGGCGAAAGCCGTCCCATCCGAGAGTTGCGCAAATTGTTGTCCAAGTTGGCGCCTACTGAGTCCCCGGTGTTGATCCGCGGTGACAGCGGTACGGGCAAAGAGTTAGTGGCCAAGACTTTGCACCGCCAATCCCAGCGGCACGCCAAGCCGTTTGTCGCGATCAATTGCGGCGCCATCCCTGAACACCTGATCCAGTCCGAGTTGTTCGGCCACGAAAAAGGCGCGTTCACCGGCGCCCACCAGCGCAAGATCGGACGTATTGAAGCGGCCAACGGCGGCACCCTGTTCCTCGATGAAATTGGCGATCTGCCGATGGAGCTGCAAGCCAACCTGTTGCGCTTTCTTCAGGAAAAACACATCGAACGCGTTGGCGGCAGCCAGCCGATCCCGGTGGATGTACGCGTGTTGGCTGCCACCCACGTCAACCTCGAGGCCGCGGTGGAGAAGGGCGCTTTTCGCGAAGACCTGTATTACCGCCTGAATGTGCTGCAAGTGGTCACCGCGCCGTTGCGCGAACGCCATGGCGACGTGGCGATGCTGGCCAACCACTTTTCACGTTTCTACAGCCAGGAAACCGGACGGCGCCCGCGCAGTTTCAGCGAAGAGGCTTTGGTGGCGATGGGGCAACACCCGTGGCCGGGCAATGTGCGTGAACTGGCCAACCGCGTGCGGCGCGGCCTGGTGCTGGCCGAAGGGCGGCAGATCGAAGCGGTTGACCTGGGGCTGCAAGGCCAGCAAGTCATTTCGGCGCCGATGGCGACATTGGAAGACTACAAGCACCGTGCCGAACGTCAGGCGCTGTGCGATGTGCTCAACCGGCACAGCGACAACCTCAGTGTCGCGGCCCGCGTGCTGGGGATTTCCCGGCCGACGTTCTACCGGTTGCTGCACAAACACCAGATCCGCTAGGGCGGGTAAACCTAATGTGGGAACTGGCTTGCCTACGAAAGCGGTGGTTCAGTTAAAGCTTCAGTGACTGACACACCGCTTTCGCGGGCAAGCCCGCTCCCACAGGTGATCTGT
>JACRYN010000168.1_pt1 | contig 12407 bp, 13 predicted proteins | sample 8023231 | NCBI WGS metagenome assembly JACRYN01 (sample SAMN15756473, study PRJNA655841) | gut metagenome | isolation source: fecal sample D84 from domestic dog with diarrhoea | host: Canis lupus familiaris | place: South Africa: Mmabatho, Mahikeng | collected 2019-09
TAGTGCAGCCCTTTTTTTGGTGACAGTTTTTTCTTAGTGATTTTCGATCTGGATGTAGTGATTTCACGTTTGCAGAACATATCTTGGTGGTGATCCATCTAATATTCGTGATTATAAAGCGAGCTAATTCACAGGTTCTACAGATTATGTAGCGACTAACTATAAGTTGATGGTTGGCGCTTAGTTTATATTTACGCTTAGGTTTCAGTTAAAAAAATCAATATTTTGTTGAATTCGTGATTGAATCATCTCTAGGGTAGATTCTCAAATTTGATGGGGATACAGGCGCTGCGCAATTTGACTAGGGTCTGTTGACACTTACTGTTCATAATTAACCCTATAAAGGTAGCCATAAAAATATACAGGCTAAAGCAACAGAACTTTGATAATTTCTTTTGAGCTTGTCATATCGAGTAGCTATTCCTCTAAATTGCTTTAATCTACAAAACATATTTTCAACTAAATAACACTAAATATAAAAAAAATGGAAGAATAATTTATTAAATTATTGTTTTTATGTGGCTGTTAGTGGTGTTATGAATAATAATAAATTTTTTCTTAAGAAATTTTACCTAAAAAAATTGATCAGATAATTTTCTTTAAATGTCATGTATACATAAATTTGACAGTTTGAAGGGATCGGTATGTGCATTTTTCACAAGGTTAAAGATCGACCATAAATGTGATAAACGGCAGGGGATCATTGAAAAATGAATGGATTTAAAAACTACATGTATGCACGGAAAAAAGTATCGCTGCGGTTCTGCTGACAGGCTGTATTGAGCATTGAATGCAAATGATGTAGTAATTGTCTACATGCTATAAGACTAGCATGATGAAGAATGAAATGTAGTTGCCAATATCTAACTTGGATTGAAAAGCATAGCGTTGTTATTCGGAGAAGTGAGGTGAGCCATCCTTCTCTTATACTTAAAATGATACTTACTCAACTGATCTCGACTCATGGGCTGGTTCCAATTTGATGTGTGCTGAAAAAACAGGAGGTTTTAACTTGGTAAACTAAACACACTCATCAGGAGTTTACCATGAGCAAGAAACACAAGACTTACACCACAGAATTTAAAGCTGAAGCCATCAAATTAATTGAAGCCAATCAAGGCAATGTCTCGGAAACAGCTAGACAACTTAGCATTTCAATGCAAACTCTTTCAAATTGGAATACCAAAGCAAAGGCTGGAACTTTAGCAGGTACAAAACAGTATTCACCTGATCTAAACGCTCTACTCGAAGAAAATAAAAAACTCAAACAACAGCTCAAAATAGCTGAAATGGAACGTGAATTTTTAAAAAAGGCAGCAGCGTACTTTGCCAAAGAAAGTCAGTAAGGTACGCCTATATGAAACAAAAAAGATATTCTTTTCCAATTACCTTAATGGCTCGATTACTTCATGTTTCAGTTTCATGTTTTTATGATTGGCTCAAGAGAGGCGTGAGCAAAAGAACGATTCAACGAAATCAACAGACGATATTGGTGAAAATAGCCCATGAGGAGACAAGGCAGAGCTATGGTTATATTCGATTAACCAAATACTTACAAGCTCAGGGTATAAAAATGAGTATGTACGCTGTACGTCAGATAAAAGCGCTGAACCACCTGTATTGTAAGCGACACAAGCGTTTTAAAAGGACTACGAATAGTGACCATAATCGAGCGATCTATGAAAACCTGCTGGAGCAACAATTCTCAATGACTAGACCAAATCAAGCATGGTCAAGTGATATTACGTACATATGGACTGTTGAAGGATGGCTGTACTTAGCAGCGGTAAAAGACCTTTACACGAAGCAAGTGGTTGGCTATAGCTTAAATGAGCGCATGACAACACAGCTTGTTTGTAATGCGCTAAATATGGCTATTCACAATCAAAAACCAACCAAAGAACTGATTGTGCATTCAGACAGAGGAAGTCAATATTGCAGCCATGAATATCGAAATATACTTGAGCAATATGGTTTTCAAGGTTCAATGAGCAAGCGCGGAGACTGTTACGATAATGCACCGATTGAAAGCTTTTGGGGAATACTGAAAAATGAGTTAGTGCATCATTACAACTATCAAACCAGAGAAGAAGCCAAAGCAGATATTATAAAATACATTGAGTTATTTTATAATCATCGAAGAATTCAAAAGGGTTTGGGTTTTAAGACACCAAATCAAATGGCCGAAGACTTTTATAAGTTGGCTGCCTAGAATCTCCCAAGGGAAAGTCTCCTGATAATTCAGCGTATATCACTCTCCTAAGAGCTTTATTTTTGTGATATCGATCACTCGGTGTTAGTTACTGTTTTTTTATTTTGTCGCAGTATTAACACCTATCCTTGAGTGACTTTATTGCCTGAACTACGTTATATCTGAGTGATTTTTTGATCAACTGCTGTTGGTCGCAATCCATAGCTTACCGATAAACGGTATTTCCTCTATGCGTACACGTACAATGCGGTAAAATAGCCTGAATTTTTTGATCCTATTTGCGTTAGCATGACTCTAAGCCAATCATTTAAAAAGATAATTTGTGATTCAAGCCTCTCTGTATCTCATATACTACAGGCGTTGAATGAGCTCACACAGTTAGTCTATTTACAAAATGTCGATGCACCCGTCATTGCTTTTTTACCTGAGCGTTACCAAGTTTTTCAAGAAAACCAGCACTTTTTCTTTCAACGCACACAGGATTTTTGTTATATCCGTGATGACGCAGAAATAGACATTTCCAGTAATATTCAGCCAAGCTCAGAACAAAAAGAAGCATCTTTTAGTGGTGGACTCATTGGATTCGTCAGTTATGATTATGCCGCCCAGCAACACGTTCCGGTTCAAATTAAGTCACAGCCAAGCCTATTTTTAGGTTTATACAGCAGTTATCTACAATGGACTAATGCAGGCTGGCTATTTTGCAGTAGTGATTCACAAGCCGAACGCATTTATCGCAAAATTGAATCGTATTTATTACAGCCATCTGCCTTAACCTATTCACTCCAACTTGAGTCAATCTGCCAAGCACGCTGGACTGAAACCGAATACAAACAAGCCTTTCAGCAAGTACAGGAATACATCAAAGCTGGGGATTGCTATCAAATCAATCTGACACAAGAGTTCACTGCCAAGGCACACGGTCAACTCCTAAGTGCAGTCGAAGCATTTTGGCAATTGACCGATGCACCTTACTCAGGCTATCTCCGTATCGATGATTTTGAACTCTTAAGTTGTTCGCCCGAGTTGTTTATTGATTTTCAAACCCATCGTAAAATCATCACTAAGCCAATTAAAGGCACCATGCCGCGCCATACAGATCCAGTCTTAGATGAACAATCTAAACAACGCTTGATGGCTTCAGAAAAAGACCAAGCTGAAAATGTGATGATTGTCGATCTACTGCGTAATGACTTGAGTGTTTATGCAGAAACAGGCTCCGTCAAAACACCTAAACTGTTTAATATTGAAAGCTTTAATCAAGTCCATCATATGGTCAGCGAAGTCGAAGCAACGCTGAAAGCAGAAGTTCATCCCTTTCATGTGCTGCTCTCTGCGCTACCTGGCGGGTCTATTACAGGCGCGCCTAAAATTCGAGCAATGCAGATTATTGAAGAACTCGAAGGTGCACCACGTGGAGCGTACTGTGGCTCAATGGGTTATTTTAATTTTGATGGTACTGGTTCTTGGAACATTCTGATTCGTTCTATTCAAAAATTCCAAGATGAGGTTTCGCTTTGGGCTGGCGGTGGAATTACCATTGCATCAGAGTGTGAGGCTGAATACCAAGAATGTTTTGACAAGGTCTCAGCACTGCTTAATTTACTCAATACCTTTGTGCAAACGGACACTGAATAGCAACCAAAATAAAAAAGTGAACCTTCACATCAGTAAAGGTTCACTTTTCAAAGATCAAAACTGTTGAAAGTTTACTTTAAAATATCATTTTTCAATGTATCGACTAAGCGTTGATTTTGTTCATCAGTTCCAACCGTGATACGTAAAAACTGGTTAATACGCGGTTTATTGAAATAACGCACAATAATACCTTGTTCACGTAATTCAGCCGCTAATTCACCCGCATCTTTGCTAGGCAATGATGCAAAGATAAAGTTGGCACTCGATGGCAAAACGTTAAAGCCCAGCGCGGTCAATTGGTCAACCAATCGTTCACGGCTCTGAATCACTTTTTGATTTTGTGCTTCGAAATAAGCTTGATCTTCAAATGAAGCGACCGCAGCGGCTATCGCAAAACGGTCCATCGGGTAAGAGTTAAAGCTATTTTTCACCGCCTCTAAGGCAGCAATCAAATGTGGCTGAGCAATCGCAAAACCTACACGTAAGCCTGCCAATGAACGAGATTTTGAAGTCGTTTGACACACCACCAAATTCTCATATTTTTCCACCAAACTGACTGCCGATTCAGCACCAAAGTCGACATAAGCTTCATCAATCACCACCACTGAATTTGGGTTGGCTTGAAGTACTTCCTCAATTGCTGCCAAACCAATATCTATACTAGTTGGCGCATTTGGATTTGTGATAATAATGCCGCCATTGGCTTGTTTATAGTCATCCACCACAATTTCAAAGTCATCATTGAGTGGTAAAATTTTGGTTTTGACCCCAAAAAATTGGCTATAAACAGGATAGAAGCTATAGGTAATATCGGGGTAAAGTACAGGCAGCTCTTGCACAAAAAAAGCTTTAAAAATATGCGCTAAGACTTCATCTGAACCATTGCCGACAAAAATATTTTCAACCGCAACATTTTGTTGTTTCGCAATCGCCTGCTTTAACGCAGAAGCATCTGGATCTGGATATAAACGCAATACATCTGCAGAGTTTTCCAAAACTGCTTGAACAGCCTCCACCACTTTTGGTGAGGGTGGATATGGATTTTCGTTGGTATTGAGCTTCAATAAATTTTGAATTTTAGGTTGTTCGCCTGGTACATACGGTTCTAATTCACGTACTTCAGGACTCCAAAAACGCATTTGTTCTGTAGTAATGTTAGACATTGTCTATCTCATTTATGCACTCAACTTACTTTTATGTAAGCCCTCTCCTTCTAGGAGAGGGTTTGGGAGAGGTTTATGATGTCCCAAACTGAATTAAATATTTTCCCCTCTCCTAACCTCTCCCATAGGGAGAGGAACATTCATTACTGAACAAATGAGGGATCTAAATTTATATTATTGATAACGATAACGTGCCGAACGCGCATGCGCATCTAAGTTTTCTTGTTGCGCTAAGATATCCGCGGTTTTCGCCAAAGTTTTCACACCTTGCTCAGAGCACATAATCAAACTTGAACGTTTTTGGAAATCATATACACCCAGCGGCGAGGAAAAGCGTGCCGTACCTGAAGTTGGCAAAACGTGATTGGGCCCTGCACAATAGTCGCCGATTGCCTCTGGGGTATAACGCCCCATGAAGATTGCGCCTGCATGGCGAATATCTTCAGCCATTTCCTGTGCTTCATCTAGGCACAGTTCTAAATGCTCAGGCGCGACTTGATTAATCAGCTCAACGGCTTCAGCGCGGTCTTTCACAAGCACTAATGCGCCACGATTGGCAATCGATGTACGCGCAATCTCTGCTTTAGGTAACGCTTGCAAATGCGCTTCAATAGCCAGTTCTACATCATTTAACAACTGTTCATCTGGTGTAATAAACACTGCTTGTGCCACAGTATCGTGTTCAGCTTGGGACAATAAATCCATTGCCAGCCACTGTGCGTTATTCGCGCCTTCGGCATAAACTAAAATTTCAGACGGCCCTGCAATCATGTCGATACCGACTTGTCCGAATACTGCACGTTTCGCAGCCGCGACAAAACGGTTGCCCGGTCCTGTAATCTTATCCACCGCCGGAATCGTTTCTGTACCATAGGCTAAAGCCGCAACCGCTTGTGCCCCACCAATGGTAAAGACACGGCTGACACCAGCCAAATAAGCAGCTGCTAATACCAAAGGATTCAACTCACCATTCGGTGCAGGCACCACCATAATAATTTCAGGTACACCTGCCACATGCGCAGGTACAGCATTCATCAGTACAGAAGACGGATAAGATGCCAAACCGCCAGGTACATAAATACCAACGCGATCTAAAGGCGTTACTTTTTGCCCAAGTGTGTTCCCCAAGGCATCCACATAGGTCCAGCCTTCTTGTTTTTGCGCTTGGTGAAACTCACGAATACGGTTTGCAGCAAGCTCTAACGCCTCGCGGACTTCGGTACTCAAACCCTCAAAAGCGGTTTTTAATTGTTCTTGGGTCAGTTCTAAATCTGAGAATTGATGCGCGGGATGTCGATCGAACTGTTGAGTGAGTTTAAGAACATGAGCATTACCATGCTGACGAACATCAGCGATGATTTGATCTACGGTTTTTAAAAGTTCTGGGTCACTCACGGTTTCAAAAGCCAACAAATCAGCAAAGACTTGTTTAAAGTTCTGATCTTGAGTCGATAAACGTCGCATCAATTTATCCACAATGAAAATAAAGGGAAGCTTTAGTTTACCTTGTTTCCTGTATTTTGTGGGCAACAATCCTCCAGCTAAACACGGAGTGTAATGAAAAATTACTTTTAACTTCATCGGGAAATGAATGTGATTATGATTTTTAAACTAGAATTATTAAAAATGACTAAAAAACAGGCAAAACGAGATGACCCTCACGGACATAGCCACCTACTTTTCAACGGGACAATTTAGCCGAATCCAACAGCATTTTTCACAAACCATTACATGGGAAATTGTAGGTGAACAACAGCTGTCAGGTTTTGATCAAGTGCTGAAGCATTGCCAGTCTATCGAGCATTATTTTACGACGGTCGCGCATGAGTTCCATATTCAAGCAATTCATCAAACGGGTCATCATGTGATTGTTCAGGGGGAAGCACAATTTCATGACGCCAAGCAGACATCCCGAATTTCTGCTTGTGATGTCTATACTTTTAACAATTTGAATCAACTGGCTCAAATTCAATCCTATTGTATTTCAATCCAATAAAAATATTAAAAAATGAGCAGGTACAAAAAAACCGCCATTATCGATAGCGGTTTCTTTAAACAAAAAAGATCAACTTATTGGTTTTTTAACGCTTCACGTTCAGCGACTGCTGTTTCTAACTGTGCAAGAATTGGGTTTAACAATGCTTGCTTACGTTTGAAACTTGCCTTGTTCACGATCAAACGTGAAGACACTTTACAAATTTCTTCCAAAGGTTCTAAACCATTGGCACGTAAAGTATTCCCAGTATCGACCACGTCAACAATGTAATCGCCCAAACCCACCAACGGTGCAAGCTCCATTGAACCGTACAACTTAATCACATCGACTTGCTCACCTAAGCTTGCATAGTACTGACGGGTTAAGTTTACGTATTTAGTGGCAATTTTTAAACGCCCTTTTGGACGTTCCATGCCAACTTTGCCCGCGGTCATCAGTTTACATACTGCGATTTTTAGATCGAGTGGTTCATAAACGTTTTGCGCGCCATGTTCCATAAGCACGTCTTTGCCCGCAACACCAATATCCGCCGCACCATTTTCCACATAGGTGGGTACGTCAGAAGCCCGTAAAATTAAAATACGGACTTGTTTATGGGTGGTTGGGAAAATTAACTTACGTGACTTATCCGGATCTTCCAGTAAGTTAATTCCAGCCGTTTCAAGTAAAGGCAGGGTTTCTTTTAAAATACGACCTTTACTCAATGCCAATGTTAAACCATGATCAAAATTGCCCATTACGTCAAAATTTGGATCATCGTTTCTCATATCGCTCATGAACTTACTCGCTTAATTTGGGCGCCTATACCTTGTAATTTCGCTTCGACATCTTCATAACCGCGGTCAATATGATAGATACGATCAATCAGAGTCTCACCATCCGCAGCAAGTGCAGCTAACACCAGCGAGAAAGAAGCGCGTAAATCTGTTGCCATCACAGGTGCAGCAGAAAGTTTCTCTACACCGGTCACAACAGCATCATTACCTTCGACCTGAATATTGGCACCCATACGTGACAATTCAGGTACATGCATAAAACGGTTTTCAAAAATCGTTTCAGAAATAGTAGCAAAACCACGACCAATGGCATTGACCGCCATAATTTGTGCTTGCATATCGGTTGGGAAGTCAGGATGTGGAAGCGTTTGGAAACTCACTGCTTTAGGGCGTTTACCCATCATATCAAGCTCGATCCAATCATCACCACGGGTCACTTCCGCGCCCATTTCTTCAAACTTTTCTAAGACCGATTCCATCAATGTTGGATCAGTATGTGTGGTTTTTACACGACCACCGGTAATGGCCGCAGCAGCCAAATACGAACCCGTTTCAATACGGTCAGCAACTACAGCGTATTCACAGCCATGTAGTTTTTCAACACCAGTGACCACTAAGGTATCAGTATCTAAACCTTCAATTTTTGCACCCATCGCGATCAACATTTTCGCAAGATCGGTAATTTCAGGTTCACGTGCCGCATTACGAATCGTAGTCACACCTTCTGCCAATGCCGCAGCCATTAAGATATTTTCGGTACCACCCACGGTCACCATATCAAAAATGACTTCGCCACCTTTCAGACGGCCATCAACTTTAGCATGTACATAACCCGCTTCAACTTCAATCTCTGCACCTAAAGCTTCTAAAGCTTTTAAGTGTTGATCGACTGGGCGCGAGCCAATCGCACATCCACCCGGCAAAGATACTTTTGCACTACCATAGCGCGCCACCAATGGGCCCAGCACTAAAATAGATGCACGCATGGTTTTCACCAGCTCATACGGTGCAAACTGATTATCCAGTGTTGAGGTATCTGCAGTAACCGTATCCCCTTCGTAGGTCATGGTAATACCTAGACCACCAATTAACTGCACCAAAGTATTGACATCTTTTAAATGCGGCACGTTGGTGAGCTTGGTTGGAGTTTCAGGCAAAATCATTGCTGCAAGCAACGGCAAGGCAGCATTTTTAGCACCCGAAATACGAACTTCGCCTTCGAGCTTAGTGCCACCTTGAATTAAAAATTTATCCATCTAATTTTAAGCTCCGAATAAGCTTGCTTTACGCCATTCTTCTTTAGTCATTGCACGAATAGTCACCGCATGCACTTCGCCACTTGCGATATAAGAATTTAATGGTGCATAAACAGCTTGCTGACGTGCAACAGGGCGTTTGCCTTCGAATTGGTCGTCGACAATACGTAAGTCAAACTTTCCGCCTTGCCCACTAACTGCAACTTCAGCTTCAGGAAAAGCAGCTTTTAAAATTTCAGTGAGCTGTTCACTATTCATCACAAAGACCTCTTATAGGACCAACGGTGTAAAAACCTGCCATTTTACTATAAATCTGAAAAATAAATCATAAACCCGCACACTTTATATATAAAAAAAGAGGTTTTAAAAAACCTCTTTTTGCATAAAAATCAAACTAAATGGCGATCGGTTGGTAAACCTGCTGCATTTTACGGTGCTTATCGAGCTGTCTTTTTAGTTTTTCTGATAATTTTTTAATCGATGTATACATATCATCTGCTGAAGCCTGAGCAAAAAATTCAATGCCCGGCAAACGGATAATTGCTTCTGCAATATGATTGCTACTGCCTTTTTTAGTATGTTTATCGACCTGATGATCCTTGGTTAATTTCACCTGCATACTGTTCACCTGATCAATATGCTTGGTCATTTCTGCAAATTTGCAGCGAATGGTATCTTCAATAGCTGGGGTAATGCTCAAATGATGTCCACGAATTGTTATTTGCATATATCTATCCCTCACCTTCATTAGGATTAATGAGGAAAAGCCAAAACGATTTAATGACTGCAAAACAACCAACGCGCATAGAAACATCAAATCATTTTAGCCATTCCTTAAAGAAAAAAGAGGTTCATTATGTTGTCATAATGAACCTCTAGAATAGTCAGATTTTAAATTTTAGATCAAGACTTTTCGTTCAGAAGATGACGGAATATGTAACGATTCACGATACTTTGCCACTGTCCGACGCGCTACATCAATTCCATCGTCCTTTAACAGATTGGCAATTGCGTTATCAGACAAAGGCTTACGTGCATTCTCTTCAGCAATCAATTTTTTAATCTTGGCGCGAATTGCAGTTGAAGATGCTTCACCGCCTGACGTAGTCCCCACATGGCTTGAAAAGAAATATTTCAACTCGAACAAGCCGCGTGGCGTCAGCATATATTTGTTGGTGGTCACCCGAGAAACGGTCGACTCATGCAATTCAACTTCTTCTGCAATATCTCGAAGTACCAAAGGCTTCATCCCCTCAGCACCAATTTCTAAAAATGCACGTTGATGTTCAATGATACACGTCGCCACTTTCAGTAAAGTTTTATGACGTTCATCGACACTTTTAATAAAGTTTTTCGCATCCAACATTTGATTACGTAAGTATTGATTATCTTCACTTTGATCAGCACGCTTAATCATATTGGCATAAAACGAGTTCACACGAAGTTTCGGCATCACATCAGGATTTAAAGCCACTTGCCATTGTTCATTTTTCTTCATTACCACGACATCTGGAATTTGATAATCCGAGTCTTTATCTTCAAACTCAAGCCCTGGATGCGCTTTTAGCGTTTTCAATAAATCAACTGCACACTTGAGCTGCTCTTGATTTAAACCCGTTTGTTTAATCAGTTTCGCCAGTTCATTGCTGATCAATAGTTCATAGTTTTTCAGCAGATTCATGGCATCATTTCGACAAGCGGTCTGCGTTGGTAAGGCTTCCAACTGCACCATTAAACACTCTGCAAGATTCCGGGCCCCAACGCCAAGTGGGTCTAAACGCTGAATATGCTTGAGCACCACAACCACTTCGTCATCTTCAACTTCATCGTCATAGTCCATGCTTGTTAAAAGATGTTGAACTGAAGTCGTTATTTCTGAAATATCACTGTCTAAAAAACCTTTATCGTCCAAAGAGTCAATAATGCAATAAGCAATCAACATATCTACTTGTGAAAAATGCAACAGATTGATTTGCTCGAGCATATGCTCTTTTAAGCCCAAATGACCTTGACGATTATCCTCTCGCTCTTCAAATTCTGCTGCACCCAAACTGGTCGGTTGATGGGTGTAAACATCATCCCAGTCGGTATCGACCGGTAAATCATCGGGTAAATGATCTGCATTGAGTTCGTTGGTTAAATCCTTCTTATCCTGTTCTTGCTCTTGCACACTGGATAAGCTTTCGATAGATGACTGTTCTTCTACTTTTTCTAAGAGCGGGTTACTGTCGAGTTGAATCTGAATTTCTTGTTCAAGTTCAAGGCTCGACAATTGAAGCAATCTAATAGCTTGTTGTAATTGGGGGGTTAACGACAAAGAGTTCGAAACTTTCAATCCAACCGATAACTTCATAAAACTCTACTCATCAATACAACTATTTTTAAAGCACGCTTTATAAGCAATTTTTGTGCCGTTTTATTTTTTATAGCATAGAAAATTTAAAAAACCTACATTTTTTTGAGCAGATTGTTTTTCATTTCCTGCCTAGTTTTAGATTTTATGGATATATTAATGCATATCAATTATTGAAAAGGATCATTAAGACCTTCACACAGTCTAAAGTTACACGAAACACTACATCGGCTACTTTCACTTACTTACAAGAGTCCGTTAAATCAAAACATCGGTATCATTCTGCTTTGTTAGGCTAAAGCATAGACATTTTTTAGGTGATTTACATGACTCAAAAAGTATTGTTCATAACCTCAAATATAGGCGTAGAGCATGATGAGCTAATTGATCCTCTCCATTTTCTACAGTCCAAAGGCATAGAATGCATTCTTGCCGCGATTGAAGCTCGTGATGTTCGAACTGTCAAAATGGACTCAGACTCGGCAGCAAGCTATCCTCCAGACGTCGATTTGGATCATGTTCATTATGACGACTACGGTTTACTGATTATCCCTGGCGGTGCAGTTAATGTTGATCTATTACGCCACCATCCTAAAGCGCTCGAAATTATCCAAAGTTTTAGCAACCAAGCCAAACCAATAGCTGTGATTTGTCATGCGGCTTGGGTTTTGATTAATGCTGAACGGATTCAAGCTAAACAACTGACTTCGCATCAAAGTATACGACTCGATCTGGAAAATGCAGGTGCTATATGGGTCGATGAAGCCGTTCATAAATGTGATGCAGGTGGTTGGACGCTCATCAGCTCACGTAATCCAGAAGATCTTCCCGCTTTTAATCAAGCGATATTAAAAGAACTTGAATCCAATTCGTCCATTTAAGATGCCATAAAATAAAAAGAGCCTGATATTGAGCAGGCTCTTTTTATTCATTTTTTAAAAGTTACAGACTTTTTAAGTATGTAAGCGTCCGCTGAACACACCTTATGAATTCGTCCTATAAGCCTTAATTTA
>JACRYN010000170.1_pt1 | contig 12286 bp, 7 predicted proteins | sample 8023231 | NCBI WGS metagenome assembly JACRYN01 (sample SAMN15756473, study PRJNA655841) | gut metagenome | isolation source: fecal sample D84 from domestic dog with diarrhoea | host: Canis lupus familiaris | place: South Africa: Mmabatho, Mahikeng | collected 2019-09
CGAAGTGTGCTGTTGGCGCTATCAAACGCCTGAATCCGGGCATTGGCTACTGTCAGAATTAACAGGTACCGATCCAGGTGCATCCTGCACTACCTGTTAATTCTGACAGTAGGCACGCCGCGATTTCAGGCGTTTGATAGTGGTAAGCCAACAGCGCACGACCGTGAGGATTCTCGCCATGCCCAAGATCAAAACACTTGACCCCCTCTTGCCGCCCATCGTTGTTCCGCTGATGGAACCGGCCATTGATGGTGATATCGAAGGGGCGCATGGCGGTATCGGCCTGCGGCATACCGAGGTGCCGTTGGTGGTCTACCTGATCAACCCCAAAGATGGCGTCACTCCGGGCAGTGTTGCCTCACTGTTCTGGGGCAACCGTAATATTCCCGTGGCCTCTACGCCGATTCGCGAAGGCGAGCAAAACCTTGACCTGTTCCCGATGACTGTTCCCGCGCACCATATCGTCCCGTACTTGGTCGACGGTGTACGTGGCATGCTAAGGCGCAGCAGCGGCAATGAGTCATTCACCGAAGAAATCAAGTTACGGGTCAGCCTGACTCGCCCCGGTGGCGAAGACAAAGACAGTCTGCCCGGCCACCAGGGGCTGGCGTATGAGGTCCCACCGGAGGTTTTGCTGCATGGCGTCAACCAGCAGCAGGCACTGGCGGGTGTCAAGATCATCATTCGCTACTGGCTAAACATGCGCGCTTATGACCTGATCACTCTGGCCTGGGGCTCGCAAGTGGTTCAGCACCGGGTCCAACCCGGCGAAGTGGGCTGTGACATCACCTTGACCGTCGACTACGCCACTATCAGCGCCGCGGGCAATAACCGGCTTACGCGCGTGGCTTACCAGGTGCGGGACGCGGGCGGCAATCTGCCGGAGGAGCGGGCGCGCTGGTCGGCGGTTTCATTGATTGATGTGCACCTCAATGAGGTGCGCCCCGAAGCGCCGTGGCTGCAGTTTCCAGACACCGGTACGAAAATCGACCTCGCGGAACTGGGCAGTTGGGATGTGGAAGTGGCCCTTTGGGTCCTCTCCCAGGAGGCTAGCGCCTATTCCCACGTGACGCTGATCTGGGCCGGTTTGGACAGTGAAGGCAATTCGATCCCTTATACGCACACCGAAGAACTCAGTAGAGCAGGCCTTTATACCTTTGAGGTTCCCAACGCGCTGGTGAGCGCGATTGCCGAAGGCAGCGCGAGCGTGCATGCCCTGTATCAGAATGGCTCGGTGCAACAGCCTTCCGAAAAACTCTATCTGGACGTCGTGGGGCAAGTCGTCAGGTGGCCGGCGCCGACGATAGACGAGGACCAGGGTGGCCATATCGAGCCGGATGTCGACGCGACCGTACGCTTCCCCCTTCAAGGGAGCTGGCCGAAGGACGGTTATATCGAAGTCATCTTCCGGGTCAGCAGCGCCGATAACACCATCGAACATCGCATCGGCCGCGAGGTCGACGATATTCCGCCCACGGCCGGTGGGGATTTGTTGTTTACGGTATACCCCGACGAACTGCGGCGTTTCGACGGCCACCTGACCGACGTGTTTTACGCCCATACCCGGCCCGGCGGCCGCCCGCAGGAGTCCCTGCGGTTGCAGATCGTGGTGGGTCAGATCAAGCGTACGATGCCCAAGCCGATTGTCGACAAGGCGATCAGCGGCCAGTTGAATCCGGATGATGTAGGTGCCTACGCCACCGTGTTTGCACCGTTTGGCGAAACACTGCGCGGCGACTGGATCCGCATGTACTGGCTTGGCCGGGGCGCCCGCACCGAAGTGCCGGTGGAGGTGGCCGTGAATGGCGCCACCACCGCCCACGACATCGAAAAATACTACGTGGAGAACAACCTGGATGAGTCGGTGACGGTGTTCTATACGCTGACACGCGCTGATGAGGCGATGCCGCGTTACTCACAGATCACCGAGGTGCTGATCAGCCGTGGCGTGGGCGAACTGCCGTCGCCGACCTTGCTTGAAGCGCAAACCACCGGCCCCGACACCGCCGACCTGGAACCCCTTAAGGTGCAACAGGGCACCCAATTGGTGGTGAGCTACGTGGGCATGCGCAACGGTGACTCGATCAAAGCCAGCATGGTAGGCGCCGGCAATGGCGGTTCGCCAGATATCCCGGCCAAACCTGGGAATGAAGCCTTGCAGGAGGTGGCGTTCGATATTTCCAGGGCGGCGATTGCGGCGAACATTCGTGACCACGTCACCACGGTGAAATACCACTATGTGGTAACCCGTGCGGGAGTCTCGGTCACGTCGGCAATTTTGACGGTGACCGTGAGGCCGATACCGCAATCGGAGCTGGCCAAGACGGTCATCAGGCTCAACGAGGCCAATAGCGCGACAAAGGTGTTGGACCTGGATAGCTTCGTCGGCAACGCGATGGCGCATGTCGGCACCTGGCCGTTTATCACCGCCCCTTATCCGGTCTCGTTGAAGTTTTTTGGTAGAACAACCGCTAATGTTGCTCATGACCTGACGCTGTTCAGTTTCAACAGCTCGTATGTCAATCCGAACTGGGTTGCCCAAGGCCGTTATGAATATCGCCTGTTGCGCACTTACCTCGATGGGTTGGGCCATGGCACAAAATTGAGGATGGAATTCAAAGCCGCCGTCAGCCTTAGCAAGGTTGAAGCCGAGGCGATCAGCTTTCCGGTGGTGGAGTACACCGTCAATACGCTCCCGGCAGAATTCCCTGTTCCCAAGTTGACCCAGGCCACGGGGACGGGTACCTCCGTTACCCTGGCGCCGTTGAATGCACAAAACGGTGGCACCGTGTCCGTGGAGTACACACCGATGTACACCACAGACAGCATCAAGGTGACGATGGTGGGGACAGCCGGTGCGGGTTCTCCGGTGATCCCGGCCAAGAATGGGGTAACGGCGGGCAAAGTCACGTTCGACATTACCAAGGCCGCGATTGCCGCCAACGTCGGTAATGCCAACAAGACGCTCACGCTTAAGTACGACGTAACCCGTAGCGGCAAGGTTGTATCGTCCAAGGTGTTGACGGTGACGGTGACACCGATACCGACAACTGAGTTGGCAAAGACAGTGATCCGGATAAATGAAGCGGATGCTGCTACCAAAGTCCTGGATTTGAGTGGATCGGTTACCAATAAAACTCTACGCGTTGGGTCATGGCCGTTTATCGCGAGCTTCCAACCGGTAGCCATGTTATTGAGTGGCTTCAAGGCCGATGGATCGGTACATGAGCTGCAGGTATGGACTCTGGCGAGCAACGCGGTGACTGCTGGGTGGTTCAGCAATGGTTTCTATGATCAACGCGTCGCCGCCTCGTACTTCCTTGAACTGGGTCATGATACGAAACTGAAACTTCAGTTCAAGGCGACGCTTTCATCTAGTCAAGCCGAGGCTGACGCCATCATCTTCCCGATAGTGGAATACACTGTTAACACTCTGCCGGCAGAATTCCCTGTTCCCAAGTTGACCCAGGCCACGGGGACGGGTACCTCAGTTACCCTGGCGCCGTTGAATGCACAAAACGGCGGCACGGTGTCGGTGGAGTACACACCGATGTACACCACAGACAGCATCAAGGTGACGATGGTGGGGACAGCCGGTGCGGGTTCTCCGGTGATCCCGGCCAAGAATGGGGTAACGGCGGGCAAAGTCACGTTCGACATTACCAAGGCCGCGATTGCCGCCAACGTCGGTAATGCCAACAAGACGTTCACCCTTAAGTACGACGTAACCCGTAGCGGCAAGGTGGTTGCGTCCAAGGTGTTGACGGTGACGGTGACGCCGATACCCCAGGCTGAGTTGGCCAAAACGGTGCTCAAGATCAATCAGGCTAACGAGGCGACTCAAGTACTGAACTTGACTACGTTTACCGGCGATGCCACAGGGCAAATTGGTGTCTGGCCGTTTATCACTGCACCTTACCCCGTCTGGTTGAAGCTGCAGGGGAAAACGGACAAGGGCGATGATCATTCGCTGACAGTGTACAACGGTGCGGACACTGCAGCTGTCAACTCGACCTGGATCGCTGAAGGGAAAATCGAACCAAGGATCGCTCGTACTTATCTGGCGAGATTGGGACATGGCACCAAGCTGCAGGTGGAGTTAAAAGCGGCTTTCAGTCTTAGTAAAGCTGAAGTCGATGCCATTGTCTTTCCGATAGTGGACTACCAAGTGAGCAATAAAAAGCTCGACCATTTCACGGATTTTAGTAGTGGATATAATGGGTGGACCGTGTTCGGCTCGGGGGACATAACTTCAGGCTATTGGAGAGGTTACAACAGTGTGTCTGGAACTGGGACAGGTTTATATCAAGTTTTCAGTGTGGCCCCCGGATGGTATGAGGTTTCAGCGAGGGTTATTGGGAATTACAATATGTCCGTAGATATCCAATTTGTAAGATTCCTATATAGTACGCCTGGGGTGTGGCAGACAATGACGCACCGTTTTCATGTAGATGATATTAGGACCGGTGTTTCTATTACTGCTAGGCTCTATGACTTTCCGGCAGGCCAATTTGTTGGTTTCGATGATATTCGGATTCGGCAGTTATAAAAAAGAGATGTGGTTAATGGAGCTTAATTAGCAGATAATTGGTTGATGCGACTGCAAGAAATGAAAAAAGGTTGGCCTTGGCTTATGGGGATAGTTGCGTGAACACCTGTAGAATAAGGGCCGGACCGAGTGAGTCGTAGATATAGTCAGCGCGCGAAGGTATGGGGAGATTTACTTAAAGTAGATCTCCCTCTGCACCTTCCATCGCCTTGTAGGACGGTGGGCCACAGACAACCTCCAAATAAGAACTCTGCACCGCCCGCGCCAACTCCCGGATAGCTTCAATAAACTCCGTCAACCGACTATGCAACCCATCCTCCAGAATCTCATCAATCCCCGTATACCTCAGCCGCGCTTCAAATTCCGCCGCCAAGCGCTGCGCCGTGCGTCCATAGCTGCCAGGCAGGTCCGCGAGGATATGGCTCAACTCCCCGATACACGCATGCAGCGAGCGCGGCACGTCGCTGCGCAACAGCAGCAGTTCCGACACCGAGCGGGCATTCAAGGCATTGGGATACAGCTCGGTGTATGCCTCGAATGACGACAATTCGTGGAACACGGACTGATTCAAAAGCGGGTCTGCCCCATACTTGATGCTAGATAACAAGACCCGGCACTGTACTGGAATTGAGCGACGGTCAAATGTGGGAGCTGGCTTGCCTGCGATGGCATCAACTCGGTGTTTCAGTTGCACCGAGTCGTCAGTATCGCAGGCAAGCCAGCTCCCACACTTGAGTGTATCGGCCTCAGGGCTTTGCCATCACGGCGGTAAACAGTGGGGACTCAAGGAACCGCTGTAACCAAATCTGCAAACGCTGATACGGCGTCCCCGCAAACCACTCCCGATCCACATGAGCAAACTGCCGCACAAACGGCGCCAGTGCCGCATCCGCCAGGCTCAGGTGTTCGGCGAGCAAGTACTCACGCTCCGCCAGCAAGCCTTCCAACTTCTGCAAGAACACCTCACCCTCGGCCCGATAATGCTCCATTGGTTGTTCCAGATAGCGCTCGGCATACTTGTATCGATTCAAATGATGCTTGAACACCTGATCATTCTCGGCAATCAACGCCAGCACCGCAGGGTCACCTTGCAGCAGCCAGTCATCCGGGTCGTGCTGCGCCAGCGCCCATTGCATGATCTCCAGGCTCTCCTCGATCACTCGACCTTCGACACTCAACACCGGCACCGTACCCTTGGGCGACAGTGCCAGCATCTCGGCTGGCTTGGCCTTGAGGCTCACCTCGATGATTCGCACAGGAACGCCTGAGTAACCCAAGGCCAGCCGCGCCCGCATCGCATACGGGCAGCGTCGGAACGAGTACAGCAGCGCTTCGTTCACTTGACCTCCAGGGTACTCAAGCCATTGCCCTGGCGCTGGACCTGGATTTGCACCGGAATGCGCTCGTGCATTTCCTGTACGTGGGAGATCACCGCCACCTTGCGGCCCTGGGCCTGCAGGCCGTCCAGGGCGTCCATCGCCAATTGCAACGACTCCGGATCAAGGCTGCCAAAGCCTTCGTCGATAAACAGCGACTCGATCTTCAAGGTGCTCGACGCCATGGACGCCAGGCCCAAGGCCAAGGCCAACGACACCAGGAAGGTTTCGCCACCGGACAATGAATGCACCGAACGCAGTTCATCGCCCATCTCTGTGTCCATCACCAGCAGCCCGAGCATGCTGCCGCCGCGTTTGAGCCGGTAGCGGCGCACCAGTTGGCGCAGTTGCACGTTGGCATGGTGCACCAGCAAGTCGAGGTTGTAGGCCTGGGCGATCTTGCGGAAGGTGTCGCCGGTGGCCGAGCCGATCAGCGCATTCAGGCGTGCCCAGCGCTGCCACTGCTCGTAAGCCTTGGCGATCTGTTCGGCCAGGGCCTGGTTGGCATTCTGGCGGCGCTGGTCTTCGGACTGGCGTGCGCGCAGTTCGGCGCAGTGTTTCTCACCCTCGAGCAATTGCTGCTCAAGCGTTGCCAGGGTGGCGGCCAACTGCTCGGCCTCCAGGTTGCCATTGTGCAGGGCCTGGTGTTCGGCCAGGCGCTGTTCGCGCTCGTGCAGCAGAACCTTGGCTTGCTCGACGGCCTTTTCGCTGCTGTGCAGGTGCTGGCGCAACTGCGCGACCTGGGCTTCATCAAGGGCCAACAGGCGTGCGAGGCCCTGATCATCCAGTTCTGGGTGCTGGGCGCGCCATTCGCCGATGCGTGTCGCAAGGGCGTGCTGTTCCGCCTCCAATGCCTGCTGGCGTTGCTGCTGGGCCTTGAGGTCGGCGGCCAGCTGTACTTGCGCCGTGTGCACGGCGTGCAGTTCCTGGTTGGCGTCGGTCTCGCTTTGGCGCGACTGCGTGACGGCTTGCTCCAGCTGCTGTTGCCAGTGTTCGGCGCTGGGGTAATCCCCTAGCAAGGCGCGGAGTTTTTCCTGGACGGCGTGTTGCTGGTCGGCCAGCTCGGCGACTTGCAGATTCACAGCGTCAAGTTGCTGCTGGCGATGCTGTTGGTGGGTGTGTTGTTTCTCGATGGCCTGTTGGCGCTCTTGCTGCTCGGCCTGCTCATCGCGTTGATGGCCCAACTGCTCAAGGCGCTGGCTGACCTGCTGGTCGAGCTGCATGAAGGTCGCCGCAGGTGCGCTGCGCAAGCCTTCCAGCGTCTGGGCGGGCAGCAGGTTGGCGAAGGCGCTGAGTTCCGCCTCCAGGCGTTCGCGGTCGCCGGCCAGTTGCCGTTGTTGGTCCACCAGCAATTGCCGGGCTTGCTGGCTGGCATCCTGGGCCGCTTGTAATTGTTGCTGCAAGCGCCCGGCGTTCTGTTGCAGGTTGAGCAGGGCGCCTTGGCGTTGTTCGTCCTGGCTGATGCTTTGGGTCAATTGGGCCAGTTGCTGGGCCAGCCAAGGGCTGCGCTTGGCAGCGTCCTGATTGAACAGCGAGGCAGACAGTGGGTGGGCTTGCAAGCTCGGCGCCAAACCCTGCTGCTGGGTGGCCAACTGTTCCTGCTGTTGCAGGAACTCTTTTTGCTGAGCGATCAGGCCGCCCACTTCACCGCGCAATTCAGTGAGTTTTTCCTTGAGGCTATCGACGGCTTTCTGCGCAGCCGCCTCTTCACTTTCATCATGGCGACCCAGGCTTTGCAGCAGGGCTTCAGGCTGGTGATAGGGGTGTTCGTGGCTACCGCACACCGGGCAGGGTTGGTCATCCTGCAACTGCTCGCGTAATTCCTCGACGCTGGCACTGCGGGCCAGGCGTTGGCGCTCAAGCAGTTGCTTGGTCACCGCCAGGGTTTGTTCGGCAACGGTGAGTTCGGCCTTGGTTTGCAGGCCGGTCTGGTTCAGTTGTTCGCGTTTTTGCGCGGCCTCGGCAAGTCTTTGCGTGAGCGCAGCGGCCTGTTGATCCAACTGTTGCTGGCTGTCCCACAAGCGGGCCAGGTCTTCGAAGGCGCGCTGTTGCTTGCGATTGTCTTGCAGCAGGCTGGCCAGCAATTGGATTTGTTCGGCCACCGCGTGCGGTTCGGCACCGGCCTCGTGGTAGAGCAGGTCCAGGGCTTCGCGCTGTTGGGTGAACTGTTCGGCGGCGGCGCTGGCGCGCTGTTCGAGTTGCCCCAGCTCGGCCTGGCCTTGGTTGAAGCGATTGCCGATCAAAACCAACTGTTGCAGGCGGTCACGGTAGGCGTTCCAGGCATCGCTCAGCGGCGCGAGGGCGGCGCTGTGCTCAAGTTCGGTGGCCAGGCGCTGCAGGCGCTCGGTGCCTTGGGCCTGGGTGTGTTGCAAGCCGTCGAGCAGGGCCTGGCCTTCGGTGCAGGCGCTTTCGTGCTGGTGTTTTTCCTCGTTGCGCTTGGCCAGTTCGCGGCTCACATGGGCGAGGGTGTTTTGCTCTTCGATGGCCTGGCGCAACAGGGGCGCGGCGTCGGCCTGGTGTTTCAGGGCCTCGGCCAGTGCTGCCTGGGCGGCCACTTGCTGGTGTTGCGCCTGTTCCTGGCGGGAATGCAGGGCGGTTTGTTGCTCGAGGTGCTGGGCAATCTGTGCCGCCAGGGGCGTCAGCAGGGTGCCGAGTTCTGCCTGGCGCAGGAAGTGATGGCGTTGCGGTGCTAACTGCTCCAGCAGGCTGAGGTCTTGGCGTTGCTGGCCTTGGCTGGCCCAGGTTGCTTCGTCGCGTTGCAGTTGCTCCACTGCGTGTTGATGGCGCTCCTGCCATTCACGCAGTTCCTTGAGCCAGGTGTGCTGCAACTCCAGCTGCTTGAGCTGGGCTTGTTGGGTCTTGAGCTGCTGCTGGGCGTGGGCCAACTGTTGATCCAGCTCGGCGCGGGCTTCGGGTGCCAGGGGTACCACGCCGGTGGCTTGGTCCTGCAGCTGTTTGTGGGCGTCCTTGGCCTCTTTGGCCTTATCGAACGCACGGCGGCCGAGCTGGGTGTAGAGCGCGGTATCGGTGAGCTTTTCCAGCAGTTCGCTGCGCTCATTGTCATTGGCCTTGAGGAAGGCGCTGAACTCGCTTTGCGCCAGCAGCACTGCACGGGTGAACTGTTCGAAGTTCAGGCCCAGGGCCAATTCGAGCTGGGTCTTGTATTCGGTTTTCTGGCTGGCCAACAGTTGGTCGCTGTCCAGGTCGATCAGGCTTTGCCGGCTGTTCTGCAACTTGCCGCTGGCCTTGTCACGGGCGCGGTTGGCTTCCCAGCGCGCACGGTAGCGACGGCCACTGACACCGACAAAATCCACCTCGGCATAGCCGCCACCGGTGCCGCGTCGAATCAGAGTGCGCGGGTCGCCGATGGAAATATCCGTGTCGGCGTCCGGCATCTTGGCCTGGCCGGTGTCACCCAGGCGTGGCACCGCGCCAAACAGCGCCAGGCACAACGCATCGAGCAGGGTACTTTTACCCGCGCCGGTCGGCCCGGTGATGGCGAACAGACCCGCACTGGCCAGGGGCTCGGCGGTAAAGTCGATTTCGAACGGGCCCGCCAGGGAGGCGAGGTTTTTCAGGCGGATGGCGAGGATCTTCATGGCTGTTCGCCCTCCTGTTGTACTTCCTGGAGTAGCACGGCGAAGTCCTTCAAGGTCTGTTCATCCACCTCACTGCCGTAGCTGTCCTGCCAGGCGCGGCTGAACAGTTCCTGGGGCGTGAGCTGGTCGAGTTCGATCAGTTGCGCATCGTCTACCTCTGCGCTGCCGCGTGTGCCGGCATATTCGGCGGCGATACGCACCAGGCGCACGGCCTTGCCTTGCAGGGCAGTTTCGATCTGTTGGCGCAGGTCCGGTTGCGGCTCGTCGAGGCGCACGCGCACTTCCAGCCAGGGGTGGCGCTGGGTTTCGGCGAGCAGGTCGATGTCGGGCAGCTCACCGAGTTGCTTGAGGATATCGGCCAGGGGCGCGGCATCCAGGCGTTGCAGGTTGACGGAGCGGGGAATCAGGATCGGTTCGCAGCCCACCAGCCTTTCGCCCTGGAACGTCACGTCGAGAATCTGGTGCTTGTAGCCGATTTCGGAGAACGACAGGGGGATTGGCGAGCCGCTGTAGCGAATGCGCTCCTCGCCATTGACCTTTTGCGGTTTGTGCAAATGGCCGAGGGCCACATACGCCACGCTTCGGTCGAACAGTGTGGCAGGCAGCGCCTCGGCATTGCCGATGATCAGGCTGCGTTCGGAGTCTTCGGATACCGACCCACCGGCCATATGCGCATGGCTGATGGCTATCAGCGCCTGGCCTTTGTTGCGCTTGGCATTGGCGGCCGCGATCAGCCATTCATGCACTTGGCCGATGCCGCGCAGGTAATCATCGCCCAGCTGTGCGCCGGTGACTTCCGCCGGGCGCAGGAAGGGCAGCGCCAGGCACCAGGCGGCGATCTTGCCTTTGGCATTGGGCAGCGGGATCAGCAGCCGGTCGGCATCCAGTTGCCCGTCATCCAGCCACAGCACCCGGCCCAGGGCATGGGTGCGCAGGCGGCGCATCAGAGGCGCAGGCAGCTCAATGCGCGAACCGGAGTCATGGTTGCCGGCAATCATCACAATGGTCAGTGTCGGCTGTTGTTCGTGGGCGCTGATGATGAAGTCATACAAGCGCTCCTGGGCCTTGAGCGGCGGGTTGACCGTGTCGAAGATATCGCCGGCGATCAACAGCACGTCCGGGCGCTGGGCCTTGAGTTGGCCCAGCAGCCACTCAAGGAAACAAGCGTGTTCGAAGTCGCGTTCCTGGCCGTGGAGGTTTTGGCCCAAGTGCCAGTCGGAGGTATGAAACAGACGCAAGGCGAACTCCGTGGAGAAGATGAAAAGGAGGGGAGTTTACCTGTAAAAGTGCACGCGGACTCATGGCCGACGCGATCAACGGAGTGTGGGCCAGCCCTGATGGCTGATTGTAGGAGCGAGCTTGCTCGCGAAAAACGTCAACGATGACGCGTGTTTCCTGGATAAACGCGGCGCCTGGGAGTTCTTCGCGAGCAAGCTCGCTCCTACACAGGGGTCATGGGGTGTTAGTGGGGTTGGGTTGCAGGCAATCCAGCGCACGGTCGGCGAGGGTGCGGGCCATGTCGATCAGGTGAGCGGTGGAACAGGCCATGTCGCGTCGGGTGCCTTTAAGGCCTTCGGCGGTTTCGGTGGCGGTGGTGGCGGCGCAGCGCAGTAGCGAGGAGATGCTGGCGATGGCGTCTTCGAAGCTCAGGTCTTCGTGGGCGACGAAAATGGGGAAGGGTGGGTCGGGGACGATTTTGCTCATGGGTGAAGCTCCTGCTTGGTTTGGGAGCCATTCTTTTGCCGATCTCACACGTCAAAAGGTGGCAGCTATGTGCGGGGTGAGATACCGGAAAACAGGACCCGGCCAGACCGAAGTCTGCCCGCACACAGCCGCCATTGACGGTTGTAGCGCATTGCGCCTGCTAATAACGGGATCTCACACCCGATCGCTGATAGGCAGCGACGAAGCGAAGGCTAGCCAGTGGGTTGAGCAGGCGCAAGGCCAAAGGATTGTCTAGGAAACGTCCTGCAAATTAAAGGGATATGGATTGCTGGCCTTTAACAATGCATGTCGAACGGGCGGTGATGAATGGAACGGCAGGTTGAGTGACGACCACCCATAAGGTGGATTTTTCAATCAATCCCTGAATGAATCAGAGGCCCACCATGTCATTTTCAGTAAAACCACCTTCGACTAGCGCTTTCACCGCTCTACCAGATCAGCTGGATGCTGACAGTCGCTCAACCCAAGCTAACCATCGTCAGGCACGAAGCGCTCAAACCCAGGCCAGCGCCCCGGACCTGCGCCCGTACGCAAGCGTGAGTGACCGGCAACTAATAGGGGTGATCCGCGATCACTTCCGCGAATTCGCCGCAGGGGCGACAGACAGCTATGTGAACTTCAATGAGTTGAAAGAGGCCGCCGGCCTGATCGCCACCGACAGGACGTTCTCACCCGAGGCCCATCACGCGGCCAGGGAGCTACTCTCACGCCCCAAACTGCTGCCCAAGCTGGATATCGGCATCAGCTTCTTCGGTGGCCCCGGCAAGGAGGATGGCCGGTTCGATATGGATAACCTGAACTATCTGTACAAGTTCCCCCATCGGGAATGGAAGGTGCCGCGTCGTAATCACTAAGTGCAGGCAGGCGTCCGTGCAGCGGCCCGCCAAGCACGCAGCTAGAAGTAGCCGCCCGAAGCACTGTGCCGGACGTCGCAGGCCTATCAGACTTATACGACGAAATACCCGGAATCGTCCGACTTTACCGTAACCGTCCGGCCAGCACCCTCTCCTGACAGCCCTCCAAATTGGCCAAGATAG
>JACRYN010000172.1_pt1 | contig 12236 bp, 12 predicted proteins | sample 8023231 | NCBI WGS metagenome assembly JACRYN01 (sample SAMN15756473, study PRJNA655841) | gut metagenome | isolation source: fecal sample D84 from domestic dog with diarrhoea | host: Canis lupus familiaris | place: South Africa: Mmabatho, Mahikeng | collected 2019-09
TTAATTTAAGATCAAATAAATTGTACGTTTTTTGATTTATGACGGAAGTCTATTGATTATCTCTGCAAATTTCAACGGTTGTATTGGTCAAGAGTTAAATGAAGCTTGCAAATTTCCAGATTTGGTATAGCTCAAATTACATTAAGTTATACATAAAAATTAAAAACTGAGTGTGTATATTTTCTTTGAATCATCCTATTTTATAATATGTTTTAACCTCAATTCTTTTGACTTTAATTCTCTCGATTTACATAAACAACGAATATGATTTAAACCCTATTTTTAAATAGTTTAACGTCAAACTACCCAAGGCTTGATCATAAAAAGCACCATTAGCTCCCCTATGCGCTTGTTTTGGTGCAACTCTAAAAACACTTAGACTCACTCAATTAATCCAAAGCTTTACTCTCAACCAATTGATTTATAAAAATTATAATCAAAGATAAATCAAATTGATTAGATTGGCATAGATTCTGCATTTTTGTATTCCATCATGTATACAAGTTGGAATGCAAAAAATGAGTCAGAACAAATGCATTGGCTGGACACTTCAAGAATGGCAAACCGCTTATCTCAACCAAGATGTTCATCTTGAAGATTTAATCGACTATGTAGCGCAATTACCACAACCTGATCATGCATGGATTTCAATTGCTACGACAGAAATACTTTCCCAACAAATTGAAGCCTTAAAGCAAAAAGCAGATCAAGCCACAGACCTCAGCAAAGAATTGCCTTTATACGGTATTCCATTTGCAGTGAAAGATAACATCGACGTTGCTGGTTTTGTCACCACGGCCGCATGCAAGGCCCTGACAACTGTTGCTACGCAAGATGCTGAAACCATTCGACTGCTTAAAAATGCAGGGGCCATTGTTGTAGGAAAAACCAATTTAGACCAGTTCGCAACGGGGCTTGTCGGGACACGCTCTCCCTTTGGTGCAGTCAGTAACACGTTTAACGCTGACTATGTCAGTGGTGGCTCTAGCTCTGGTTCAGCCAGTGTTGTAGCTCGTGGCTTGGTGCCCTTTGCACTCGGAACAGATACTGCAGGCTCTGGCCGTGTTCCTGCTGCATTTAACAATATTATTGGGCTAAAACCGACTAAGGGTCGTTTTTCAAATCGTGGCCTACTCCCCGCCTGTAAAAGTTTGGACTGTATTTCGATTTTTGCATTAACGGTCACAGATGCCGACACCATTGCCCAAACGGTAGAACACTACGATGCGCTAGATAGCTATTCACGCCAACACCCCAAAACTACACCTGCGAAACTCTCCGCTAAGCTACATTTTGCTATTCCCCAAAAACTGGAATTCTTTGGAGATGACCAAGCTAAATATGCCTTCCAACTGGCTGTAGAACAGTTAAAAGTTCTCGGTGCTGAAATTACTGAAATTGATTTTTCAGCGTTTGAACAATTGGCAACCCAACTCTATCAAGGCTCATGGGTGGCAGAACGTACGGCGGCGGTTGCCGAATTATTGGCTCAGCAGCCTGAGGTTTTCGATCCGACAGTGCGCACAATCATTCAAAAAGGTCATGATTTTAGTGCAGTCGATGCCTATAACGCAGAGTACTTAAAGCAGGACTTAAGCCGAAAAATTCAAGATACTTTGGCCCAATTTGATGCATTGATTGTTCCTACCTCCCCAACCATTCATACCCTTGCGGAAATGGAGCAGTCACCGATTAGTCTGAACTCTGAGTTTGGGACTTATACCAATTTTACTAACCTCGCCGATTTAAGTGCTCTCGCCCTGCCAGCGGGTTTCCGCACCGACGGTTTACCTTTCGGCATCAGCCTAATTGCACCTGCATGGTATGACCAAGCCCTGATTGAATTTGGAAAAATTTGGCAGACGCATTTGAACTTAAAACTGGGGGCCTTAGACCGCTATGCACCCATTCCAGTGCTGCAGAACTCAGTCTCTCCACATCATATCCGTGTTGCGGTGGTTGGGGCACACCTGACTGGAATGCCGCTGAACTTCCAATTGCTCACCCGTGATGCTGTGCTTGTGGAAACCACGCATACCGCTGAACACTATGCCCTATTTGCCCTGAATGGCACGATCCCGCCTAAACCCGGTCTAGCCCGAGTCGATGAACACGGTCAGCAGATCATTGTTGAACTGTGGGATGTACCGACCGCTCGCTTTGGAGAATTTGTCGCAGAGATTCCGACACCACTGGGTATGGGCAATGTCGAACTGGCAGACGGTCGATGGGTGAAAGGTTTCATTTGCGAACCTTATGGCTTAAACGATGCTGAAAACATCAGCTACTTTGGCGGTTGGCGCGCCTATATCCAGCACCGTAACAATTCAAAAGTAGAACAAGCTTAGTCAAATTTAGGAATTATAAAATGTTTAAAACTGTATTGATTGCAAACCGTGGCGAAATTGCCGTACGTGCAATTCGCACTTTAAAAAAACTGGGGATGACCAGTGTAGCGGTATATTCAGACAGTGACCGTTACGCACAACATGTCAAAGACGCGGACATTGCCATTGCTTTAGACGGCTTAAAACCATCCGACACTTATTTAAGCATTGAAAAACTGATTCAAGCCGCACAAAAAATGGGGGCTGAAGCTATTTTCCCCGGCTATGGCTTTTTATCAGAAAGTGCTGAATTTGCAGAGGCTTGTGAGAAAAATAATATTGCCTTTATGGGGCCAACCGCGACACAAATTTTAGAGTTTGGTTTAAAACACCGTGCACGTGAACTAGCTGCCGCTGCACAGGTGCCTATGACACCAGGGACAGGGTTACTTGAAAGCTTAGATGAGGCAATTTCTGCGGCTACAGAGATTGGTTACCCCATCATGCTGAAAAGTACCGCAGGCGGTGGTGGTATAGGTCTTACCCGCTGTGATAATGAACAAGCCTTAGTTGAAGCTTATGAAAGCGTCAAACGTTTAGGCGCACAATTTTTTAAAGATTCGGGCGTATTTTTAGAACGTTTTATTGACCGTGCACGCCATGTCGAAGTTCAGATTTTTGGTGATGGTCAAGGTCAAGTGGTTGCATTGGGCGAACGCGACTGTTCATTGCAACGTCGCAACCAAAAGGTAGTGGAGGAAACCCCTGCGGCTCATCTACCCGAAACTACACGTCAAAAACTACACCAAGCAGCAGTTAAACTCGGCAAATCGGTCAATTACCGCAGCGCAGGTACGGTCGAATTTATTTATGATGCTGCACGTGATGAATTTTACTTCCTTGAGGTCAATACCCGACTACAAGTAGAACACCCTGTCACTGAGATGGTGACGGGTTTAGACCTGATTGAATGCATGCTTAAAGTTGCTGCGGGCGATGCACTGGATTGGACGGCACTTAGCAACATCCAACCGCAAGGTGCGGCGATTGAAGTGCGTATTTATGCAGAAGATCCAGTTAAAAACTTCCAACCCAGCCCGGGTGTACTGACCGAAGTTGTATTTCCAGACAATTGTCGTGTTGATACATGGGTTTCAACAGGAACAGAAATTTCGCAATATTTTGACCCGATGATTGCCAAAATCATCGTACATGCGGACACCCGTACACAAGCCATTGAGCAACTAAAAAATGTACTCTCTCAAACTCGTTTAAATGGCATCAGCACCAATTTAGACTATGCGCATAGCGTGATCTCTGATGAACGCTTTGCACAAATGCAAATCTGGACGCGTTTGCTAGACGACTTTGACTACGTACCGAATGTGATTGAAGTACTCCAAGCTGGCACGCAAAGCTCGATTCAGGACTTTCCGGGACGTGTGGGCTATTGGGATATCGGTGTACCACCCTCGGGTCCTATGGATGACTATGCTTTTCAATTGGCCAATCAAATTGTAGGGAATGATACTAGCGCAGCAGGCTTCGAGTTTACCCTACAAGGCCCAAGCCTCAAGTTTCATCAAGACAGTGTGATTGCACTGACAGGTGCACCATGCCCTGCGCAACTGGATGATAAGCCCGTGACCTTTTGGCAGCCGATTCACATTCGCGCAGGTCAAGTACTCAGCTTAGGACAAGTCGAATCTGGTTGCCGTAGCTATTTAGCCGTTCGTCATGGACTCGATGTTCCCCTATATTTGGGCAGTCGTTCGACTTTTGCTTTAGGGAACTTTGGCGGGCATGCAGGACGCGTGCTTCGTGCAGGTGACATGATCAAACTCGTCAACACAACCCATCCAAATAGCGATACACCTTTAGCCACGCAAGAACCACAAGCTCTATCTTCTGCCCTGATTCCAAGCTACGGCAGAGAATGGCAAATTGGGGTGCTATATGGACCACATGGTGCACCTGACTTTTTTAAACCCGAATATATTGAAGAGTTTTTTGCTTCCGAATGGAGCGTACACTTCAATTCCAACCGTCTAGGCATCCGACTGTCAGGGCCAACACCAAGCTGGGCACGTGAAAATGGCGGTGAGGCAGGACTCCACCCATCCAATGTCCATGACTGTGAATATGCCATTGGTGCGATTAACTTCACAGGCGACTTCCCTGTCATTCTCGCCAAAGATGGGCCAAGTCTAGGGGGCTTCGTTTGCCCTGTAACCATTGCTAAAGCTGAACTTTGGAAAGTGGGTCAGCTTAAAGCCGATGATAAAATCAGCTTTTATCCTTTAACTGTTGAACAAGCCAATGCTTTAGAACAACAACAAATTGAACGGATCGAAAACTTTGCTCACGCAGCCCTTAATTCTGAGCTGCCAAGCAGTGATATTCCAACATCCGCAATCCTTGCCAGCTTAGAAGCAACTGACGTGTCCCCACGCACGGTATACCGCCAAGCGGGTGACAGCTACATCTTACTGGAGTACGGTGACAACGTTTTAGACTTGGCCCTGCGCTTGCGCGTTCACCAATTGATACAATTAATCCGCGCAGCCAATATTAAAGGCATATTGGAACTGTCCCCCGGTGTACGCTCGCTGCAAATCAAATATGATGGACTCACGCTTCCACAGCATCAATTGATCGAATTTCTACTCAAACTTGAACAGCAAATGGGAGATTTAAGCCAAATTAAGATCCCGTCACGGATCATCCATCTGCCGATGGCATTTGAAGACAGCGCAACTTTAGGTGCCGTTGAACGCTATCAAGAAAGTGTCTGTGCCAAAGCGCCTTGGCTACCGAACAATGTCGATTTTATTCAACGCATAAATGGTTTAGACAGTCGTGAGCAAGTCAAAGAAATTATTTTCAATGCCCATTACCTCATTTTAGGCCTCGGCGATGTTTACCTCACCGCCCCATGTGCAGTCCCGATTGACCCACGCCATCGCTTATTAAGCTCGAAATACAACCCTGCACGTACTTTTACCGCTGAAGGTACCGTAGGCATTGGCGGCATGTATATGTGTATCTACGGCATGGACTCTCCAGGCGGCTACCAACTGGTCGGACGCACCCTACCCATCTGGAATAAGTTTAAAAAGAACAAACAGTTTGGCGACAAAGAATGGTTCCTAAACTTTTTTGATCAAATCAAATACTTCCCCGTATCTGAGTCAGAGTTAGAGCAATGGCGTGCCGACTTTGAAAATGGACAAGCACAAATTCAAATTGAAGATACTGAATTTGACTATGCCGCGTATTTACAACTGCTGGAAGATGAAAAAGACAGCATTGCCGAATTTAGAGCACAGCAACAACAAGCTTTCAGTGCTGAAGTCGGCTTATGGAAAGAAAGTGTTGATCATCAAGAACATTTGATTGCAGAAATACCTGATGAGACCGACTACAGTGCCTATGCAGCGCTACATGCTTCGATGACCGGTAATATTTGGAAAATATTAGTGGAACAAGGTCAGATTGTGAAAAAAGGGGAAACCATTGCTATTATTGAAGCCATGAAAATGGAATTACCGGTGTACGCTGCGGATGATGGTACTGTCAAAGCCATTATTTGTCGGGCTGGACAAACCGTTCATAGCGGTGAGCCTTTAATTTATATGGAATAGTACATGCCCAATATGACACGTGCAGGTTCAAGTTCAGACAATTTGTCTGAACTTGTTTACCAGCAAATAAAAAACGATATTTTTGATTTCAAATTGATGCCTGGTGAACGTTTTACCGAATCCGAAATCGCCTTGAGCTATCAGGTCAGCCGCACGCCTGCACGGCAAGCGCTATATCGATTGCAACAAGAAGGCTATGTAGAGGTAGCATTTCGTAGTGGCTGGACTGTCCGTCCGTTGAACTTACAATACTACGATGAGCTGTATGAGCTACGCATCATGATTGAGCAGTATGCAATTCGAAAGCTATGCAGCATTGCATCTCAGCCATCAAAGGAAATGAAACACCTACACAAAATTTGGATGGTAACACCTGAGCAGTATCTATCGAGTTTAAAAGCCATGGCGAAAATTGATGAAGATTTTCACTGTGCGTTGGTTCGTGCCATTGGCAATCAAGAAATGATCAAAATTCATCAAGAGGTCAGTGAAAAAATTCGCATTATTCGGCGCCTCGACTTTTCAAAAATGGACCGAATTGAAGCCACCTATGCTGAGCATCAAGCCATTTTGAACCATATAGCACAGCAACAGACGGAGCTTGCCGTTGAAAAGATCAGCGCTCACATTCAACAAAGTCGTGATGAAGTAAAAAAAATTACCTTAGGTATGCTCAGTCAGCATGCTGTTGTGAAAGCAAGTCGCTAAACACTCGATCAATATTCCCCTCTCAAATAAAAAAGGCGCTTCATGCGCCTTTTCTTCAACCTTTGGACTTAAGCAGGAATACGCAGGACTTGGCCTGGGAAAATATCATCTGCATCTTTCAATAGCGGACGGTTGGCCTCAAAAATTTTATTGTACTGGTTGGCATCACCATAAAATGCTTTGGAAATCTTCGATAAGTTATCCCCCGATTTAACCGTGTAGAACTTACTCTCAGGTTCAGGGCTAGCCACAGTGAGTTGATCATCGACTTGTGCAACATGGTCAATATTACCGACAGCTAAAACAATCTTTTCTTTATCAGCTTGACTCTGAACTTGCCCTTTCACGGTCGCCAAATCCGTAGTTGAGTTATAGCTGACTGAAAGTCCCGTCACAGGTAAGCCCAATGCTTTGATATGACCCAATAACTTGTTGGCAATTTCTTGAGCAGATGGCTCTGCTGGTGTGCTTGGTGCGGCTTGAGGCTCAGCTGCTGCTGTGTTTTTCTTACCAATGCCTTTAACAAAATCAAAAAGACCCATGTGTATGCTCCATCTTGTTATATCAGTGTTGTTATAGTGAATGCTCAAAAATGAGACACACTTTTTTATACCCCAAAAAGACAACAGATTTGGTAGCGAAAAGTCCTGTTAAGGTAAAGCTTTGTAAGTTAGCCCAGTAAATATTAGATTTTAAAGGTGAGTTAGGCACTTTGCATTTTTGAAAGGCATAAAAAAGCCACCCAAGTGGGTGGCCTTTCCATTCAGCAAAGCTGAAACAATATGGATTAACCTAGTTTCTTAGAAACGTAGTCAATCGCAGATTGTACAGTTGTGATTTCGTTAGAATCTTCATCTGGGATTGTGATGTCAAAGTCGTTTTCGAAAGACATAACAAGCTCAACAAGGTCTAAAGAGTCAGCACCTAAGTCATCCATGAAAGATGCTTCGTTTTTGATTTCTTCAGCCTTAAGACCAAGTTGTTCTGCAACTGCTTGCTTGATGCGTTGTTCGATATCGCTCACAGGAATTCTCCTCATTGCTTGTGGCGTTTTTAATGCCGTTAGTTTAATTGAATCTTTAAAATTTTGAAAGTTTATCCATCAGCCAATTAGCTCATGTATAGACCACCATTTACATGCATTACCGTACCAGTAATGTAATTTGCTTTGTCTGATGCCAAGAAGCTCACCGCATTTGCAATATCTTGTGGATCACCTAAACGGTTCAAAGCCACTTGATCGCTCATTTTTTTACGGATATCTTCGCTTAATTGCTCAGTCATTTCTGTTGCAATAAAACCAGGTGCCACTGAGTTTACAGTGATTTGACGGCTGCCCATTTCTTTTGCAAGGCTACGGCTAAATGCTTCAATACCAGCTTTCGCTGCTGAATAGTTGGCCTGACCTGGGTTGGCAAAATGCGCAACCACAGAACTAATATTAATAATTCGTCCAAAACGCGCTTTGGTCATACCTTTTAAAACGCGTTTCGACAAACGGTAAACTGCTTTTAAATGGATATTTAAAATGTCATCCCAGTCATCTTCTGACATACGAAGTAACAAATTATCTTTGGTAATCCCAGCATTGTTCACCAAAACCAACACAGGGCCATAGTTTTGTTCAATGTCAGTGACAAGCGCATCAATGGCAGCACCATCACGAACATCGAGCACTTTACCTGCACCGTGTTCACCGAAGCTTGCAGCCAGTTTTTCTGCACCTGACTCAGATGTCGCAGTACCCACAACAAAATAACCGTCTTGAATAAGTTGCTGAGCGATGGCAGCACCAATCCCTCGACTTGCACCTGTCACGAGTGCAATTTTGCGTTCCTGTGTCATGCAATTTTTCCTTCAGCCACTAAAATGGCATTTAGTGCATCTTCCAAGCGTGATTTACTATCGAGTGGAAATGCTTTTTCAATATTAGGTAGACGTTTTGCCAAGTTTGCCAAAACATTACCTGGACCACACTCTGCAACATATTGGATCCCTTGATCCTGAATAAACTGCATTGTTTTAGTCCACTGTACAGACTCATATAACTGAGCGGTAAGTGCTTGGCGAACTTGTGCTACATCTGTAGCAATTTCCGCGCCCACATTTTGTATTACAGGTATGCTAGGCAGCTCAATGGCAGTTTGTTCCAATGCTTCTGCGAACTGTTCTGCAGCAGGCTTCATCAATGAACAATGCGATGGAACAGAAACTGGGAGTGCAATCGCTTTGCCGCTGTTTTCTTTGGCTAAAGCCATGACTGCTTCAACTGCTGCTTTTTCACCAGCAATCACCACTTGACCCTGAGCATTGTAGTTAGCCGCTTCAACTGAACCTTCAGCTTGACTCGAAACTTGTTGGCATAAAGCAACAACTTGCGCATCATCTAAACCTAAGATGGCTGCCATTGCACCCTTACCTTGAGGTACAGCACTTTGCATTAACTTGCCACGCAAGTTTACCAGCTTGACTGCATCACCTAAGCTTAGGCTTCCTGCTGCAACCAACGCACTGTATTCACCAAGTGAGTGTCCCGTCAAATACTTTGGTGCAACACCACCAAGTTCTAACCATACACGCCACAAAGCAATGCTGGCAGTTAACAATACCGGTTGGGTAAATTCAGTTTGGTCTAAACCTTCACCAGATTGTGCAATGTGCCACAAATCGAATCCAACCGCTTTAGAGGCTTCTGCAAATGTTGCTTCAACACTGGCAAATTGTTCTGCCAATTCAGCCAACATGCCAACCTTTTGTGAACCCTGACCAGGAAATACAAAAGCTGTTTTTGTTGCCTGAGCGACTTGATCAAGTTGTTTCGCAGACATAAAAAAGTCCTTTCTTGTCTTTGCTCTCGTTTATGGAGCGAAAATTTAACACTTAATTTAGGTCGATGTAATTGCCAAATACAACAAAAACAGCAGCGATAAAAATTCGACAACAAAAAAAGGGAGCTTTACGCTCCCCTTTTTTCGACTAAGCTTTAAGCTTAATGCTTCGACAATTATTCAGCAGATGCTTTAGCGAATAATTGACGACCACGGTAGATACCATCTTTAGATACGTGGTGACGACGGTGAGTCTCGCCAGTAGCTTGGTCTACAGTTAATGCATTCTCGGTTAAAGCGTCATGTGAACGGCGCATGTCACGGCGAGAGCGACTTTTACGGTTTTGCTGAACGGCCATGATGGCTCCTTACAAATCGAAAAATATGGATCAGAACAAATTCAGTTGTCTTATACGGAAGAGTATAACACAAAAATTAGTTAAGTTTACCCTTCAAACTTGCCAAAACATCAAACGGATTATCTCGCTTTTCTTCAACAAGTTCTTCAACGGCAGGTTGGTGCTTATGTTCACAAGCGTCATGCTTAGCAGACAAAGGCATCAACAATAACAATTCATCTTCTATCAGAGACAGTAAATCAGCCGTCGCAGGCGCATCATAGCTACCTTTTGTCGTTGCTTCACTTTCACCTAAGACGATGAAATCAGCATCCTCATCCAAGCGCTCTATCAGTGACTCATCATCCACTAGAGCTAGATGAAAATCTGAAACGAGTTCAATGTTTACCGTGCCTAAACAGCGCTGGCATTCCATTGGAACGTTCGTTTCAACGTGACCATCTAGCCATACAATACGATGATACGCATCCATTGATAGCTTACAGTCTATGTTAATCAATTGATCATCAATTGATCCAACAGCTTCACGGGCTATACGAGCAAAGCGAGACAATGGCAGTGTTCCTGACCATGTAAAGCCTTGTTCGGCCCATTTAAACGGCTCAATCTGTGCCGGAAAGGTATTTGCTGACATAATTAAGGCGGCAATTCTACAAATTCATCAGTACTCTGTCAAAGATTAAGATACAATTTTGTACTTATTTAGACAGACCATTTGGGTAACTTAAGTCATGCATCTGTTGCAGCCGCAAACAGAAGTGAGTATTTCATCACTTGTAAGCACAATTTCAACTGCCGATTCTGACATTTCAAACCGCCAAGTGCAACTCTCGACGTGGGAGAATTTGTGTACAGAAGCAGAACAAGTTGATTGGCTCATCTTACACTTTAATCGTTGGTTTTCCCACCTGAATGTCAACTTGGTTAAAGGTGACTTTGAACCTGAATATTTTCCCGCTACAGACAGCACCCCTGCACGCATCCAATTTGCCCATGGTTTTTTTAATAGTGCCTTACATGAAATCAGCCATTGGAGCATTGCGGGTGAGCAACGCCGTCTACTCCCCGACTTAGGCTACTGGTATGCACCCGATGGTCGTACGGCTGAGCAACAAGCTTTATTTGAACAGGTTGAAATTAAACCGCAAGCCATTGAATGGTTATTTGCCACAGCTTTTGGTCGGAAGTTCCGTGTTTCCTTAGATAATCTGACTGGTGAAGGGGGTGACGGCAACCGCTTCAAAGATCATGTTTTCGCTCAAGTTCAGGCTTATTTTTCAGGCCAAGCCCAATTACCACGTGATGCGAAACACTTCATTGACTGTATTTGCCTATGTACTCGTGCTGGCAAAACATTACAGAGCGATGAATTTCAAAGAGAAATGCTCGACTAAATTTAACCCGATTCACATTTTGGTCATTGAACATCACCGAGATAAAGCGCGATAATGTTGAAAAAACCATCAGGAGATAAAAAAGATGCTTCATTTAAGAGTCCATCCTGATAACCCTCAAGCACGCTCCATCAGCCAAGCAGTAGAACGGATTCGCGCAGGCGATGTGGTGGTGTATCCGACCGATGCCGCTTATGCCATTGGCTGCCAGATTGGGAATAAAAATGCCATGGAGCGGATTGCTCAAATTCGCGGCCTTGGGGCCAAACATCAATATGCCATCATTTGCGCGGATCTTTCCGATATTGCCACTTATGCCAAAGTGGACAATGCTATGTATCGTTTACTGAAAAACAATACACCAGCCGTGACCACCTTCATTTTGCCTGCAACCAGTGAAGTGCCTAAACGCTTGATGCATCCGAAGAAAAAAACCATTGGTCTACGTATTCCAAGTAACCCTGTGTGCAAAATGTTACTCAAAGAGTTGGGTGAACCACTACTAACCAGTACTTTAATCCTGCCGAATCAGGAAGAACCGCTGGATGATCCCTATGATATAGAAATGCAACTATCAAAACGAATTGATGTGTTTATCGACAGCGGGCTGGGCACATTAAGCACCACCAGTATTGTCGATTTATCAGGTGATCACCCTGAAGTGATTCGCCGTGGGCTTGGTGATGTCAGCGCATTTGAATGATGCGCTACATTTATTCGCTAGTGAAACTGAATCTCACATTCTCAAGAGATCAACATGACCCTGTTTATGGTTTTGCTCAATCTCAATCAATTTCCCGAGCAACGTAATTTATATGTGCAGCGTCCTTGGACGCTTGAGTCCGAGACCTTGGTGCAACGCCATAGCTCAATCAACTGCAATATGCAGAAAGACAATCTGTACAGCTATTTTCTACCGATCTCGACCATCCAACAATACTTCAAATATCTTGAACCCAAAAATCTCTGCCTACAA
>JACRYN010000123.1_pt1 | contig 12168 bp, 13 predicted proteins | sample 8023231 | NCBI WGS metagenome assembly JACRYN01 (sample SAMN15756473, study PRJNA655841) | gut metagenome | isolation source: fecal sample D84 from domestic dog with diarrhoea | host: Canis lupus familiaris | place: South Africa: Mmabatho, Mahikeng | collected 2019-09
AATCATCTATGTCGATTCGGGAAGAACGTAAACAACAAAGCCGCCAAGCTTTGCTAAATGCTGCATTACAACTCAGCACCTCGGGACGTTCCTTTGCTCGCATTAGTCTCCGTGAAGTCACTCGCCAAGTGGGTTTAGTACCGACCGCGTTTTATCGCCACTTTAATGATCTGGATGAGTTAGGACTTGAACTGGTCGATCAAGCAGCGCTCCACATCAAAAGCATGTTAACGCAATTGGGGCAAAGCTATGTTTATGGTCCACATGCTACGATTGAGCACAGTTTAGATTTATTTTTTCATGCTGTAGAGCAACATCCTGAACAGTGGATTTTCTTGATTGGAGAACGTTGGGGTGGGTCAGCCTTGATCCGTGCAGCCATTGAGCGAGAAATTGCCTTTTTAATCGATGACTTCGCCCATGAATTAACCCGTATTGAAAGCATGCAACATATTCATGACAGCGAAGACCTCAAAGTTTTGGCCAATATTTTAATGGATGCCTCCTTTAACTGGGCCATGCGCTGGATTGGTTTGAGTCGAGATGTGGCTCCCGAGAAACTCCAACAGCGGCAGGCTGTATTTAAACTGCAAACCATCGTGCAGATTCAACTCATGTTCCGTGGAATCTCCAATTGGCAACGGCCATCTGCTCAAACCAAACACGCCAACCCGACCTTGCATTAAGCTGCTCACAGACGTAATTTTTGCTGTATTACAAAATTTTTAATGCGCTTTGCTTAAACTTGGATGCTTTTTCACTATCATATAGCCAGTTTTTTCATCTGTAGCTCCTATGCGTTTTTTTCTTTTTTTAGCGGCGAGTGTCTGTATTGCCTTGGCATGGCTATTGCCCATTCATTATCGACCTTGGGTCACCTATACAGGTGAATTGTTTGCATTTTTATCTTTATTTGCACTCTCTGCTTTATTTTTAAAAGAAAAACTCTTACTCCCGAAAGTGAGTCTGCCACTATTGCTGTTGAGTCTCGTGCCCTTCATTCAGTACGGTTTTGGCGAGCTGTTCTTTTTCAGCAAAGCACTGATGTGTGGCTTATATATCTTTGCATTCTGGCTAAGTATAGTTTTAGGTTTTAACCTGAGCCAAAAAAACTTAGAACGTGAGCAATTATTTAGTGGTCTGTGTAGTGTATTTTGGTCGGTCGGTCTGGTAACAGCGCACATCGCCATTTGCCAATGGCTCAATATTGAACAGTATATTCCTGGCATGACCTCTTTGAAAGGAATTAGGCCTTATGCTAACTTTGCTCAGCCAAATAATATGGCGAGCTTTCTGATTCTGTCCTTACTCGGTACGCTTTACCTATTTGAAAAGAAAAAACTCAACTCGATTCTGCTGTGCGCAAGTGCTGCATTGATACTATTTGCGCTGGCACTGAGTCAGTCCCGCACATCATGGGTCGCAAGTATCTGTGTACTGCTGTATTTGCTCTATCAACAGTACAAGGGTGTAGTTCAACTGAAGTGGTATAGTGCCCTCGCATGGTTTGTATTGTTTATCACTTTTATTGCCCTACTTCCTCAGTTGAACCAACTTTTGATTCAACTATCTAATATCGATGTCACTCAAACGAAAGAGGTTATCGCTCGTGCAACGGGCGATATGTCACGTCTTGCCATTTGGCAACAGATGCTCCATGCCATTGCTGAGCGACCTTGGTTTGGCTATGGTTGGCATCAAACTAGTGTGGCTTACACCCTCATCAGTGATCAGTTTCAAGGCCCAGTTTGGGTGAAAAGTGCGCACAACTTCATTCTCGACTTTATTGTGTGGAATGGATTGGTAATTGCGATTCCATTTTTTGCCTATCTCAGTTATTGGGGCTATCAACTGCAAAAGCATGCCACATCACTCGAATCTGTGATTGGCCTTCTGATGGTCGGCGCTTTACTGATTCACGGTATGCTCGAATTTCCGTTGTTCTACGCTTATTTCTTGCTGCCAATCGGATTGATTCTAGGCATTATTCAATCTCAGCAAAAAGTGAAAACGTGGACTTTACCGAGCTTTGCCATGCCGATTACATTTACTGTCTGTGTGGTCTTGGTCGCACTGATTATTCGTGACTATGAGTTGATGGTACCGAAGCTGAATCAAGCTTCACGTTATGAACAGACTCCTGAAAAGTTCACCAATCACGATCATATTTTACTGCTGTCGGAGTTTAACCGCCGCATTGAATGGATTCAGTTAAATCCGTACAGCAAAGTCAGCCCTGAGCAAATACGTGACTATGAGGAAATGGTGCTGAACTACCCGATTCCCTATGATTTGACCAAATTTGCCAAACTCTTGGCCTTTAATGGCTATGAAGCCGAAGCCCGCCATCAACTTTGGCGCTTAAAAACCTTAAGAAAAATTGAGCTGCGTTATGAGGATTTATTACAACCTGCATCAAGTGTGCAATAAACATCGTTAACGCATAAAAAAGCCTGCATCAGCAGGCTTTTTTAACTGAATAAGGACTTACAAACAGATTCAGCTTATTTTGCAGCACGTTCTTTTTCAATCAAGTAATCCACGACTTGAGTCACTTTAGCATCTTCACCTTGCACAATATATTTACCATTCACCGTCACCGCAGGAACACCACTGAGTTGATAGCGCTTGGCTAAGTCTTGTGCTTGGGCAATTTTTGAAGTAATCGCAAATGATTTATAAGTACTGTTAAATTTCGCTTCTGGAATACCAAACTGGGTATAGAACTTGGCTAAAGCAGGTTGCTCTAGAATTGGTTGATTTTGATCATGAATGGCATGGAATAACGTCAGGTGAGTCTTTTTACGTACACCCAAGGCCTCAGACACATAATAAGCTCGCGCCGCTTGCTCCCACACTGGATTCATGGCTGCTGGCGTACGTACAAAACGCACATCTTTCGGTAGTTTTTTCAACCAAGTCTGCATATGGGGTTCAAGTTTAAAACAGTGACCACAGCCATACCAAAAGAATTCGCGGACTTCAATTTTTCCTGGCACTTCCACCTGTACAGGTGTTGGTACGACGATATAGTCCTGACCAGCTACAAAATTTGCAGCCAATGCGCTACCAGAAATAGCGAAAACAGCGGTTGCTAATCCACTCAAAAGGAGTTTTTTCATTGAACTTATTGTCCTCAAAATCATTATGATAAGTTTATGCAAATACTATAAATCAAATATGCCAAATTCGTTTTCATTCTGTGAACTTTTTTCAGGCTTTTATCGCTTTTTCTAGAATAAACGCTACACTAAGCCCTATTGAACGTTTTAAATATCATGACTTAAATTGAGGTGCCGACGATGTCGCAACTGAATGTTGATCCACAAGAAATTGCCAAATTTGAAGCATTTGCTGCCATATGGTGGGATCAGCACTCGGAGTTCCGCCCTTTACATATGATCAACCCACTACGCTTAAACTGGATTGATGAACATGCAGGTGGACTCAATGGGAAAAAAGTTCTTGATGTCGGCTGTGGTGGCGGAATTTTAGCTGAAAGTATGGCACGTCGTGGTGCAGATGTGCTCGGCATTGATATGGGCGAAGCCCCCCTGAATGTGGCACGTTTACATGCAGAACAAGAAGGTGTTGAGCATATCGAATATCGCCAAATTCCAGTGGAGCAGCTCGCAGAAGAACAAGCAGGACAATACGATGTCGTGACCTGCATGGAAATGTTGGAACACGTACCCAATCCAGCCTCAATCATTGAAGCCTGCCATAAACTGGTGAAACCAGGTGGTCATGTATTCTTCTCCACCATTAACCGTAATCCCAAAGCCTACCTGTTTGCTATTATTGGTGCTGAATATGTACTGCGCATGTTAGCCAAAGGCACCCACGATTATCAAAAATTCATTAAGCCCTCAGAACTGGCACATGATATTCGCGGCGCAGGGCTCAAACTGAAAGACATGACGGGTTTACATTACAACCCCTTGACCAAACGCTATTGGTTAGCGCCGAATGTCGATGTCAATTACATGGTCTATACCGTAAAAGAAGGTGCTGCATGAAAGCCGTCTTATTCGACCTTGACGGCACACTGATCGACACTGCCGCCGACTTTATTCGCATTATTCAAGACATGTGCCGTGAAAAAGGCGTCGCTGTGGTCGATGCAGACCTGATCCGTAGCCAAGTCTCTGAAGGTGCACGGGCGATGGTGAAATTGGTTTATCCAGAACTGGAAGTCGAAGACCCGGTTTTTCTGGCACATCGTCAGCGTTTTTTAGATATCTACGGTGCCGATATCGCAGTAGATACTGACCTGTTTTCGGGCATGTATCCGCTACTTGAAAAACTTGAAAACCAAGAGATTCCTTGGGGCATAGTCACCAATAAACCGCGCTGGCTCAGTGAAGCATTATTAGATGCGCTGAATTTGACAGAGCGCTGTGCGGTTTTAGTCTGCCCAGAAGATGTCTCACAGACCAAGCCTGATCCTGAACCGATGTATTTGGCTGCCAAGCACATCGCGATTGCGCCTGAAGACTGTATCTATGTCGGCGATCATCCACGTGACATCGATGCGGGTCGTAACGCACAGATGTATACCATTTTGGCGGCTTATGGTTATTTACCATTCGCGCACAAAGATGACTTAACAGCGTGGCAAGCAGATTGTATAGTGAAGACTGTGGCTGAATTGGACGATGTTATTCAATCTCTCGTGAGTCAAACTACACCGTCCAACTCACTGACTTGATCACAATTAAAAAATCAAAATAACGAGGAGGTAATGATGAAATATTCAGAATATCAACCTCGCCCCGATCTGCTCAAAGATCGCATCATCTTAATTACAGGTGCGGGCGATGGTATTGGTCGTGCTGCTGCATTAAGTTATGCCCTACACGGCGCAACTGTGGTGCTGCATGGGCGTACCTTAAATAAGCTCGAAGTCATTTATGATGAAATTGAAGGCTTAGGTGCGCCGCAACCTGCAATTTTACCCTTGCAGCTGTCGAGCGCCTCTCCTCGTGATTATGAATTACTGGTCGACACCTTAGAGCGTCAGTTTGGGCGCCTAGATGGCATTTTGTATAATGCGGGCATTTTAGGTGAGCGCACCGAACTGGAAAATTATCCTGTCGATGTCTGGGATGATGTCATGGCCGTCAACTTGCGTGCGCCATTCGTTATGACTCAAGAGTTAATGCCACTCCTGAAAAAATCTGAGCATGCCTCCGTGGTTTTTGCCAGCTCAGGTGTCGGACGTGAAACGCGTGAACGTTGGGGCGCATATTCCGTGTCTAAGATCGCGATTGAAGCGGTCAGCCAACTATTTGCTAAAGAAAATACCTCACCGAATATCCGCTTTAACTGTATCAATCCAGGGGCTACGCGCACTGCAATGCGTGCAAAAGCCTATCCCGATGAAGATCCAAAAACATTGCCAACGCCTGAAAATATCATGCCTGCCTATCTGTACTTGATGGGCGATGACAGTTTACATATGAATGGTCAAAGTATTGATGCACAAGACTAAAAGCATTCACTCAAAAGGAAGCTTCGGCTTCCTTTTTTATGTGTCAAACTGAAGCTTAGTCATCTGCAACATGATCTCAAGTTCAGAAAAGGTTGTCTTTTTTCAATTTTTGCGGATACTGATGCCCAACTCCATTTTTGAAGCATATGCCATGACGGACTTGAGCAACATCACTGTACAACCCACTGAAGATGGTATGGTTAGCCTGTTGATTGACCAACAACCCATTTCAGAGAAATATGGAATGAAGTTTGAAGCCAGTATTGTGGAGGAACTTCAAGCATTGGAAAATGGCGCCACACTGAAACTTTTCGACCAGTTTGTTTTTGCCCATACCGACTTGAACTTTGAACATAGCTATCACTACGTTACGGTCATTGCTAAGAATGATGAACAATACAAAGCCAAGAAAAGCTTTGTTTATCGCATCAAAATTGAGGGTCAGCCCGACATTGAGCATGCCATCAGCAAAAATGGTGAACCGATGACCGCAGCAGATGTACGTGAATTTATCCAAACGCATGTACAGAAATCATTGAGTGATTATACCGACCTCAACTACGCCTATTAAGCCGAATCAGCCAAGTTGAAAACTCAGCTTGGCAGTGAAGCTCCAAACACTATTGTAACGTTTTATGTGAAAATTTAAAATTTTACAACATTACTAAATAGTAAAGCTTGAAAAGAAGACATAAAAAAAATAAGGTAACACCTAGCTTTAAGTCCTGAGAATAAAACGGAATGTTTCTAAAAAAAACACTTGCAATCGCTGTGCTAATGGGTGCAACAACGAGTATCTTTGCTCAAGGTCTCGTTTTAAATGATCAAAATTTAAGAACGGATCTAAACTGGTTAAATCAGCAGGGTGTGATACAAATTAGCACATCTACATGGCCAATGAGTGGTGATGAAATTCAAAGAGTATTGTCTCAGGCTAAAGTTGTGACTCCTGCTCAGCAAAAAGTTATTGAGTCAGTGCGAGTTCATCTCGATCGTGAGAACACGATGTTTAAAGCACGTTTATTTGCTGAGAGTGATCAAAAACAAATTCCGCAAGCTTTTGGTGATCAAGAAAAGGCACAGTACCAAGCAGGTTTGGAATTTAATGCCGGTGGTGAAAATTGGGATGTTCGCCTTAGAGTGAATGGAGAAAAAGACCCACAAATTGACAACGATCAAGACGTTAATGTTGAAGGATCTTACATAGCTGGAAAATTGTGGAATCAATGGTTAATTGCTGGCCAGATACCGACATATTGGGGACCAGGTCATGATGGGAGCCTTTTACGAGGTGATGCGAGTCGCCCAGTCTATGGCTTTACCGCTCAGCGTGCAGATCAAGCAGCTTTTGAAACAAAATGGTTGTCATGGATTGGCCCTTGGCAGTATCAAGCATTTGCTGGCCAATTAGATGATTATTCTGCTGTGCCTGATGCCAAATTAGTGGGTCTACGTCTTACGGCACAACCTTTACCTTATTTAGAATTAGGCGCTTCACGTGCTTTTCAATGGGGTGGAGAAGATCGTCCTGAAAGTTTAAGTTCCTTATGGGATGCTTTTGTTGGTAATAAAGACAATGGCGGGACTGGAGAACCGGATCCATCTAACCAGGTTGCTGGTTTTGATGCTCGATTGAATTTTCAGCAGTTGTTGAACGTACCTATGAGTCTGTATGGACAATATGTAGGTGAAGATGAAGCTGGTGGCTTACCTTCTAAAAAAATGTATCTTGCTGGCGTGGATTATTCGTCATCTTTTAAAAACATGCCATATCAACTTTATACAGAATGGGCTGATACACGAACCAATCGTGATGCTCAGGGTATTTCATATAACCATAGCGTATATACAGACGGTTTTTATCAACATGGTTTCCCATTGGGGCATGCTATGGGTGGTGATGGTGAGATGATTTCTGTAGGTGGTGATATTCGATTCGATACAATGAACCGTCTAAATGGTCGATTATTATTTGCAAAGATTAATCAATCTGGCCGTATTACCAATGCAGCCTTTCCTGAAACAGATGATATTAAAGCTATCGATTTAACTTGGTCACATTACTTAAGACCATTTGTACCAATCAAAATTAATGGTTGGTTCAGTGATTCTGATTTACATGGTAATGATGCTGGTGCATCGATTGGTATCGAAATACCTTTGGATAAACGTATTTTTCATTACTAATATTTGTTAATAATCAAATTCATACACTCTACAAATGTGATTGTTAGTTGCAAATTTTCCAAATCCAATAATAATTTTCTGCTCTCTACACTCAGCTTATAGCTTGAATGTAGAGATCTATCATCTAAAGTTTTTATAAAACTCACTACCTATGTTATTTTCTTCACCTATATCATCACCTATTATTCAAGAATTAAAAGCATCTCTTTGGACTTTGGCGCAATTGATGATTTAATTCAGGCTTGAAATTGGGCATAATCTTCTTAATATCTCTGCATTTGTTAATAAATACCCAATTCATCTTCACAGTTTCTCTGCATTTTTTTCGTACATTATAGGAAAGAATGAAATTACCTTAATGAGGATTCAACATGAAAAAGATTTTGACAGTATTGGCAATCTCTTTCAGTGCTTTGATGGCAAGCAGTCTCAGTACTGCTGCCCCTCAGTTTGACCACGATCATCCACGCTATGGCAATGAGCCACGCGGACGTGACTTTCGCGATTCAGATGATGACGATCAGCAAGATCGTCGACGTATGCGCGAAGAGCGCGGTGTCAAACGTTTACAACAGCATAAATGGCAACAAGGTTATGTCATGCCACAGCATTACCGTGGTAACGGCTATAAAGTCGAATATAAAGACCATAATCTTCCAAAGCCAAACCGAAATCAGCAGTGGTACAAAATCAACAATGACTACATCTTAGTCGACGCAGACAGCAACAATATTCTGCGGATTATGGGACTTTAATCTGCGCTTCATTTTGTACAACTCAGCGACATTATTATTGAGACCTGAATCAACACCCTTTCACCCGCTTTAGTACGACTGCATACTCCTCTTAAGAGACCACAGTCAGGCACAGCATGGAAGGCGTTGTTTCAGGTTTTTTATGTGCCAAAGCTTTTATTTGCAAGCATTGCAGAAAAACAACAATCTCCTCAGTCTCTTCATACATTTCACAATTCACCTAAATAGCCCTCATGCTTTCTCTAGAGTTATTCGCTAATTTTGAATGATCGAAACAAGACTAATACTGGACGAAAGCAATGAAAAAAATTCTGACTGCAATCACACTCTCTTTAGGCGCGCTCATGGCTACATCTGCAATGGCAGCACCTCAGTACTATGACCGCTCGCATGATCATGACTCCGGTTGGGATCATCGCGATGACCGTCGTTGGGACAATAACAACCGCTACCAAAACAAACGTGTTAACCCAAGCCGTGACTGGCGCTCAGGTCAAACTTTGCCACGCGGCTATGACTCATCGCGTTATCATGTCAGTGACCGAGAAGCACGTCGCCTACCTAACACTGGGCGCTACCAACAATGGTATAAGGTCAATGGTGACTATGTTTTAGTCAATGAACGTAATAACCGTATCCTGCGTATTATCGGTTAATTCTGGCTTGTGTCACAAAACTGATAAAACACCTGAACGTTGCTTCAGGTGTTTTTCTATTTAAGACTTCCTCTTCTGCATTTTTTGATTAAAATCATGCTAAGCAGTTCATTTTGAGACAGGCATGCAAACGAATTCGATCGAAACACATCACAGTACAACTTTGCAGTATGTGCATTGGTTTCGACATTCTGCGCCTTATATCAATGCTCACCGTAATAAAACCTTTGTGATTATGTTCGATGGTGAAGCCGTTCAGCATGATAACTTTCAACATATTATTCACGACATTGCCCTGCTGCATTCACTCGGGATTCGTCTGATCTTGGTGCATGGAGCACGTCCGCAAATCAACCACAACTTAAAACAAAGCCAACTACAAACGCCGTTTCATCAGTATCGTCGTGTCACCACCCGAGAGTCTTTGGGCTGTGTGATGAATGCAGTGGGCTCGATTCGTTTGCAAATTGAAGCCTTACTGTCGATGGGACTGGCCAACTCACCGATGTATGGCGCACGCATTGATGTGGTTTCAGGGAATTTTGTTACAGCTAAGCCCTATGGCATTCGCGATGGGGTCGATTTTCAGTTAACCGGCGAAGTCCGTACGGTCGATACCGACGCCATTCAACGTCATTTGGATAATCACAATATTGTGCTGCTCGGGCCAACTGGCTATTCCACCACAGGCGAAGTATTCAATCTGCTGGCTGAAGAAGTGGCGACCCGCACGGCGATTCATCTTAAAGCGAACAAACTAATTTTCTTGGGCAAACAACATGGTCTGCTCAATGAACATGGGCAGTTGCAACGCGAAATTTCGCCACACAAGCTCGATGCACAAATTGAGAAGTACCAAGATTCGAATCCAGACATTGCGGTACATTTACGCGGTGCCAAAAAAGCCTCGACGCACGGCGTACATCGCGTCCATCTGATTTCCTATGCTTATGATGGTGCCTTGGTTGAGGAGCTCTTCACGCGTGATGGTTCGGGTACCATGATTACCGACGCCCATTATGAAGAAGTCCGTATGGCCAACATTCAAGATGTCGGCGGGCTGATTAACCTATTACGTCCACTTGAAGAAGAAGGCATTTTGGTTTATCGCTCACGTGAACGTCTCGAAAATGAAATTGGCCAATTTGCGGTGATTGAACGTGATGGCATGATCTTGGCCTGTGCTGCGCTCTACCCACTGCCAGCGGCAGAGGGTGAAATCCGCAGTGCCGAAATTGCCTGTGTCGCAGTCGATCCTAGCTATCGCAAATCTAATCGCGGTAGCCAAATTTTGCATTATCTCGAAGGTAAAGCCCGCAGTATGGGCATTCAACAGTTGTTTGTACTGACCACACGTACTGCACATTGGTTCTTAGAACATGGCTTTGAAACGGCCAATGTCGATGAACTTCCCAATGCACGCCAAGCCTTATACAACTATCAGCGCAACTCACTCGTCTTTAAAAAGCCACTTTAAGTGGCTTTTGCAGGATTATGGATATCTTTATTTCTCATATCTTTATCTAGAAAACACCGCATAAATCGCTCAAATCTATATTGAGTGAAACACTAAGCTTATTCCAAAAATAAAAATACCTTTTAAATAATAAATATCAATCAGTTAATCTCAATAAATTTTATATTTTATGTTTTTTATATTGCTGTTTTTTACATAAGTTTTGCACTTTTGTTTTTATCTTTTTTTTTCATGTCTAAAGCCCGATTTCTTATTTTTTCTGAAAAGAAATGCCCATTAGCGTATGTGTTCACCAACTCACTCACCTTATTTATTTGGAGTTATGAAACACATGAGCACTTCTCGAGCACAGTTCTGGATCAAAACAAGCGTTCTTTCTGCAGCAGTCGTGGGTGCCATGATGTTATCTGGATGTGGGAAAAAAGAAGCTGAAACCGTCACACTCAATATTGGCTTTCAAAAATATGGCATTTTGCCCATCGTCAAAGAGCGTGGTGCTTTAGAAACGGCGCTTAAAGCACAAAATGTCCAAGTGAAATGGGTCGAGTTTCCTGCTGGTCCACAGCTCCTCGAAGGCTTAAATGTCGGCAGTGTGGTCTTTGGTGAAGCCGGTGAAGCGCCTCCGATTTTCGCACAAGCTGCAAATTCGAACTTGGTTTACATTGCCAACCAACCTGCTGCACCTAAAGCAGAAGCACTGATCGTACAAAAAGACTCAAAGATTCAAAGCATTCAAGATTTAAAAGGCAAACGGATTGCACTCAACAAAGGTTCAAATGTGCATTACCTGCTACTCAAAGTGTTAGAAGCGAATAACCTGAAACTTTCTGATATTGAAGCGGTGTATCTTCCACCATCGGATGCACGTGCCGCATTTGAACGTGGTGCAGTCGATGCATGGGTCATTTGGGATCCCTTCTTTGCTGCCGCTGAACACCAAATCTCAGCACGTGTGATTGCTACCGGAGAAAACTTAGTCAGTAATCATCAGTTCTATTTGGCAGATCGTAAGTTTGCCGAAGCACATCCAGAAATCTTAAAAACGGTTGTCAATGAACTCAACACCACCACACAGTGAGTCGAACAGAATCAACAACAAGCAGCCAAATTGTTAGAAAAACCGACAGGCTTATCTTTAGACATTTTACAAACTTCGATTGGTCGTATGGGTTTTGGCGTTCAGCCCATTTCAGCCGAAGTCGCAAAAAAACAGCAGTACGTTGCAGATGCTTTCTATCAACAAAAACTCATTCCGAACCAGCTGAATATTGACGCTGCCATTATTAAACAAAAATAACGAGATCATTATGAAAACACTTAAAACAGTTTCCAGTATTGGCATCGTCACCTTGAGTCTGGGACTTGGGGCATGCCAAAAGCAAGACACAGCAGCAACAAATACTTCTGAAAAGCAGGCAGCAGATCCGGTTAAAACCCTGTCTATTGGCTATCAAAAGTCGTCTTTAAACCTGTTGGTTGCACGTGAGCAAAAATTATTTGAGCAACAATTTCCTCAAGCCAAAATTGAATGGAAAGAGTTCCCTGCTGGCCCACAAATGCTAGAAGCCTTGGCAGTCGGTGCAGTTGATTTTGGCTCAG
>JACRYN010000105.1_pt2 | contig 11956 bp, 12 predicted proteins | sample 8023231 | NCBI WGS metagenome assembly JACRYN01 (sample SAMN15756473, study PRJNA655841) | gut metagenome | isolation source: fecal sample D84 from domestic dog with diarrhoea | host: Canis lupus familiaris | place: South Africa: Mmabatho, Mahikeng | collected 2019-09
AAAAACATGCGTCATATACTAGCATGATGTCCTCTCGCTGCATGTTATTTTTCACAACAAGAACAACATCAATCTAGCGCTAAGTCCTTTTTACAACTCAAATTTATGGCTTTTAAAAGACTTATTTTTTGTCACGTATAAACTGGTAATAATAGTCATTGAGTAGCTTAATCATTCGCTTTAGCTCAGTTAAGTTTTCTAGATTATTGCCTAAACGTGCGACAAATCGTTCATTGGCAATTTCCAAGTCGATTTTCTCATTGATTAACATGGCACTATAAAAAAGTGCATTAAGGTCATCAAACTGACTAATTCTACGATTTGAAAAATAGACCAAACGTTCAGCATGTATGGCATTTAGCACAATACCTTCAATGATAAAGCCTTTTTCATCATCATATTCAATCTGATGCTGCTGCAAAAAAAGTTGTTCTGGCGCATTTTTCTTTAATTTAAATAATTGGCTTAATTTACTCAGCATAGACATCTAATCATGGTTCTTCACTCAAGCTTATTGTAGTTCTAACTGCTACCTTTTGTTAGCGTGTATCGGCTAAAAAGTATAAAAGCAGCGCATTGACTACTTTTATACCTATATAGTTATAAATGTCCTAGCTAAATTATGCTAAAGGTACAACCATCGACGTCACCTCAGTAACCAAATTTTCGAATGAAAAAAATATGACCTAAGAGTTCTTGAGTGAGTAACCCTTGCCCCCAATACCGCTTACTGATTTTTTTATTTTCAGCGTTACACTGTTTACCCATTTCATCACATTTCGCATGACCTAAAATGGCTCAAACAAAGTCACAATGCCAACACTACGCATGACTATATCCAAGCATACCTGTTGATTGGCTTGAATACATTTGGTATTTAAGGCTGCAATACCATTAATAAGTGACTAAAACGCAGCGCCGTTGGATAGACATCATTGGTCGATTGAGATTTATTGACAAGGTCATTTGGTTGAATAACCTAGCATTAACCTTAAGAAAGGAATACATGCTTTAATGCAAGATTGGCCAGCACTTCGTTGCTATTCATATTAATTGAGGTGCCCGCTCCACCTTTATAGACATCTATAGGGAAAGCATATGTCCAACTTTCAGATGATTGGATCAATTGCTCACATGCCACCGCCATGGCCTGCACAATTTCAGGAGAGATTTTGTCAAATTTGCAGTTAACTTATACCGATTCTATTTTCACTTGTGCCAAAGCATGCAGAAAATGCCATTGAATTCTTATTTTCTAATTAGAAATTTAAAAGTTTTCCAATGCCCTCAAACGATAAATGCCCTGACAGAATTAGTTAAATGGTGAAATATTCGCCTTTCCCACCCATTTCACTACTGTAAATGCATTTCATAAATGAAACACTTCAGCTGTAAATTCGCCTATTTTGCATACTATGTAATTTTTTGTAAGCAGTAAAAATTTAATATTATAACTAGCCTGCTGATTTTACGAAATAAAAGCTTATAATTTCATTTAGCCCATAATAAAAGAATAACAATTGACCAATAAACAACTTATTTTCAACAACTTATTGTTTAATTTTAAAAAACAATTAATAATTACACAAAACATACAAAAACACCTCATAACTGTTACAGAATGTAATTTTATTTTTATGCTTGAATCGCCGTCTCAAACAAAGCGATTAAAAAATCTCCCAAGTCGGATTTTGCCAAGGAATGCCTATGAGTCAAATTAACCCCACCCTCGTCACATTTTTAGTTTATATCATTGCCATGGTTGGCATCGGTTTGTATGCATACAAGTCCACAAACAACTTTGATGATTACATCTTAGGTGGTCGTAGTTTAGGAAGTGTGGTTACTGCGCTTTCTGCAGGTGCATCAGACATGAGTGGCTGGTTACTGATGGGCTTACCGGGTGCAATTTATTTGTCTGGTTTGTCTGAAGCGTGGATTGCTGTAGGTCTAATCATCGGTGCATGGCTCAACTGGTTATTGGTTGCAGGACGTTTACGTGTGCATACTGAAGTCCAAAACAATGCCCTCACCCTGCCTGATTATTTCACAGGTCGTTTTGCAGATCGTAAACGTATCTTACGTATGATCTCGGCGGTCGTTATTTTAGTATTCTTCGCGATTTACTGTGCTTCAGGCATGGTCGCAGGTGCGCGTCTATTTGAAAGTATCTTTGGTTGGAACTACACCACTGCTCTTTGGATTAGCGCAATTGCAACCATCAGTTATGTATGTATCGGCGGCTTCCTTGCAATTAGCTGGACAGATACCTTCCAAGCAGGCTTAATGATTTTTGCTCTACTGCTTACCCCAATCATGACTTATCTTGCGATTGATGGTAATGCTGCACAGTTCACAGTCTTACTTGAAACGGCTCGCCCTCAAGCGCTGCACATTGTCTCTGAACTCAGCACTGTTGCCATCCTGTCATCATTGGCATGGGGCTTAGGCTATTTTGGTCAGCCACACATTTTAGTGCGCTTCATGGCTGCGGATTCTGTGAAAACGATTCCTGCTGCGCGTCGCATTGGTATGACATGGATGATTTTATGTCTAGGTGGTGCGGTAGGTGCTGGTTTTATTGCCATTGCGTATTTCCAACAACACCCTGAACTGGCGGCTGTGGTTTCTCAAAACCCTGAAACTGTGTTCATGGAACTAACTAAACTCTTATTCAACCCTTGGATTGCGGGTATCATTTTAGCTGCAATTTTAGCTGCGGTGATGAGCACACTAAGTTGTCAGTTACTGGTTTGCTCTACAACATTGACAGAAGACATGTACAAAGCATTCATCCGTAAAACCGCTTCTCAAAAAGAATTGGTTTGGGTGGGTCGTTTCATGGTTCTTGCAGTTGCTGTTCTTGCAATTTGCTTAGCAAGCAACCCTGACAGTAAAGTTTTAGGCCTTGTGGCTTATGCATGGGCAGGTTTTGGTGCGGCATTTGGTCCACTGATTATCTTGTCTTTGTTCTGGAAGCGCATGACCTTGAATGGTGCCATTGCAGGTATTATTGTTGGTGCAGTAACTGTGATTGTGTGGAAAAATGCATTAGGACACTTAGGTCTATATGAAATTATTCCAGGCTTCATCTTCTCTTGGATCAGCATTGTAGTTGTAAGCTTAATGGGTAAAGCCCCTGAAGCTGAAATGGTACAACGCTTTGAACAAGCAGACAGCATGTACAAACAAGCAATGGCTGAAATGAAAGAAGAATCTGCACAACGTTAATTGAACGTGTAGATCAACAAAAAAGGGGCTATTAAGCCCCTTTTTTACATCTTATGTATTCAATTATTTCGACAAAGGTTTGTATTTGAGCTGAATACGTGAGCTTTCTTTGATCACTTCCATCACGGGATAACTGCGCGTTTCTTTAACTCCCGGCAGTTGCCACAATACTTGACCCGAGATTTTTCTAAACTCATCCATACTGGCACAGCGAATCTTCACCACAAAATCGAAACCGCCACTGGTCATATGACATTCCACAATTTCATCATGCTGTAGTACAGCATGACGAAAATCGTCCAAGACATGTGGCGTGGTTTTATCCAAAAGTATCTCAACAAAAACCACAAAGCTGGCATTCAGCATGTTTGGATTTAAGCGTGCTTCATAACTCAGAATAAAGCCTTCCTTGGTTAATTTTTGCACCCGAGCCAAAGCAGCCGTCGCTGATAAGTTCACTTCTTCGGCAAGTTTAATATTCGATATTTTTCCATCTCTTTGAAGAATATCTAATATTTTGATATCTGTTCGGTCCAAGCTAAAAATTGGGCTCGTCATCTGAATTAATCTCTAAATAGCATACAAATTATAGTGAGTTATTCGGCATTCTTTCTGTAATCATAAATTAATTACTATAGATCTCTCAACACATTATTGTATGCACAGGATGTAGGCATGAATATGATGGAAAGCAATACGCATTTCAACGACGCTCAAACACCATTTGAATATATTACCGAATTCAAAGAAAAAAGTGAGCTTGAAGTTGAAATCAATACCGCTTGGCGACGTGCCGAAACTGACTGTGTTCAAAACTTATTAGACCACAGCAAAATCTCTGACGAGATGAATCAACGCATTCATGAACTTGCGTTTGACTTGGCTCATACTTTACGTGAACGTAAAAGCGGCAGCGGTAAAGCAGGTATTGTACAGGGTCTCTTACAAGAATTTGCACTGTCTTCTCAAGAAGGCATCGCGCTGATGTGTTTAGCTGAAGCTTTACTTCGTATTCCAGACATGGCGACACGTGACCTGTTGATTAAGGACAAAATTAACCAAGGCAACTGGAAAGAGCACGTCGGTCAAAGTAACCTGATGTTTGTCAATGCAGCAGCATGGGGTCTCATGTTGACTGGCAAACTGATGGAAACACCAAAGCAAAATAGCTTGTCAGGCACTTTAACAGGCTTATTGGCACGTAGTGGTCGTGGCATCATCCGTAAAGCGGTTGATGTGGCTATGCGTATGATGGGCGAACAGTTTGTGACCGGCGAAACCATTGGTGAAGCACTACAACACGCTGAGCGTCTTGAAGAAAAAGGCTTCCGCTATTCATATGACATGCTGGGTGAAGCAGCACTAACCGATCACGATGCTGATCGTTATATGAAAGACTATACCGATGCCATTCATGCCATTGGTCAAGCGTCAAAAGACAAAGATGTTTATGACGGTCCTGGTATTTCAATTAAATTATCTGCGCTACACCCTCGCTACCAACGTGCACAAGTTGCACGCATGCATGAAGAGTTGTACGGCAAAGTCTTTACCCTTGCTAAATTAGCACGCGGCTATAACATCGGTTTAAATATCGATGCAGAAGAATCTGAGCGTTTAGAAATTTCTTTAGAAATGCTCGAACGCCTATGCTTTGAACCAGAACTCAAAGACTGGAAAGGCATTGGTTTCGTTATCCAAGCGTATCAAAAACGTTGTTTCTACGTGGTTGACTACATCGTAGACTTGGCTAAACGTAGCGAAAAACGCTTAATGATCCGCTTAGTGAAAGGCGCGTACTGGGACAGCGAAATCAAGAAAGCGCAAATTGAAGGGATGACCGACTATCCTGTATTTACCCGTAAAGTACATACAGACTTGTCGTATATCGCATGTGCGAAAAAATTATTGACTGCACCAGAACAAATCTACCCTCAGTTTGCAACACATAATGCACAAACCTTGGCAACCATTTATGAAATGGCCAACCCAGAGAAATACTACGTGGGTCAGTATGAGTTCCAATGCTTACATGGCATGGGCGAGCCACTGTATGAACAAGTAGTCGGTGAAAAGCAAGATAAAAAACTAGGTGTACCATGCCGTATTTATGCGCCTGTCGGTAACCATGAAACACTATTGGCTTATCTTGTACGTCGTTTACTTGAAAATGGTGCAAACACTTCTTTTGTCAACCGTATTGCAGACAAGTCACTTGCAATTGATGATTTGATTGAAAACCCAACTCAAACCATTTTAAGCAGTGCAAAACATGAAAATATCGTGGGTCAAAAGCACCTTTCGATTCCACTTCCTGCTGAGCTTTATGGCCAACTACGCGTGAATTCTAAAGGTTTAGACCTTGCAAATGACTCTGCATTAGCTCAGTTGAACCAAACAGCTCAACAGTTTGCTAAACACCAATGGTCTGCTGCACCAATGGGTGAGCACATTCAGACCAATGAAGCCGTTACTCCGCAAAGCATTATCAACCCAGCACGTCACACAGATGTTGTCGGTTATGTACAAGAAGCAACAACTGAACAAGTTGAGCAAGCATTAAATAATGCGCAGGCTGTTCAAGAGATTTGGACACGTACGGCTAAAGACACCCGTGCAAGTTACCTACTTCGCGCTGCTGACTTAATGGAAGCTCGCTTAGAAGAACTGATGGTTTTACTTTGTCGTGAAAGCGGTAAAACATATGCCAATGCAATTGCAGAAGTTCGTGAAGCTGTAGATTTCTTACGGTACTACGCAACGCAAATGATTGATCTAGATGCAAACGCAGAAATTGAGCCTTTAGGCACGATGCTATGTATTAGCCCATGGAACTTCCCATTGGCCATCTTCACAGGTCAAGTCGCTGCTGCATTGGTTGCGGGTAATACCGTGATTGCTAAACCAGCTGAACAAACACCATTGATTGCAGCGCAAGCAATTCAAATCTTATGGCAAGCGGGTGTGCCTCAAGCAGCTGTACAGCTGATGCCGGGTCGCGGTGAAACTGTGGGTGCACAACTCAGTGCAGCCGAGCAAGTTCAAGGCATCATGTTCACAGGTTCTACTGAAGTTGCTAAGATTTTGCAAAAAACTGTGGCAAAACGTTTGAGCAAAACTGGTGAAAGCATTCCCCTGATTGCTGAAACAGGCGGTCAAAATGCCATGATCGTTGACTCATCGGCACTGACTGAGCAAGTTGTACTCGACGTTGTAAGTTCAGCTTATGACAGCGCAGGTCAACGTTGTTCTGCCCTTCGCGTACTATGTGTACAAGAAGACAACGCCGATGCAGTGATTCAAATGCTTAAAGGCGCAATGCAGCAACTTCAAGTGGGCAACCCATATCTACTTAAAACAGATATTGGTCCTGTAATTGATGCTGAAGCGCAAGAAAACATTCAAAAGCACATCGACAAGATGCGCCAAAAAGGTCATCGCGTACACCAGTTGATGCGTAATGATGCTCAGGACTATGAACTAGATGCAGGCACGTTCATTACACCAACACTAATTGAGTTACCAAATCTCAATGATTTAGAGCGCGAAGTGTTTGGTCCTGTGCTGCATGTGATTCGCTTTAACCAAGGTTCACTCAAACAGTTACTTGAGCACATTAACAGCAAAGGCTATGGCCTGACGATGGGTCTACATACCCGTATTGATGAGACCATTCAAACTGTCATGACCCATGCTGAAGTAGGTAACCTCTACATCAACCGTAACATCGTGGGTGCAGTTGTCGGTGTACAACCTTTTGGTGGCGAAGGTTTATCAGGTACAGGCCCTAAAGCGGGTGGTCCAATTTATCTATATCGCCTAATGCAAAACTGTTCTGCGAAAAAGTTAAATAAACCATTTGCAACAGGTGCTGACTTAAACCCTCAAATCGAGTTCAGCAACTCTACATTGTTCCTTGAGTGGGCAGCTAAAACCTTCCCAGCTGTAAAATTGGCAAAAATTGAGAACTTCTGTTCAGGTCATCATTACGAGCTGCAAGGTCCGACTGGTGAAAGCAACCAATACATGGTGATTCCGCGTCATGCAGTCTTGTCATTAGCAGAACAAGAAGCGGATCAGTTACAACAGTTGAATGCAATTTTTGCAGTCGGTAGCCGTCCAGCGGTGCTTGCAGATAACAGCTTTGTGTTAAAACACATGCCAAGCATGCCTAAAGCATTGGCTCAAGCTTTTCATGTCATCAAAGACATCAAGACTGATACTTTTGATGCGGTATTACATCATGGTACAACAGCGCAGCTTTTAGCACTGCAACAGCAGATTGCTGAGCGTCAAGGTGCGATTGTGGGTATTACTCACCTTAGCCCATCACAAACGGCCATTCCTTTAGAACGTTTTGTGATTGAGCGCGCTATCAGTGTTAACACTGCAGCTGCTGGTGGTAATGCAAGTCTCATGACTTTGAACTAAGCCCAATTTAAACCTGTAGTCCTCATTGGGACTGCAGGTTTATTACTGTGTTTCCTCTATTGCCAAGTCAACATCTCCTGGTCTGTTTACTTGGCATTTTTTATGCGACTCGGTTTGACCTAATCTGCTCGAAAATTTTCGATATAGCAAAGTATCAAACCATCTGTAACATGAATAAACCCCGCGCTTTTGCTGAATATCTTTAGGCTAATTCGGCAAACTTTGTTACCATCTCTTTTTTCAATATGTTTGCGATTTTTACTGCATATGACTTCTTCTTATCAACAACAACTTGACGCCAAAATTGAACGAATTACAGCTCAATTTGCTGAATTCACTCCACCTGCACTTGAAGTTTTTCAATCTCCTGAAAAAAACTTTCGCATGCGTGCAGAATTCCGTATTTGGCATACCGAAGATGATATGTTTTATGCCATGTTTGAACGCGATGAAGACAATCAAAAAAAAGTCATTCGTATTGATGACTTCCCAATCGCTGATGCCAGTATTAATCAGCTCATGCCTATTTTATTGGCAGAATTAAAAAGCAATGATCTCCTCTCAAAACGCTTATTTGAAGTGCATTTCTTAGCGACCTTAAAAGGTGAAATGCTGGTTTCGCTGATTTATCGCTGCCCACTCGATGAACAATGGCAGGCTTTAGCCAAACAGCTTTCAGAAAAATTAAATATTAAGTTGATTGGTCGTAGCCGTGGTCAAAAAGTGGTACTCACCGATGAATTTGTGGTGGAAGAACTTCAAGTTTTTGAGCATAAATATCAGTACAAACAAATTGAAAGCAGTTTTACCCAGCCCAATGCGCAAGTTTGCCAAAAAATGCTTGAATGGGCCTGCAATGCTGCACAGCAGTCAAATAAAGATTTGTTAGAACTTTACTGTGGCAATGGCAACTTTACCCTACCGCTCTCAACCCGTTTCAACCGTGTCTTAGCCACTGAACTGGCTAAGTCTTCAGTATATGCCGCACAGTGGAATATCGAACAAAACCACATCGATAATATTCAAGTCGCGCGTTTATCAGCAGAAGACTTCACACAAGCCTATAACGGCGAGCGTGAATTCCGTCGCTTACAAGAAGCAAATATCGATATGAGCAGCTATGAGTTCAATACGGTGTTTGTTGACCCACCGCGTGCGGGTATTGACGATGAAACCTTAAAATTGATTCAGCGTTTTGAACGGATCATCTATATTTCGTGTAATCCTGACACCTTGCATGACAACTTAAAAACACTCAGCCAAACCCATAAAATTTCACAGTTTGCTCTGTTTGACCAATTCCCCTATACCCACCATGTCGAGTCTGGAATTTTGCTGGAAAAAATTTAAACAATTTGTTGCAACTTAAACGGTATAAAAAAGAAGCTTGAATGAGCTTCTTTTTTAATTTTCATGAAAAAAGATAAGCTTATATAAAATGCAAGCATTTCAACTGTCATAATAACGTTAATACCTGGCGCTATAATCGGAATTTTTCGACATCGATCGCTGCTTTTATCTCTCACGCTGACTTGCATTATTTTACAGATTGGCTATATTTCACCCTATGTTAGGTTGTAAATGAAGTCTATATGAGTTTTTGGCAAAAGCTGTTTTCGAATGAACAGCAAAACGAGCATAAAAATCAAATTGCTTGTGTTGAAAATGACTGCTCTTGTAAAACCAATGAACAGCTCATCGAAAAGCTTAAAACAGCGACCGATGAAGACGTGATTGTTGGGATTAAAAAAGTATTAGCTTCTCGTGGCTATGGCCGTAAGGAGTTAAATGAACTTCAGCATCGACCTCTACAGTAGTAGAGTCACTGAATATTCATCAAAAAGGCATTTAGATTGATCTAAGTGCCTTTTTAATGTCTCTAAATCATTCGCCTTATAAAAAACCAAGATATATGAAGCACAGCACACTTTGCACGTTTAAATATTATACAAAGCCTGAATTTTTTGTTACCTTACAGGCTCAATATAAAATCAATAATTTTTGAAAATTAAAGGTTTAAGCAATGAAAAAATTACTTATGGTCAGCACATGTATTACCCTTTTATCTTTAACAGCATGTAGCAAAATGCCCAAAGCCTGTGTTGAGTCTTGGGAAAAAATGGAAAAACTTGCCGAGCAGATGGGTTTACCTGAAGAACAACTCAAAGAACAAAAAAAGAAATTTGAAGAAGACGTGAAAGCGATGAACACTGAAGAAGCAACACGCATGTGCAGTACCCAAAACTCACTTTTAGGTCTAGTGGACCAATAAACACTACTTCATCTTAAAAAGGATGCTTGCATCCTTTTTTAATGCGATCACAAAAGCTAGATACTCCTTTCCAATCGGTCTCTTTTATTTTTTATCATCGTAAACTCAAATAACCGAAACCCACTAAACAGTCGATTATTCTCAGCAGAAGCTTTAAAATACAGATAAAAGACAACTGTAATGAATTAGCACGTATTAGGCATGCAACAACAAAAAGTCCACTACCCCTTGGGGGCTCATCTTATAGTCAAACATTTTGGCTATACGCATCACGGCATATATGCGGGGCGTGGACGTGTGATCCATTATTCAGGTTTTGCACATCTTTTTAAAAAGCATCCGATTGAAATAACCTCCATCAAGAACTTTAGCCACGGACGTAAAATTACACTCAATCAGTACCAAAACCCCAAATATAAAGGTCGTAAAGTGGTTCGCCGTATGCGCTCACGCATGCATGAAAACAACTACCATCTTATTATCAATAACTGTGAACACTTGTGCACGTGGGCCATTACAGGCGTTGAAAGTAGCCCCCAAGTCATCAAAATGATGAACCGACTCACTACCATTGGCTATGTCAGCTCTATGATGAGTTTCATGAACAGCCTAATGTTAACCCTAACCACCACCTGTTTTGCCTTGGTGCTTTATATAAAAAAGAAATTACGTGATAAGGCCAAACAGCAGCTTGGGAACTATTTTGAGTTTAAAGAAGAGCGCTCTAAAAAAGATCACTGATGTGAACGCAGTTCAAAAGGTGGAAATTTATCTTCAACCAAGTTGAGCTGGATATCGTATTCAAGCCATGCCTTGGCACCATCTAGCACTGTAGTAAAGCCACCTGTTGCATCCATCACATAATGAATCAGCTCATTACCCTGTAACTCAATATCATAGTTTCGAATGATCACATAGGTATTCATGCTGTCGATTTTTTCAAATACAAAATCTACTTTAGTTTTAGGCGTGCCCCATTCGATGCAGATCAGCTCATTTTCAACGACTTGTAGGACATGAGTCGAGTGCGTAATTTGGTATTTATCCCATGTCCAATCGACCATTGCGCCTTTTTCTAAATAGCCGGAAGACTGACTAAACCAAAACTTGGTGGTTATGAGTGGATCAACAAAAGCGTTAAACACAATATTGACAGAACGCCGAATCAACATCTGAGTTTCGATCACGGTAGTCATTGTTATATCCCTATCACTTTTAAATTTAGTGATAGCACATCTCAATAAACCAATCATATCGAAAATTTGTTATGGCTCAGGCAATCCGCTCATTTTCTGTTATGGATTTGTTCACTGCTTTAACTTAAATTGGCTCTATGTGCGCTCAGTGGTTCTGGCAAAGATTCATTTAAAGAACTGAGCATTTCGCGCTCTATGCCCCGCACAATAGCATCTAAAGGCAAGTCGTTTTCTTGAAGTCCGAAGGGTTCTTCTAACTCTGCACTTAGCGCATCTAAACCCAATAAGAGATAGGCAATTAAGGCCACGATCACCGGTGACCAAAAACCGAGACTGGAACTTAAACTAAAAGGTAAAATGAGACAGAAAGAGTACACGGCACGGTGTAACAAAACCGAATAAGAAAATGGCAGAGGTGTAGATGAAATACGGTCACAACCAGCGTGAATATCTCCCATTGCCACCGTATGCTTAGTCAGCATACTGTAAATAATATCGCTAATCTCACCACGCTTATACAACACCGCCAGATCTTTCTGCGTAAGCTCTAATAGATATTGCGGTGGATTAATATGCGTAGCCAATACCTGCCACTGCTCTACTGTCAGTTGTACTTTGGCTTGATAGTGGTCATAGGTATGACTTTGCTGCCGTAAACGATCTCGAAGCAAATGACTAAATAACATCACGCGATACATCAAAACTGTACGCTCTGCATCATTTAAGACATAACTATCACGGATCATATGCCGTGCGTTGGCAATCATTGCGCCCCATAGCTTACGCCCTTCCCACCAGCGGTCATAACACGCTGTATTTCGAAAGC
>JACRYN010000175.1_pt1 | contig 11642 bp, 9 predicted proteins | sample 8023231 | NCBI WGS metagenome assembly JACRYN01 (sample SAMN15756473, study PRJNA655841) | gut metagenome | isolation source: fecal sample D84 from domestic dog with diarrhoea | host: Canis lupus familiaris | place: South Africa: Mmabatho, Mahikeng | collected 2019-09
AGAGGTTGTCGCACAACCTGAAAGCAACATCGCCCCCAAACTCATGAGTAGCCATTTTTTTGGCGATACGTTCGTTATCATTATATTTACTCCCAGAAACTTAAAAGGCTTTGAAATTCTAAAATGAAGCTTTGATTTTTCCCAGTCCCTATTTTTGACGAATCTGCACCTAAATCAAGCTTTTTCGTTCATTCAGGTTATAAATTTTAAAATTTATATCTCTTTATACAAATATGAAAGAAAAGAACCTGCTGAAAAGCTCGCTACTAACCAAGCACATGTATTCTTTCTAATATGCTCTCAATGAATACTCAACTTTACAAGCCTATCAAAACAGATGACAGAACATGACGAAGGGAACCGACATCCTTTATACTGGTGCTAAAAGCTCACCAAAGACACAGCCGCCGATGAAATTCTTTAGTTGCGCATCCTGTCAAAACCAAGTCTTTTTTGCCAACTCACAATGTGTGAGCTGCCAAACTACACTCGGTTATATTGCATCGGAAAAAGATATGGGGAGCTTTGAACAGCATAGCCCTGTTCTTTGGTTAGCGCTAAATGAAAAATACCAGACGAAGCGCTATAAGCCTTGTTATAACTATCAGCATCATCAAGTCTGTAATTGGGTTATTCCCGCAGAGAGCAACGACATCTACTGTGAGTCTTGTGTACTCACATATACCATTCCTACTCTCGATAACCCTGATCATATCGTCTATTGGTCACGGCTCGAACATGCTAAACGGCGTTTTCTGTATTTAATGCAACGCCTGAATATTATGCCAAGGCCCAAATATAACGATGATGATCGCTACGGACTCCGTTTTAATTTTCTCATGCCTGAAGCAGAGCACCCTGTGCTGACAGGACATGCTAATGGTGTCATTACACTCAATGCCAGTGAAGCAGATGTCATCTATAGGGAAACGACCCGTATTAAAATGGGTGAAAACTACCGTACGCTTTTGGGACATTTCCGACATGAAAGTGGTCATTATTATTTTGACCTCATTAAATCGCTACATCCTGAGCTGGTCGACGAGTTCCGTCAGTATTTTGGAGATGAGCGTCAAGATTATAACGCAGCACTACAACGTCACTATGAAGATGGCGCACCACAAAACTGGGACCAATTTTATGTCAGCTCTTATGCCAGCACACATCCTTGGGAAGACTGGGCAGAAACCTGGGCACACTATTTACACATGATGGACACATTGGAAACCGCTTACTATGCAGGTTTAATCGTGCGTAATAATCGAAAAGATACGCATGACTTAAGCTTTTATGAAAATCCAATCGGCGCTCAAGATTTTGATTTACTCCTCAAACAATGGATGACACTAACTTTTAATTTAAATGCATTAAATCGCAGTATGGGCTTAGAAGATGCTTATCCCTTTACACTGTCAGGACCAGTCCTCGATAAATTACGATTTATACATAAACATGTTTTGGGTAAAGCCTTTGCTCGCCAAATTGCTTGAGCTGAATATAAGCGTTCTTAAGTTATGTCTAGGGACACAAAAGATCGGACCGAATCTGGATGTAACTCGTTAGAAATTATCTTAAAATGAAAGACATCTTTAGCCTATATAGATAACGTCCGTGCTAAAAACTATGCTTTTAACGAGACATCATGCTTTCACGAGACCAATCATTTTAGGGCTAACGATTGTTTTATTGCCGGCCTGCCAGTTGGTCAAAGTCAAAGAAAATAACATCCATCAAGCTATTCGTAGCAAGTCTGAAAATATCTTAACCCACGACCAATTGAGTGCGGAAACCACCAGCTTACTCAAACTACTCAGCCTGACGCCACAGCAATGCACCGCTGAATTTGAAACATGTTTGCAACGCTTAAACACACAAACAGATATTGCAGCAGATGAGCGCTATGCCGCTTTAAGTGAACTGTATTTGGCTCAAGCTTTAGAGCTCTCAAAACAACACAACTGTACCCACGCACAGCCTCATAGTGAAAATAATCACTGCTTAGAACAGAGCCTTGATGCCTTCGACCAAAGTTTACGCTATAGCTATGTGTATTTATTTAAAATGCAAGAAAGCCCAAGTACCCGTGTTTTTGATCAAAGACAAATGCATGTCCGCACTTTTTACAATGTCGCTTTGTCGCGTTTAATTACCACGGCGTACCGTACGCAGCCTTTTCATCAAGTTCCCGCGCAACTCAACGTCCAACAGCGTCAATATATTGTAAATTTAGAACACTATCCTGAACTGAAAAGTAAAACCATTGACCGAGTTCAATCCAGTTATAATTTAAACTTCTCGGGTTTTTATCAAGTCAACCGTCAAGATGGTTTGGGCGCAGAGTTTGTGGTTGTGACTGAAGCGGATCCTGTTCATAAAAATGATTTTATTCTTGACCCGATATCATTTTATCAATACCAAACCAATCCCAATATCCATCCTGCACGCTATTTGTCCGTAACCGCAGCGGCACAGCCATTAAAGCCTGAAAGCAGCATTGAAGATGTGCTTAATGGCAAAGCCATTTTTGAGATTGAGCTATTTAATCCTTATACGCAAAAGTATGTAGACATTCATCAACAAAAATACATTCTCACGGCAAATTATTCTGTGCCTTTTGCTTATTGGCTGGCAGAAAATAAACTGGGCTCTACAGGCTACTTAACCTTGCTCGATAAGACTGAGCGATTGCGTATGCCACATGTCTATATGCTTGAACCTTACCAGCCGAATAAAAAAGTGATTGTACTTATTCATGGTCTCGCCAGCAGCCCTGAAACTTGGGTCAATCTGACCAATAACATTTTGGGGGATAAAGTTTTACGAGAAAACTTTCAGGTATGGCAGGTATTCTATTCAACCAATATGCCGATTGTTGAAAGCCGCTATCAAATTCATGCACTACTTAAACAAGCCTTTGCACAAGTTCAACCCAACTCTCGCTCGGCAAGTGACGCCGTGCTGATTGGACATAGTATGGGCGGCGTCATTAGTCGCTTACTGATTAGTGAGCACGATATTTCTGAGCAAGTGATTCCACTGTTAAACTATGAGCAATACACCCGATTACAACAATACCCCGTAATCAAAGAACGTTTTCAATTTCATCCCGATTTACCCATTGGACGTGCAATTTTTATTGCCGCGCCTCACCGTGGCAGTGAACTGTCTGACCGCTGGTACATGGAGTTGGTGAAGAAAATGGTCAAGTTGCCGATCACTTTCTTTAACCAAGTGGATATACAACTCAATGGTAGCTCTAGTACCAAAGGCATGGTGCAATCTGGCCCTGATGACTTAAGTCCAAAGTCACGCTTTATGGCTTTGACCAGTAACATCATGCCTGTGTCCACAGTTCCTTATCATTCTATTATTGGCAATCACAGTCAGACCAATGACATACATGACATGAGCGATGGTATTGTCCCCTATTCAAGTTCACATTTAGAACAAGCAGTCTCTGAAAAAATTATTAAAGGCAATCATTCTGTGCATGAGGAAGCGGAAACATTATTAGAATTACGTCGTCTTTTGAGGCTACACCTTGAGCAAACTCAGGCCCAGTAATCAGCAATGCTAAAACTGTTCTACTGCTAGGCAGCTTTTATCTGAATATTCTAACCCAGCTAAATGAGCATTGAAAACTTGAAAAGCAGTAGTTTTAGGACCTAGCGCATGGAAAGGTTTTGATATACTTGCTTTATCTAAAAAATACATATATTTATCTGCTCGGAAACATCATGCACATTAAAAATCAAGTTGTACTGGTCACAGGTGGCGCACGGGGTTTAGGTCTTGCAATTACACACGCCTTAATCAATGAAGGTGCTCGAGTAGTCGTGAACTATTTGAACAGCCAAGCAGCAGCGCAAACCTTAGTTCAGCAGTATCCCGAACAGGTTTTTATCTACCAAGCAGATGTTACAGACAGTGCACAAGTCAAAAGTATGTTTGACGCAAGCTTTCAGCATTTTGGACAGCATATCAACGCCGTGATTAATAATGCGCTCATTCAATTCGAGTTTAATGGTGAGGCCCGCCCAAAAGTTCATGAGCTACGCTGGGAAACCATGCAACAACAATTTGAAGGTGCTGTTAAAGCCGCTTTGAATACTACCCAAGCGGCACTTGAAGGTATGAAACAAGGCCAGTTTGGGCGCATTGTAAACATCGGAACCAATCTGGTACAGAACCCTGTAGTGCCTTATCATGACTACACCACGGCGAAGGCTGCACTTTTGGCATTTACCCGTACCTCAGCGCATGAACTTGGCCAATATGGCATTAATATCAATATGCTCTCTGGCGGTTTACTGCAAACCACCGATGCCAGTAAAAATACACCCAATGAAGTTTTTGATTACATCGCGAGTGCAACACCACTGCGTCGTGTAGTTACACCTGAAGAATTTGCCTCAGCCATTTTAATGTTCTTATCGCCATATTCTTGTGCTGTGACAGGTCAAAACTTGATTGTCGATGGTGGTTTAGTCAAAGGCTAATTGGCTTAAATTCCTGTATTTTAAATAAGCATGATTTAAACAATCCATTTTAAAATTCTTGAAGCTTCATCGACTTGAAGCTTTGTTTTAGGTTCAAGTCTTCTTCAGAATCTGCCCACCCAACCAAGGAACACAGTACGATGCTTTCTTTTCCCATTCGGCACCGACTGGCTGGTTTTTACTTTTTCTATTATTCTATTGTGGGCACGTTCATGCCGTTTTGGAGCCTGTATCTCGAAGATCAAGGCTTTAACTACAGTGAAATCGGTATCCTTTCCTCAATTGCGATCATTACCCGTTTTTTTGCTCCTTTTATTTGGGGCTGGATTGCAGATAAATCAGGGAAACGGATGCTCTTGGTCAGAGTTGCAACATGGATGGAAGCCTGTATTTGGTTCATGATTTTTATCATTCCAAACTCCTTTCAGGCGATCGCCCTGCTCATGCTGATCTTTAGCTTCTTCCAAAACGCCATTCTGGCTCAGTTTGAAGGCGTAACTCTATTTTGGCTCGCGGAACAACGCAGTGCTTTATATGGAAAAGTTCGAAAATGGGGCTCAGTCGGTTTTATTGTCGGGGTTTTTGGTATCGGAGCCTTATTAGAGATTTTACCCATCTCTATGCTGCCAGTTTTATTGCTGTGTATTTCATTCTTGGCCTTTATTTGGTCATTTAGCATCAAAGAACCGACTACTGCACCCCATTCACAAGGGCAGCTCGAGCCATTGCTACCTATTTTAAAAAAACCCGTTGTCGCTGCATTTTTCGGTATCGAGTTTATTCTGCTTTTTTCACATGCACCGTTTTATAGTTTTTATAGTAACTTCTTAAAACAAGCCGGTTACTCAACCACAGAAATTGGTTTTTTGTGGGCTGTCGGTGTCATGGCCGAAATTATTATGTTTGCCATTGCTCACGTTTTTTTCAAACGTTTTTCATGGCGACTCATGGTGTCTATTTGTCTGATCCTCACGGCGCTACGATGGTTTATGGTCGGTTCTTTTCCACAAATCTTCGCGATCCAGTTCTTCGCACAAACTATCCATGCTTTTAGCTTTGGTTTATTTCATCTCATCGCCATGCGTATCATTTTCCAAAACTTTAGTTTAGGGCAACAAGGACGTGGTCAAGCCTTATATAGTACCATGTGGGGACTGGGTGTAGCGTCTGGAAGTATTCTTGCAGGACATTGTTGGCACAGCTTGTCAGGCGAACATATTTTTATTCTGGCAGGCTGTGCTGTGCTACTGGGCTTGGGTTTGGTTCGGTACTTACCCAAAGAAGTTCAAGCTTAAAAGGTCTCTTCTGATCTGCGCGCATAAATTGCAGCAGTTTCATTAATCAGCTTTCTAAACTTTGATTTCACTGTATTTATGAAACCATGGCTGGGCCTGTTCAAGCTGACTAGCCAACTGTAAGAGCCGATCTTCACGGGCAAAAGGCGCAATGAACTGTGAACCAAGCGGAAGATTATCAGCATTCCAATACAAAGGTACAGACATCGCAGGTAAACCTGTGATGTTGGCTAGCTGAGTAAAAGGCACCCAACGCAAATTATCTTTCACAATTTTATCGACCAGTTTTCCTTGTGCCAACAGATGTGCTTTGCCGACTTTTAATAAACTTTTTAAAATTGGTTTTTGCCATGATGGAGTAGAAATTTGCCCATTTTTAGGCGCAACTGAAGCTGTTACAGGAGTCAGATAAAGATCATAATGATCAAAAAATTGATTCATTCTGGTGACATACACGCCCCAATTATTCAGGTTATGAATATAATCTAATGCAGTCGTTTTCGCACCAAAGGCAGCCAAAGCTAAAGAATCCAGCTCAAAATCTCCTGCTGTAGTCGGAACCTGTTGCTTGATCTGCTCTAACATATAAGAAAATTGACTAAACCACGTCGTGATAAAGTCGCGGGCCAATGCCATACCATCAATTTCAGGTTGTGCTTCAACTACTGTATGCCCTAATGACTCCAACAAATGTGCCGTATGCTGTACAGCAGCAATAGCATCTTTAGATACTGTAGTTCCAATAGGAGACTGCGTACAAAATGCAATTTTAAGTTTTTTTTCTGGCTGCTGTAGACAGGCCAAATAGCTTTGGCCGGGCTGTTCAATTTTAAACAATGAGCTATGTTCCGCACCGTGCGTTGCATCAAGCATTGCAGCACTATCTCGCACAGTTTTCGCCAATACATGCTGTATGGCTGCACCATGCATTGCTTCACTCATATCGGGACCCCACGGCGTGCGTCCACGACTTGGTTTAAGACCGAATAAACCACAATATGATGCAGGGATCCGAATTGATCCGCCGCCGTCACCAGCACCCGCAATCGGAACAATTCCTGCGGCCACCGCAGAAGCGGAACCACCCGATGAGCCACCACTGTTATGTTTTAAATTCCAAGGATTATGACAGGCTCCCCAAGCATCTGATTCCGTAATGCCTTTGATTCCAAACTCAGGAGTATTGGTACGGCCAAAAGTTAAAATGCCTGTGTTTTCCCAACGGTTTACAATTTCTGCATTGTGCTGTGCAATATGGCTCGTACGTTTAAATGCTTGGCATCCATAAGAGGTTGGATAACCTGCATATTCTTGAAATAAATCTTTTACTAAAAATGGCACTCCAGCAAATGGGCCAGACAATGCATTTTGCGCTCTGTTCTTGGCGTAATCATGCATAGGAATAATAATCGCATTTAAAGCAGGATGGGTTTGCTGACTACGCTCAATTGCAATTTGTAATAATTCAGCAGGATGGATTTGTTTTTGTGCAACCAACTCAGCCAAACCCAGCCCATCATAACGAAGGTATTCAGAAAAATTCATTTTTATCCAAGTATCTATAGTTTTTATTGTTTTATACTTTTACTAAATTTTAACCTATGAGGCAAGTTGTACTTGGTTGCGTCCTAAAGTTTTGGCTTGATACAACGCCCGATCAGCACGATTTAACAAGCTCTGTAGACTATTGTGAGTTGGTAAAACTTGATGCACCATACCAAGACTCACCGTCATACTCAAAACCGCATGCGCCACTTGGGTTTTTGAAGTAGCGACAGCACGACAGATACGTTCTGCGATGATTTGCGATTCAATTTCAGTGGTATTATTTAATACCACCACAAATTCTTCACCGCCCATACGCGCAAATAGATCCTGTTCACGCAAATTACTTTTAACCGTCGTGGCAAAGCTTTGTAGTAATACATCACCAATATAATGACCATATTGATCGTTCATTTTCTTGAAATGATCAATATCTAGCACAATGATACTCATCGATTTAACCAAATTTTCCTTCAATAAATTTTCAGTTTGAGTGAAGAAAAAACGGCGATTTCCCACATGAGTTAAGGGATCGTGGTTGGCCAGATAAAGTACTTCTTTATACAGATCATGACGATTACGACTCACAATACATAAAAGTAAAGGTGCAATCATCAACATGCACAGCCCTATACGCACCGAAATAGAAGTGGCCAAGAAGTTATCTGCTGTACGTGAAATATAATAAGTCGTTAAACTATGATACGTCACAAAACAAACCAAACTGTTAATGATACTCACATAAAATAAGTTGTAACTTAAAGCCGCCCAAATCAGCCCTGCTAAAGGGAAAAGTAAGGCACCAGGACCAAAGAACAGATGAGTACATGCCACAGAAATTAAAACTGAGAGTAAGGGTAAAACATCGACAAACTGGGTTTTGCACTGTCTACGGTTATTCCAAAGATACTTTAATTTCTTCGCTGCAGGAAAGGTCAACATGAGGGGTAAAAGTGAAATACAATTTAGAACTTCCCCCGTCCACCAAATATAAAACTCAGCCCAAAAGTCTTGCGTGCTCATAAAGGTGTGTGGCATATACGGAACGACCGCAACGGCAAATATCGCGCTGGAAAAGCACCCAAGAAAAACACAAACCAAGAAAAGATAAAGAAAATTTAAACCTTTGTTATATGCACGATAGTCAATTTGTAAATAATGGATAAAAAACAAAGACACGCCTACCGTCATAAAATTGGCGATTGTTAAAGCTAAAGTCAGCTCAAAATGATTCCCTGTGACTAAGTCTGCTGACATATAACCAATAAAAGCGCCCAACCAACCACCGACATTTCTGAGTGGCTTAAACCGTAAAAATAAGCCGATCATTACTGCATTAGCTGGCCAAAAATAAGCAAAATATGCAATCGGTCGAGTGAATATCCCAAGCAAGCAACAGACAAAAATCACCGTAGCAACAATCAAAAATGCTCGGCCATGCTGTTTAAAATTCAACGATACTTTTGTGAGCTGAACTGCGTACAAAATATTTCCTTATTTTTACATGAGTTATGATTAAACATCATGTTTTCTACTGTCTATTTGCTTGCGAAGTATGCATTGATGAAAAGTATTACAGATTGACAATATTTACTAAATAAACTCTATCGATTGTTCGTTATGGTTTCAATATAATTTTTTGATTTATATCCTGAATCTAGGTATTTACGATTAAATCCTAATATCACTCTCATCCATAAAAAAAGCCTCCGCATTGGGAGGCTTTTTTATCTCTGGACTTATTTTGCTTCAGACGCTGCCGCTGGTGCTGATGCACCTGCTTCTTCAGACTCTAAAGGTGCAGCATCAATCATCTCTGGACTAACTTCTATATTGGTCACTGGTGTTTCAGTTGCTGAGCTTTCCACTGACGTTTGTTCAGTCTCTTGTTTTTTGTCACTACATGCTGCAAGCGACAGCATTGTTGCAGAAGCTAAAACCACCAAAGCCATTTTCATGTTAATCATTATGCACCTTCACATTAGTCATCAATTGCTTGAAACAATACTACTTATTTTTGCTCAAGTTTAAAGTATTAGTTTGTGAGCAATCTTTTGAAATTAAGGCAGAATTATAACACCATTGAACAAAAATGATAAAACAAGCTCGAAGCAAGCTTGTTTTTATCTATCCAAGAATGCACTCGAATTAAACTGGATACGCTGTCGCCACTTCCTGACTAATCATCGCCGCAGTTGCCGCAGACAGCGTCCAGCCTAAGTGCCCATGTCCTGTATTAAAGAACACACGTTCTAACTTTCCACGGCGTACTACAGGCATCATATTTGGCATCATGGGACGAAGACCTGCCCAAGGAACCGCATGCTCTGTCGAAACTTTAAAGTTGCGATTGGTCCAGTCAACCAGAGGTTGAATCCGATCTGCACGGATATCACGGTTATAGCCATTAAACTCAGCAGTGCCCGCAACACGGAAACGATCTTTACCTAAACGTGAAGTTACAATTTTCGCGCTTTCATCTAGCAAACTCACCCACGGCGCATTTTGCTGACTTTCTTCATCATTCAGCATGACAGTAATCGAATATCCCTTTACAGGATAAACATTGACGCGTTCTTGGACCAATTCGGCCAATTGATAACTACCCACACCAGCACAAACCACAACAGCATCGGCAGCCAACATTTCCACTTCATTTGGAAGCAGTTCAACATTTTCTGAACTGGGTTGTAACTTCACTTCAACACCTGAGCTTAAGTGCTGAATATCTGTCACATCCATACCAAAACGATACTTCACACCTAACTTTTTGGTGACTTCAGCCAAACCTGTGGTGTACTTATGAATATCACCCGTCGCATCGCCTTCACAATAGAATCCAGCATAATAGTCGCCGGTCAATGTCGGCTCAATTTGCTTAATTTCTTCGTTGGACACGCCACAACGTTCAAGCCCACCTTTATTCAACATATCATTGACGCGAATAGCAACGTCATAATCTTGTTTATTATGATAAAAATGCAAAATGCCACGCTTCTCTAAGTTAAAGTCAATTGACTCTTTTTCAGCAACTTCAAATAAGCGTTGACGAGCCAATAGAGCTAAGCGGACTGTTTCGTGGGTATTGGCCTCATAATGTTTAATGTTACCCAGAAATTCCATCAGCCATGCATATTTATGCACACTAAACGCAGGATTGAGCAATAAAGGGGCAGATTTTTGAGACATCCATTTCATGCCTTTCAGCACTGTCGATTTTTGGTTCCAAACTTCGGCATTGCATGCAGACAGTTGTCCACCATTTGCAAAAGAAGTTTCCATAGCTGGAAATAAATGACGATCGACAACTGTTACTTGATAGCCAATTTGACTGAGTTCGTATGCAGTTGTGACGCCTGTAATTCCAGCACCAATGACAACGACATGACACATAGACACCTCCTTTTTATTGTTTGATGTCAACCCCATCTGTCATGTGTACCTGAGAGCTTCGACCTAAAACATCCCATGACGTTTTAAACCATCCCCTTCGGTGAGTGATTGAACACTTCTCTCCAGAGTTTTTTCATTATTACAGTCCTTTTGCCTGAGAGTTTCCGGGGTCGTTGCTCCTTCGGCGAATGCAGAACATTTCTCTCCTGCAATAATGCTTATTATTCTATGAGCAATTTATATACCATGTAATGATCCGATTGGAAACTTCTCTTAAAGTATTATCTTTTGTTTATTGTTATAGAGCACAACCTCAGCTTAGGGCAAGCATTGCACTATACTGATCAAAATAACGCTGTCACTGCTTTAAAATAGGACATATCTACCGTACATCTGAGCTATTCTGAGGTCATCTAAACATCTTCGTACATGGGTACGGTCTATACTCTTCGGATGTTTCATTTTATTTTTACTCAGTATTAAAAGAATTAATTAATTGTTCTGCATTTTGATAAATTTCTTGCCAATGTGGCAGTAACTCGCTATGAAAATTGATCTTTACATAACTCGTATTAAACCCATAATTGGGCTGATGTGTATTAAATTCACAACTTGTTGCACCATCCTTAAAATAAAGACATACAATAGTGAGACTTACCCCTTTACCTTTACGCTCCTGCCAATACACCTTTTTTCCAACACCGTCATCACTTTTTACGTCTATTTCGTAGAGCCCCAAATCTGAGTTAAATGTTTTTGTTTCATCTATCCATACTTCACTCACCTCTTCTCCACTAGAAGAAAACATTCCTTTTCTTAATTTGCTTTTTAAATAACCAAAATAATTAAAGAAGTCTTTACTTCCCCACTCCTCTTTCCAAACGGAACGTTGGTTTAATGCGATTTTGAT
>JACRYN010000180.1_pt1 | contig 11257 bp, 11 predicted proteins | sample 8023231 | NCBI WGS metagenome assembly JACRYN01 (sample SAMN15756473, study PRJNA655841) | gut metagenome | isolation source: fecal sample D84 from domestic dog with diarrhoea | host: Canis lupus familiaris | place: South Africa: Mmabatho, Mahikeng | collected 2019-09
TCCTGCACTGTACAACACAGACAACGTCATGCCTTTGGAGACAGGATAAAATAATGTCCCAAACACACCCGCCACGACAGCGAGTGACACGATTTCATTTTTAGTGCGCCAGTTGCTCCAACCTTCAACATAACCATGATCGTGAAACGTAGTTTTCCGTACTTCTCGGTGATGCTCCCAATGTGATTTCATGCTGTCAGGCACAGGGCTATAGCGTGGCTTTCCAGCACGGTGTGTTCCATGCAAAATATATTTATGTGCAACCCACTCAAACGCATTGGCAACCACCAATCCTGCGACAAAACCCTTCCACATGGCAAATTCCTCCTATATTCAGATTGAATATAATGTGGAAACTATGCTAAATATTGACCCTAGCATTCAAATTCATTGACAAATTACGACAAGAACAATAGAGCCAATAAATGCAACATTTCAAAGACTACATAGGTTCTGTCTACGGTGGACTGGGGCATTTACTCTATGCCTATTGCCAAGCTGTGGGCTACCCCATTTCTGAACAGCTTGAAAAAGCACAGAACTTAGAACGTTTTGATTATGCACTGTGGTTAGAGTTACTGAATGATCTTGACAGCCATCTGCATATCCCTGCGCTCGGACTCGAGATTGCAAAGTATGTACAGCCCAAGCATTTAGGCATTTTGGGCTATATTGCGCTGTCCTGCGAAAATTTAGGCGAAGCGCTCACCCGTTATCATGACTTTCACCGTCTCATTTATGATGGCAGCTCGCTATATGTTGCAGTTGAAGGTGAAAATCTGTGCTTTGGTTGGGTAGAGATGCCGATTGAACTGACCACCCAACTCAGCAATGAAGTGGCAATGGCGCTGATCATTCAGTTTATGAAACACTTTGTCGCCCATGATGACATCCAGCTCAGCGAGGTTCATTTTACTCATCCTGCACCGAAAAATACGGCACTGTATGAGCAGTAGTTTAATTGTAAAGTCCGCTTTTCCCAAAGCCGCCCGATGATGATGATTCCTCTCAGCGAATTATCCATGCCCTTTCAGCAAGGTGATCAAACCCTGCAAAAATTGCTCTTACAGCAAGCTGAAGCCTTACTGGAAAAACTTCCCGACTCTACTCACATCGACCAGCGCTTACAGCATGCGATTTTAACGGGGCTACAAAAAAACCAATATCAAATTGAACATATTGCTCGGCAGCTGAACTTTTCAGTCCGACAGCTGCAACGTTACTTACAACAACAAGGCACGACCTACCAACAGCGGATGCAAGAAGTTCGACGTATTTTGGCGGAGCAATACTTAAAAGATCCACACCTCAGCTTACAGGAAATTGCACTGTTGCTGAGTTACTCTGAACAAAGTGCTTTTCAACGTGCCTTTAAACACTGGACCCAAGTCACACCTCAGCAGTGGCGTATTCAGCATTTTCACTAAAATCTGACCTGTTTAATCCACGTTATCAGGATGTCATGCTTTTTTTGTTAAATTGATTAAAAAACGAGTATTTTCTCGTTAAATATAAAGTTCTATGCGAATAAAACATCAATAACTACAAAAAGCGCATTATGAATAAATATCTTGCTGAATTCATCGGAACGTTTTGGTTGGTCTTCGGAGGCTGTGGCAGTGCCATTTTTGCAGCAGCTTTTCCCGAGTTGCGCATCGGCTTTCTTGGCGTTGCACTTGCCTTTGATTTAACCGTTTTAACGGGTGCCTTTGCACTTAGACATATCTCTGGCGAGGATTAATTTTTTCTCTCCCCATTAATAACAAAGCCCACAATCTGTGGGCTTTTCCTATTGTTCCACATGGAACATAGATAGGCCTATATTATAAAAAAGGATTGTCAATTTCACCCAACTGCGGATGTTCAATTTTCTCAGGAAGCTGAACTTCACTTTCAAGCTGTTGCACAATGGCATTCAGATACGCCTGCAATGCTTTGGCCGCAGCTAGGCCAGCTTGGTCTTTGGTGAGTTGTAAATTGCCATAAATACTAACGCAGTCCGTGTCATTTTCAAGGGTCAAATCATGAATGGCATGGGACTCGTTACCTTGTACAAAAGGTTTAAACATTTTATTTTTACTCTTGTTTGTTTTTCAGGCATTGGGCACTGCAGTCGAAGGTCTATACATCCAACTGCATAGAACTTTAACGTAACAGCTGCAAAATATATTGCAATAAGGCGTCGACCAATTGTTTCACAATCGCATCTTGATCCGCCGCATCAATACTCGTGCCCTTAGTTACTGTGCTGCCACTACTCGACTGAGTAGAGCCCGATTTAAAGTTTTTTTGTAAGGCTTTGAGCTGCTCGGATGAAACCTCTTCTGCACACTGACTTTCCGCATCCCAATGTGAATACTGAATTGCAGTATTGGCTTTTACCGCCGTTGCTGTCAACGGTAGTTTATAGGTATTACGTTTTTGCTCTTCTGTCAGTTGCGGAAATAAATTCACACCCAACTGCTCTTCCAAATAACAGACACTGACAATTTTCACCTGCTGTGAATTATCATTCGGTGCGTAATAAGCGCCGATTGCACCCGTTTTTGGCATATAGACCGCTTTGTAAACCGCACTCGGAACAATCACTCCCTGACCAATGGTCTTGAGTTTTTTGCCCTGAAATACTGGCCCAGTCACCACAAAAACATCCAGCTTTTGCTTGGTCACAAGCGCCCGTGTGGCTTCTTCCAATTCACGCCACACTTGCTGATTATTTTTAGGGGCCTGCGGCACCATATTGGCCAAAGAAAAACTGTCGAATTGTGCGGCTTTGTTGGGCATATCAGCATTCGGTGCCATATGTCCACGGTCATAGCCTGAACCACGGTAGTCCGACAATGTCGCTCGATGATCGGTTGCAACATTATTTTCTTCGTGAAAACTATCTTCACGTGGAATTTTTTGGCTCAGGCGCTGTGGCGTCAGAGCCTCCGCAACCCAGAGGGGGGTTTTCGAAACGCCCGAATACATCACATTAAAACCGTTAAAGCACAGTGCATAGCTGTGTTTACTTAAACTTTCTTTGAGTAAATAAGGCGGAATTTCCCGATAAAATTGTTCTAAACAGGCTGAATTTGAGCTTGGGCTTAAAGACACGTATTGCTGAATTTTTTCTTGACCAAAGGCAATCGCAAAACTTCCCGTTGCCACCAATCCTAAAATCACTTTCAGGCCATTTTGATTAAACATGTTAAAGACTGACTTACCTGAACTGCTTTTCTTCTTCGCCATAACAACTACAATAAACATCGGTTTTTCACGAGCTTAACAATCAGCGTATACGAAGTATATCGCTCGAGTTCTATTCGCATAACAATTAAACAAAACGCCATATTTAGATGATTTTGCATGTAACAAAATGTCTTTTTTGTAGAGTTTTTCTACGACAACATGATGCGATTGCGTATCTTTGATTGCTGTCGCTTCAAAAAATATGCCAAGGTAAAAATGAATTCAACGAAATAATACATGCAATTTACGGATTTCTTATGCATTCTAAGATTTTAGCTTCTCTTGGTTTAATCGGCACAGTGATAAGTGCTTCAGCCTTCGCGGAGCCACCGATCCAACCGGGTGATACCTTAGAAAGTCTCTCTCAAGCCAAAGTCATGACTACTGTTAATGGTCAACCAGGTTCTATTCAAGAACTCGTAAGCTCAGGGCAAATTAAATTACTTGATCCAAATGCTGCACCTATCAGTCCAGCGGGCCGAGGTGCACCCAATGACCAAGCAGTGATGCCAACCGTACCACAGAGTGAAGCCCCTGTTCAACAGGCCGCACCTGATACCACAGTGCAACAACAAGTCGCTGCGACTCCAACAGAGCAACATCCACTGGCACCGAATGCAGAACTCTCAGCACAACAAGCTGAAGCGGCATTAAATGATGCTGTCGCACCCACGGTAAATACAGACATGAATGCTGCCCCAGCTGCTGCACCGCCATTAGATTCATCAGCAGAGGCACCTGTCAATGCGGTTGAGCCTGATTCACTGCCATCACCAGATGCCCCTGCTCAAGCGATGCCTGAAGCACCTTTAAATGATCCAATGAACTAAGACTTCAACTGATTTATCCTCCAAAAAAACCAGCATATATGCTGGTTTTTTTATTGAAGTTTAAATCTGGATCTGACTACCCAGCTCAACCACGCGATTGGTTGGAATTTGATAAAAATCACTCACAGGACTGGTATTCCGTTGCATTGAGATAAAGAGCTTTTCACGCCACGGCGCCATACCATCCCCTACAGTACTGATAATCCGTTCACGCGAGATGAAAAAACTAATTTGCATTAGATCATATTCAAAACCAAGTTCAGCATAGGCCATTTCCAATGCTTGCGGAATATTTGGCTGATCTTTAAAACCATGATACAAAGTAATACGATAAAAACGGACATCCAGTTTTTCAACACTACTGCGTTCTTGTGACGGAACAAAAGGAATATCGCGTGTAATAACCGTTACCATGATGTTGCGTTCATGCAGGACTTTGTTGTGCTTAATATTGTGAAGCATTGCGTGTGGTACAATATTTGGTGTACCAGTCAAAAAGACTGCATCACCTGGAACGAACTTAGTTTCACTACCCATACTAATGCTTTTAATAAATAGGTCTATTGGCAATGAATCCTTTTCAAGACGCTTCAACACTAATGCACGACCATCTTTCCATGTCATTAAAATAGTATACAGCACTGCACCAATTAAAATTGGAACCCATCCACCTGATAAAATTTTAAGCGAAGTCGAGGCAACAAAAACTGTATCAAGTAACAAAAATGGCACGGCGAATAATGCAACTTTCCACATTGGCCAACGCCACAACCCATAGGCCAAAATAGAGATTAAAATAGTGCCACACAACATAGTCATGGTGACAGCAACCCCATAAGCACTAGCCAAATTCTCACTATTCTCAAACAATAAAATTAAGATCAGTACAGAGATATACAGCGCCCAATTAATAAATGGCAAATAAATTTGACCGCGCTCTACCTCTGAAGTATGTCGCACTGCCAAACGAGGTAAATAACGTAATTGAATGGCTTGATTAACCATAGAAAATACGCCCGTAATAACCGCCTGAGATGCGATAACTGCTGCTGCTGTCGCCAAACCAATCATTGGAAATAGTGCCCATTCTGGAATAAGCATATAAAAAGGATTCGCGAGTGCATCCGCGTCACGCAATAACAATGCTCCTTGCCCTGCATAATTCAATAACAAACATGGTAATACAATAATAAACCAAGCTAAACGAATCGGAAGACGACCAAAATGTCCCATATCGGCGTAAAGTGCTTCGCCGCCCGTCATAGTCAAAATCACGGCACCCATAGTCAGAAAAGCCACATACGGTTGATTAAAGACAAAACTCAATGCCCAGTACGGATTAACCATCAATAATACATGAGGGGTCTGAAAAATACTCCACAGCCCTAAAGCACCAATCGCTAAGAACCACAGTAGGGTTAATGGCCCAAAGAATTTCCCCATTGTCCCTGTCCCATGGCGCTGTACCAAAAATAAGCCAGTGATAATTCCTATGGATAAGGGCTCTAACCACTGATTAAAAATAGGCGTAGCAATACTGAGACCTTCTATTGCAGAAAGAACCGAAATTGCAGGAGTAATAATTCCATCACCAAAAAACAGTGATGCACCAATAAACCCCAGAGCAATAAGATAAATTTTCTTGTTATCACTAATTAAGGTGGTTCGCAGATTTAGTGCCAGTAAGGACATAATTCCGCCCTCACCGTTATTGTCTGCTCGCATAATAATCGTAACGTATTTAAAACTCACCGTTAGCATCATGCACCAAAAAATGAGGGACAAAATGCCTAAAACTGACGCTTCTGATATCGCTAGATGGGCTGTTAAAAAACATTGGCGCAGTGCATAAAGTGGACTGGTTCCAATGTCTCCAAACACGACGCCAAGGGCGGCTAAGGTGATTGCGGGCAATGCGGCTTTTTTTGCAGTACTTTGCATAGGGTGTCTTCAATTTAGACAGTATTTTTGCGAATCATATCATCACGCTAAAAGTTTTTCTCTAAATCAATTGTTTCACCTTGTCGATGGCTATGTTTTTCGATATTATCCTCGGCCATGGTGAAGTGTCCGAGTGGCTGAAGGAGCACGCCTGGAAAGTGTGTAAACGTTTATAGCGTTTCGAGGGTTCGAATCCCTCTTTCACCGCCATATTAGAAATTTACAGTAGTGCACTGTAGTGTAAAAGGCTTGATTCTAAAGGAATTAAGCCTTTTTTTTACGCCTATACACTACAGCGGAATGCAGTAGCATACCGACAAAGTTGTCGGTATATTTGTCGGTATCAACATGTGCAAGCACCTTTTTGAGGTGAAATTTAAAGATCATGTAAATTTATACCGACATTTGGAGTAACGGCATGGCGAAGCAATCCAATAAACTTACAGCGAGAGAAGTTAAAAACCTTTCGTATAATGTCGACGGAGCAAAAAAACAAAGATTCCCTGACGGCGGGGGATTGTATTTACTTATTACTGAGAACAACTCGAAATATTGGCGTATAGATTACAGGCGGCCAGTGAGTCAAAAGTACAACACCTTAGCAATCGGAACTTATCCCGAGGTAACACTTGAACAAGCACGTCTTAAGCGTGACGAAGCTAAGAAAATGCTTGCAAACGGAGTAGACCCCGCAGAAGAAAGAAACAGTATTAAAAATAAACAAAAAACTAATTTGGAAAACACATTTCAGCGATACGCTGATGAGTGGCTTAAAATCCGTGAGCTTGAAAATAAAGTTGATAGCGAAACCATACGCAAACTTAATAAAGATATTTTGCCTTTTATCGGCACGATGCCAGTAACTAAGCTCACTGTAGAGCAACTCGAAAGGGATGTTACAGATGCAATTGTTAAACGTGGTGCACTTGAGTCGGCTCGCCGTATTAAGTCCATCATAGGTATGGTTCTAAAACTAGCCTTAAGAAAGAGGGTAATAACTTACAACCCCGCCTATGACATTACCCTACCTCAGCCAATAAAAACCAATCACAAAGCAATTGTTAACGAGAAAGAACTAAAGGAACTTTTAGTTAAAATTTGGCGCTATTGTGCGGAGAATAAAAGAGCAAGGAAAAGAACCGAATTAGCGATAAAATTATCGGCTTATATTTATCAGCGACCAAACGAAGTTAGAAACCTACTTTGGGAATCGGTGGATTTTAACAATCAGTGTTTATCTTTTGTTGCCAGTAAGACACATCAAGATCATATAGTTCCCTTATCACGTCAAACCTTTGACATTTTAAAGGAACTAGAGGAACTGCGCACAACATCAAAGTATGTTTTCCCGAGTGTTAAGACACCACTAGAAAGTATGAGTGAAGACACTATCCGACAAGCATTAATCCGCTTAGGCTTTCAGGGGCGGCATACGGCTCACGGCTTCCGTGCAACGGCAAGAACTATTTTAGGGGAAGAAATTGAATATAGAACGGATATTGTAGAGCATCAATTAGCTCATACAGTTAAAGACCCTAACGGTACAGCATATAACCGTACAAAGTTTTTACGCCGCAGAAAGCAGCTAATGCAGTTATGGGCGGATTATTTGGATGCCCTGCGTCAAGGCGGTGATGTATCTGTATTCAAACCTCAAGACGAGGAAAACGTTATCCAATTTAATCAATCTAACAAATCAGCCTAAACACTCATCGGAAAAATAAATAGCCATTTGCTTGGGTAAATGGTTTTTTTAATAATAATAAAAATCAAATATATAGAATAAATTTGATCTATTTTTGATCAATCAAAAAATGAATAAGTCAGTACTGACTAAAATACTATAACAAGTAAACCGAGACACGACATGTCAATTCAAGACCATAACCCCCAATCCCATCACTTGTTCAATAATGAGTACGAGTACTTGAGGATGAGTGACCTTGCCACTACGGCTGAAAGAAAACCCCGCACATATACTTCTAAAAACGGAGATACAAGAATTATCAAAGGTAAACCCGCGAAGCGTGGATTATTGCCATTTGGCGAATCTACATTGTGGACAAAGGTACGTACTGGTGAGTTCCCGATGCCCGTAAAGCTGTCTGACCGCATCACCGCGTGGAAAAAATCAGACATCGTCGCTTGGATGAAGTCTAAAGAATTTAATCAGTAACGTACAAAGGAAAAAATCGAAATGAAAACACTTAAACTTTTAAGTCAAGAAGACATTAGCGAAATCGCATTGAATATCATTGAGGAAAATGACGGCGTATTTACCCTTAATACAGAACCAGGGATCAATAAAGCATGTCAGTACGCGGTTGACTTTTATGCAGCAGCAGGACACGAACTCAAACACGATGAAATTAAAATCGAGTTGGTTAAACAGATGAATACGTCAAAATAATTGGCGTAATCACAAGTTAAAAACAAACGCCGCTGTGGGTACGAACCTCAGCGGCGTTAATCATTACGTTATGACGAGCTTAACATGAACGCAATTTGTACCCCTGATTATACGGCTTCACCCACTTACGTCAATTCTAATTATGAAAGCGACGCTGAAACCCTCAACAAACTAAACAGCTTATATTGTGGTCGAGATGAATTGGCGAGCAAAGTGTTATCACTTGGTGGCAATGCCGCTGAGTTGTTAACAGCAAGACTAGACGCCGAGCTTGACCAATTACTATTAGAATCTTCAGCAGATGAAAGCAAAGTAATCACCGTACCGCCCACAGTATCGAATGAAGACCTAGAACAAATATTACAAGTTATGCATCAGCGTTATGCTGATAATGCAAAGTTAGCCCAGGCCTGGGAAGCGGAAATTTACAGCAACATACACAGCTATGATTTTGAGGCAATGGGCATCGAAATTAAACCTGTAATCGATTTTATTGTTTTGCAGTTTGAGGCGAATAAACCCACCACACACCAACAGATTAAAAAGCACTTAACCGAAAAGACAGGCGTCGGCTACTACGTTGAACCCGATCACAATGGATTAGAGCAGCAGTCAAACACATTTACTATTCGAGTGCATAACGTGAAGTCCAAGAAAGGTTTAAATGCAGTTATCAAGCCCTTGGAACATTACGGCGTAAAGCAAACGGACATTAAAGTAGCCCGCATAGAAGCCTCACTCGACTTCTATAACGCTAAAAGCAAAGGCTTGCTTACGGCGCTCTACAAATCATTGGCATACGTAAAAGACTCGACCAATCAGCGCGTATATAAAAAACAAGGCGAATTCCAAACGATCCCAACATCCCCTATTCACCTTTTAGAAAAACTAGAAGATGGTTATTGTATCGGCGTAAATCCTAAAGACTCACCCGTCTATTATCGATCATATTACAAGACGACAGACCGCCGTCTAAACCTCAATAAGAGTGAGTATAGGGTAAGAACAGAGGTCAATTGCGCTGTGTCGGAGCTTGGAGTTGATAATGGCCTAGGCAACTTGCCTGAGATAATTCAATGTGCCTTTAATCATTTGAAGTTCACTAAGCAAAGTAACAAAGCAACCGAGCAAGACAAGAAGCTCTATATGGAGTCCGTGGGCACGTTTGGAAAGCGGAATGATGCACACTACAGTAACAGCCGCCATAAACGCACCCTTGATGAATTACTGATCAAACATGCTGAGTTAAACAGCTTGCTGAGTAAGTGTGTGAGTAACTTAAAGCGCAACTTCAAGTAGAGTAACTTCGCAATAATTACTCACTTTTATAGTAGACAGACTTCGCAATAATTACTCACTTTTAGATTGAGCATATTTCGCAATAATTACTCACTTTTTTTTAAAGCTCGAACGTCTGAATCCCACACCGCAGTAAGTCTACAAGGTGATTTTGCGGTGTTTGTCTGCCTATTAACTTATAGGGCATATATATCACTTAATATTTAAACAAGAATTTACCCAACAAGCGGGAATAATATTTAACAGGGAGAGGAAGTTCGCGAAGCGAACTGACGAACCAATAAAAAAGGAATGGAGTATTAAAAAAATAGAGAAATTTATTTAACTCAAATCTATCCTTATTTTTATCGAGAAAAACAATCAAAATTATAAATAAATTGATTAAAAAATCATCATGTTAAGTTACCGCTTATCTAGGTTTTTCCAATAATATCGGTTTAGAGCAATTTATACCCACCCATAGTAAACCGAGGAAAACCATGAAAGTAGAAACTCTAACGGAAGAACAATTTCTAAACCTTGCTGACTCAGCAACACAAGAAATTTTCACAAACTTAACATCGATGGCCGTTCTAAAAATAGAAAACGGAATGATCATACAAAATGTAAGCGGTGAGTATTTGCTCATCAGTGAGTAAGGCGCAATCATAAAAAAAGTACAATGAGCGAAGTCTTAGAGAATTAGCTCATTGCGCTGTGTATAGCGTGTGTCGTGCGCGGAGTATTTTTCGCCAATCCTTGTCTCAAGCCTTAATGCCTCTATTTTCCCTGTATTTGAGTTTTTAGTGGTTAGCTGTAGGGTTTATTGTTTTTTAAATTTAAACTCAATGTAGAGCTAACCATGATCAAATAGAGCATATATGTGGTCATATTTAAGGCACTTTTTTAAAACAACAAACAAAGGCACTCAAAACATGAAAAAACTATCCCTTATCAGCTTCGTTGCAATTGCAATTCTTAGCGGGTGCGCAGACCCCGAAATAAAGAAAGCTGAAGATTTAATATCTCAATTTAATTGTTCTGTTCAAGACTATTCAAATTCAGAGGATATAAACGAACGCTACAATTACAACGCACTAAAAGCGGACGAAGAAGATGTTCGCAACTTACTGGCTAACTATAAACGCGGTCATTATTTTTTAGGAGATCCATTGAGTACGGAAATTCAAAAACGTCTTGCTCTGTATAAAAACTCTTGTAGTTCTTTAGGTGGGAAATTTTAATGCCTCATAAACAAACCAACAGCGGACATTTCGAATATCTTCCGTAATGTCGCTTAATAAGGCATTAACACTAACTGAGGTAAAAAGGTAATCAACCTAAGTCAAACTAGGAAAAATATTCAAAAATACACGTATCGATAATTAAATCGAGTAAAAAGGAATCAAACAGAACTTTTTTATCTTGTCGGTATATTTGTCGGTATTTAACAACAAGCCTTAGAATAAATTTTTTTATTTCATAAGTTTACAAAGCAAATACGACAGACTCTTTCACCGCCAAAATTTTAAAGACCTTAATCGAAAGATTAAGGTCTTTTTTT
>JACRYN010000182.1_pt1 | contig 11159 bp, 12 predicted proteins | sample 8023231 | NCBI WGS metagenome assembly JACRYN01 (sample SAMN15756473, study PRJNA655841) | gut metagenome | isolation source: fecal sample D84 from domestic dog with diarrhoea | host: Canis lupus familiaris | place: South Africa: Mmabatho, Mahikeng | collected 2019-09
ACAATTATTATGACATTATTTCAATGAGTTATCTATTTTTGTCGTGTACAGAGAGTTAAAATATACATAATAAAGTAGGTTTGTTTTTTAATTTATTTGTATAGTTTGAAGTATAAAAAGTTTTTATTTGTGAATCAAATGCGTTTATCGTAATTAACGCAAAAGAAAATTCACGCAAATGATCAAAATAAGCATATCAACATTCTGGGGGACATTCTTTCCTTAACAATTATTAAGTATGAGCAGAATCTTCATGGCGTCTCTATCTCTCAGTAGGAGAGGCCTAGGCAGTGTATTTTTGATGCAAAAAGCTTTCTTATCAACAAGGAGTAAGTGCTTCTAGTCAGGGTTTAAATCTCAACGGCTAATTTTTTTTAATCTGTCAAAGAGATGGATTAGGCCGTGCAGTTAAGCCATTTTTTAATTAAATCTATAAGCTCATCAGGATCTTTAATCCATACACTGTGTTGATTACCTTGTCGCTTTAGAGTCAGATCTAAACTAGAGACTTGAGGATTGTGGAAATAGCGACTTAATCCAAGTGTTGAACTCAATGGCGCAAACTCATCCCCCTTAAAATGAATAAATAGTGCAGCATTGTTTGAAATATGTTCATGTTGAATGATGTGTTTATAGTTGCCAGTGAAAACCACTTTTGACCAGTCATGCATTAAGGACTTGGTTTCTCGTTGACCAAATGCAATTTTATATCCTGCAAAATAACCCGCTTTTAAAATCATACTGTTGATGACTGTGACTGCTTTCAAAATATTGATTTTACCTTTTAAATCCCAATACTTGAGACCGATGTTCCCTGTTGCAATGCCAATGATTCTATTGTCATGTTGTTGTGCGTAGAGCGTTGCCAAGTGCCCACCTAAACTATGACCACAGAGAATTGGGGGTGAGTACTGATGTCTAAGGCGGTTGCTACCAATTTAGGTATGAAATCATTTAATAAATCTGCATAGCCATAATTGATCTCTTTGGATACCCACGGTGTGTTACGACCACAATGGGGGTAGTCTGCAAGCACAAGATTAAAGCCCTGATTTATGAGTGCCGTAATCAGTTTTTGATATTTTCTCAGTTCTACACCCAGAGCAGGAAGCAAAATCAGTGTGTGCTGATTGAGGGGATCACAGTAGGTGTCTACTGTAATAGAGGATTGCCCAAAATTCAGGGTCTTTTGAAGCAATGCTGGATTATTCATGTATTAGTCCTGTATTGAGCTCTTCAGTGGGTTGAATTGCACCATTCTTGAAAGTCCCCCTTGGCGCAGCAGTGCTGTACGTGAATGAGGGTTTCGCTTTGATTCTATGTTGATCAATTGAATGAAATGAGTGTTGAAATCAAGCCGTGGATATTGGGTTAATACTTGCTGTTTGAATTCTGCGCTAAAGTGCTGAGAGTCTGTGCCAATCACATCACATGAGGTGGCTTTTTGTAATAATAAAACTTCTTTTGATAGGGTTTGATCTTTTTCATTTAAATGGCCATTCATGTGTAGGCAGATCGCATTTGAAATATTCTCTGTTTGATTTGCGGGATAGTGATGTTTTATGCATAAAGCCTCAGCACGTAAAGCACTCTCAAAACTGAAACATTGACAAGCATATTGTTCCAAGTGATCGACTAAACCTAAGTCATGCATTAAGCAGGCAATCAGTAGACTCTCATCATCAAACTGCCATTGTTTTGTCTGTGCAATCGCAACTGCCCAGATATAACTGCGCCAAGAGTGGTGAATTATAGAGGGTGATTCTGTTGACTCCAAGGCTTGGATAGCCTCTAGGGTGATGGCTGTGTCAGGAAGATCGATTGATTTCAGCTCAAAGGTCGAAATCGTTGAAGGTTTATCTATGAACGTCTGGCCAAAGTTTAAAAGCGCAGGAACTGAAACCTGTTTAATGAATTGAGCTTTTTCTTTAAAACTCAATTTTCCAAGACTTAGATTCATCCATTCTCGTGATCCAATCATGCGAAAGGTATCCTTTTTATTAAATTAGAGTAAATGCTCTAATTTAATATGCGCAATTGATTGAGCAATGTAAAATATGAAAAATGAACTAAAAATTCTAATCCAGAGTAAAACAGTTCAGAAAATCCGAACTTCCTGTCATACTATTCGACTCGAAATGAACAGATTTGATTTGAGGTAATGATCGTGATTTCAGTAGGTATTGTCGGTGGTACAGGTTATACGGGCGTTGAATTGTTACGTCTTTTGCTACGACACCCAATTGTACGTGTGGACGTACTGACTTCACGTACTGAAAATGGTCGCCGTGTAGATGATATGTTTCCGAGTTTGCGTGGGCATACCGAGTTATGCTATTCAGATTTGATTGTTGATGATCTAAAAAAATGTGATGTTGTATTCTTTGCAACACCACATGGTGTCGCGATGAAACATGCTGAAGCGTTGGTTGCTGCTGACACGAAAGTCATCGATCTTGCAGCTGATTTTCGTTTGCAGGATTTAGAACAGTTTGAAAAATGGTATGGTATGCAACATGCGTGCCCTGAACTACTGAAAGACTCGGTTTATGGTTTGTCAGAATTAAACCGTGAACAGATTAAACAAGCCAATGTCATTGGCAACCCTGGTTGTTATCCAACGACAGTACAACTGGGTTTAGCGCCGTTATTTAAGCAAAACGACACATTAGTTAAACCTGAAAGCATTATTATTGATGCAAAATCGGGTGTGTCTGGTGCTGGTCGTAAAGCCAGCCTTGGTATGATCTATTCTGAAAATGCTGATAATTTCAAAGCTTATGGCGTTGCAGGTCACCGTCATCATCCTGAAATTGTGGAAGCGTTGGAAAATATTTCAGGCTTAAAAGAGGTGTTTAACCACATTTTATTTGTCCCGCATTTGGTGCCAATGATTCGTGGTATGCTGAGCACGATTTATGTGGACTTAACTGATGCGGGTGAAGCTGCTGATGTGCAAAGTTTATATGAACAGTTTTATGCCAATGAAGCTTTTGTCGATGTGATGCCTGCGGGAAGTTCACCAGAGACACGTTCTGTGCGGGGTGCAAATCAACTACGTATTGCACTGTATAAACCACAACCGAAAAAATTAGTGGTCATTTCTGTACAAGACAATTTGGTTAAAGGGGCAGCAGGTCAGGCCGTTCAAAACATGAACTTAATGTTTGGATTTGCTGAAACTGCAGGCCTAGACGGAATTGGTTTATTACCATAAAAAACGTTTTAAAACTTCACACACATTTAGATTTCGATTTAAATGTGTGTTTTGAATTGAATCAAAATAAGAGATGACGATGCCGAACACTGACACAAATATGACGTCACAACAGCATGAACCTGCAAAGCCGTTTTTACAGACCAATAAGCCCTTGGCAATTGGTGCTGCAATATTGATGGTTGCAAGTGGGGTATTGGGCTATACCGTCGGACATCGTCAGGGTTTAACGGTGGTAGGTTTTGATGCAGATGCTGAGCAACTGGTCGAAGTAGTACAAAAGCAAAAGACCAATCTGGATACTTTAAATAAAAACTATAATGCTGCTATTCAGGAGCGTGACGTTGCTGTAACCAATTCAAATGAGCTCTATTTGTCGTTGCAAAAAGCTCTAGATCAACAAGCGCAATCTGAAACCACTGCTGTGATTTACCGTGAGGTTTTACGTCAACGCGGCGGTATTCCACTGGCTGTGCAGCATATTGCGATTAAACCTTTGCCTGAAAATGCATTTGAATATCAACTGGACTTGGTTCAAGTCAGTCCATCTAAACGTGCAGCTTCAGGTACCGTTGAACTCCGACTCATTCGTGGTACAGAGGTTTTAGTTGTACCTCTTGAAGACAAAAACTTTAACTTTGAAAACTATGAGCGTTTAACAGGGCGTTGGACGATGCCTAAAGGCTTTACGCCACAGTTTATCGAAGTCCGTTTAACAGGTAGCACACCAGTGACACGACGCTTTAGTTGGTCACGTGGTGAGGCCGTAGAAAGTCAATCTGCATTTGTCTCTGAAATCCCTCAGGCTGAGGCAAATGCACAATAATTGTGAATTGTAAGTTTATGGGTATCTCTAAGCGTTCAACGTGTTTAAATGAAATCAAGCAGTCTTTTCATGAATCTGGCTATGTCGATTGGCATATCAGCCCGCGCTTGAGCAATGATGAACCGCATGAAGAAGAAAATGGGGATGTCGCTGTCCAAACCGCGCCACCAGAACTTAAGCGTCCGCCACTCTATGCTGTCGTTTTAATGAACGATGACTACACCCCAATGGACTTTGTTATTGAAATTTTACAACAATACTTTGCTTTGAATCTTGACCAAGCCACTCAAGTAATGCTAACTGTACATTATGAAGGAAAAGGTGTTGCAGGCGTTTACCCGAGAGACATCGCGGAAACAAAAGCAAACCAAGTCAATAATTACGCTCGGTCTCAAGGTCATCCTTTACTTTGTCAGATTGAGCCGAAAGATTAAGGGGGTTCCATGCTCAGTCGTCAATTAGAAGTATCCTTACGTTTGGCTGTTAGTATGGCTCGACAAAAGAGACATGAATTCCTAACCGTTGAACATTTATTATTGGCTTTACTCGATAATGATTCGGCCGTAAATGCATTGAAAGCCTGTGGAGCAGATATTATTGTGCTTCGCAAAGAGCTTGAAGAATATGTAGAGCAGCACACCCCTAAGCTGGGCGAAAACAGTGATCAAGCCCCGCATCCAACCGAAAGTTTTGACCGTATCTTACAACGTGCAATTTTTCATGTGCAATCAAGCGGTGGTGATCGTACAGTTGAAGGTGCAGACATTTTAGTGGCGATGTACTCTGAGCGTGATTCTTTTGCAGTCTACCTCTTGAAACGCCATCAAATTAACCGTTTAACTCTGACACAATACTTGGCCCACGGCACACGTAAAGACGAAGTGCAAGTGGAAGAAGAAATTGAAGATCTCGATGGTGAATCGACCAGTTCAAGCAACGCAGGCCCTTTAGAGCTGTATACAACCAACTTAAATGTTGAGGCACAAAAGGGTAAAACAGATCCTTTAATTGGTCGTGAAAAAGAAATTGAGCGTGCAGCACAAATTCTATGCCGTCGTCGTAAAAACAACCCATTATTGGTGGGTGATCCTGGCGTTGGTAAAACATCGATTGCTGAAGGTTTAGCTTGGCTCATTGTCAATGGTAAAGCGCCGAAACCATTGGCAAATGCTGAAGTGTATAGCTTGGACATTGGTGCTTTGGTGGCAGGAACCAAATACCGTGGTGACTTTGAAAAACGTTTAAAACAGCTTTTGAACGCGTTGAAAAAGAAACCAGAAGCAGTTTTGTTTATTGATGAAATCCACATGATTATTGGTGCTGGTTCAAGTATGGGCAGCACAATGGATGCCTCAAACTTAATTAAACCCGCTTTATCGAATGGTTCATTGCGTTGCATCGGTTCAACCACATTTCAAGAATACCGCCAAGTCTTTGAAAAAGATCATGCATTGTCACGCCGTTTCCAAAAAATTGATGTCAATGAGCCATCTATTTCAGAAACAATTGATATTTTACGCGGTTTAAAATCTAAGTTTGAGGATTTTCACCATGTACAATATGACGATCAGTCTTTGGTTGCAGCGGTTGAATTATCATCGAAATTTATTAATGATCGATTCTTGCCTGATAAAGCGATTGACGTGATTGATGAAGCAGGTGCGCAGCGTCGTTTAAAAGCTGAACAAGAAAATACCCTGATTACCGTTGAAAATATTGAAGATATTATATCCAAAATTGCCCGTATTCCACCGAAAACAGTATCTAAAGATGATAAAACTGTATTAAGTAATCTTGAACGCGATCTCAAACGTGTGGTATTTGGACAAGACAATGCCATCGAAGCACTCGGTTCTGCAATCAAGCTGTCACGTGCAGGCTTAAAATCACCAGATAAGCCTGTGGGTAGTTTTGTTTTTGCAGGTCCAACTGGGGTAGGTAAAACAGAAGTCACTAAGCAGCTTGCGAAATTACTGGGTGTTGAGCTGGTTCGCTTTGATATGTCAGAGTATATGGAGCGCCATGCAGTTTCACGTTTGATTGGTGCGCCTCCAGGTTATGTCGGCTTTGACCAAGGTGGTCTGTTGACCGATGCGATTCATAAAAATCCGCACTGTGTATTATTGCTAGATGAGATTGAAAAAGCGCATCCAGACGTGTTCAACTTATTGCTACAAATCATGGATCATGGTTCATTGACCGATAACAATGGTCGTAAATCAGACTTCCGTAATGTGGTGTTGGTCTTGACCACAAATATTGGCGCGGAAAGTATTTCTCGCGTGAGTATTGGCTTCATGGACCAAGACAACAGTAATGATAACCAAGATGCGATGAAGAAAGCGTTTTCTCCAGAGTTCCGTAACCGTTTAGACAGTGTGATTCAGTTTAAAGCTTTACCAACGACAGTAATTGAAAATGTGGTGGATAAGTTCTTAACTGAACTACAAGCGCAACTGGATGAGAAAAAAGTCATTCTAGAAGTGGATCAAAGTGCGCGTGAGTGGATGGCTGAAAATGGCTATGACCGTTTAATGGGCGCTCGCCCAATGCAACGACTTATCCAAGAGCATTTGAAAAAACCACTGGCTGAAATGATTCTATTTGGTGAGCTTGCAGAACATGGTGGCAATGTTGCGGTCTCTGTGAAGAACGAAAATGGTAAAGCGGTGGGTTTAAAACTTGAAGTTTTTGAAGACCAAACGGCTGAACCTGCTTAAATATTGCTACATAATTTAAAACCCGTGTTCGCACGGGTTTTTTATTGAAAAAGTATTTAACAGTTAGAAGTAATAAAAGTAGGTTGCATGGATATTCAATTGACGAAAGTTTTAAGTACATTTGTACTGTTTTTGGTAACCGCTGTGATGGAAATATTAGGCTGTTATTTCCCTTATTTGATTTTAAATCAGGGAAGAAGTCATTGGTTGTGGATTCCTACAGCCTTAGCGCTAGGTGCTTTTGTGTGGTTGTTGACTTTACATCCGGCTGCGTCGGGACGTATTTATGCCGCTTATGGCGGAATTTATATTTTTACCGCATTGCTATGGTTGCGTTATGTCGATCAAGTTTATTTATCCCGTTGGGACATAATGGGTGGGACAGTGGTGTTGATTGGTGCGGCCATGATTATCTTACAACCGCAAGGATTGGTTCGCTAAAGTAGAGAACCAATCGCTAAAAAGGTACTATTTGATACCACAATCTTTTTGCTTTAATTCTAAATCGTAGCTATTTTTCTCAGAGCTGAGCTGTAATTTTACAATGTAGGGATTATGGCGTTGATATTGATGCTCGAAGAAAATATTGCAGTTTTGCACAACATTCTTTTTAATCACTTTTTGAACTTCTTTCACACCCAAATCCTGTTCAAACTGCGCGAAATCAGGGGTAATGATCAAGCCTTTAAGCTCGGTACGGTCTGCATATAGATTAAATTGTTCAATGATGGTGTTGTTATCAATTTCAATTGGGAGGGTTCTAGAGTCTTCTGCAGTTAATACCGTTAAGATCTCGTTCAACGTTTCTGGTTGTTTAATTTTAAAATTTTGATCAATGATTTGTTTGGACTGTAAGTAGTCATCAAACTCTGAGGCTTGAATCTGAAAAAATGTAGAGCTTAGAATTGTAGCAAGGCACAGGCCAGTTTTTTTGAAATGCATGGAAAGTGTCGCTTATAAAAATTATGTTCCGATTATAGCTTTACCTGTATAAAAAAAGCACCCTTAGGTGCTTTTCGTTGGAAAAATTAATTAATCTTTCTTAGTGTTTTCATTGATTAAAAATTCAACCAATGCTTTTTGTGCATGTAAGCGGTTTTCAGCTTCATCCCAAACCACGGCATTTTTATGGTCGAGCATCTTTTCAGAAATTTCTTCGCCGCGATGCGCAGGTAAACAATGCATAAATAAACAATCAGGATGAGCAAAATCCATAAGACGTTCATTCACTTGATAGTCTGCAAAAGCAGCTTCACGAATTTTTTGCTCTTCTTCTTGGCCCATGCTTGCCCATACATCGGTCACGATGAGGTCGGCATTTACGGCAGCATCTTCGGCTGAGTTAACCAGTTCTGCACAATGTGCAAATTCACTTAAAAATTCTGCTTTGGGTTCATAACCTTTAGGCGCAGCAATTTTTAACTTAAAGCCCCACATATGTGCAGCTTCAATATATGAATTACACATATTGTTGCCATCACCAATCCACGCGACCGTTTTGCCTGCAATGGGCCCACGATGTTCAACAAAAGTTTGAACATCTGCAAGTAATTGGCAAGGGTGGTGATCATCAGTTAAAGCATTAATCACAGGAACTTTTGAATAAGAGGCAAAACGTTCAACAATGTCATGTCCAAAAGTACGGATCATCACAATATCCAACATGCTTGAAATCACGCGTGCTGAATCTTCAATGGGTTCACCACGACCCAATTGGGTATCTCGTGGAGAGAGGAAAATTGCACTGCCACCAAACTGGCTCATGCCTGCTTCGAACGATACACGGGTACGGGTGCTCGATTTTTCAAAAATCATACCCATGACTTTACCAACAAACGGTTGGAATACTTCGCTGTTGTGCTGTTTACGCTTTAGTTCGATACCGCGTTGCACAACTTGGTTCAGTTCTAAAGTAGATAAATCGCGTAAGGTAAGAAAGTGACGTAGAGCCATTGTTACTCCACAATAATTGCTGAAAACCGAAATAGGTACAGAACAACAATTAGTTGTTGGTTGGTGAAAAGAAAAAAGAGAGTCGATTAATATACTATATGCAAAGGAAATTGCAAAAAAACTAGACTTTTTGATGACCTGCTAAGAAACGATCTACACAATAATGAACATATTCTAGATTTTCTTGTTCATTTTCTTCAACATAGATGTTCATGAGTACTCGCCACTCTAATTCACGCACAATGCCAAAAAACAGCTGCGCAGAGTAATTTGGATGTTCACATCGAATAATGCCTATTTCATCTGCTTTGGTTAAAACACAAGCCACGGCATCTTCAATATGTTTAGGCCCTTGTTTGTGAATATGAAAGGCCAACTGCGGATTGCGTTGTACTTGTTCCATAATGAGTCTTAAAAAAGAGGCATTTTCTGGAAGCACGAGATGCGTTTGAATATTTAAAATGGTTTGTATTAAATAAACGCGCAAATTGTCCTTAGTGAAATCAAAAGGCATACAAATATCTTTAAAAAACAGTTCACGACGGTAGTCGCAAATTGCTGTAAAAAGACCGTCTTTATTTCCAAAATATTTGTAAATCGATGCTTTTGAACCACCCGCATGATTGACAATATCATCAAGTGAAACTGCATCGTAGCCATGTTGCAAAAACAACTCGTTTGCACTTAATAAAAATGCAAGACAGCGTTCATGACCTCGTTTTGTGTGAGGTATGTCACGTGTAAGGGGTTCTAGTTGAACTGAGTCGTGCATATAACTAACAACAGCCTAATAAATGTGGATCTCTAGTTGCTATCATAGCAAAAATATGCACACATTGTTGTTTTGGGGCTTATCTGTTTACCACTAAAGCCCAATGCATGGAAGAAAATTACACAATAAAAACGTGAACCATGGGACTAAAGTTTTAGAGTGATCATTCTAAAATGTCATAGCCAATTCAGTCATTATGGCTATACTCAAAACTCGAAAATTAAAGTAAATGCCGTGGAAAGGACGATGACAGAACAAAGATCTGCAGGCTTAAGATTTAGACAAGCACTGGAAGTGGAAAAACCATTACAAATTATCGGTACGGTCAATGCTTATGCAGCAATGATGGCGAAACAGGTGGGCTACAAGGCCATCTACCTTTCGGGTGCTGGTGTAGCCAACTACTCTTATGGATTGCCTGATTTAGGCATGACCAGTCTGGATAATGTTTTGGAAGATGTACGCCGCATTACCGAACGTGTAGACACCCCGTTACTGGTCGATATCGACACGGGTTGGGGTGGGGCATTTAACATTGCCCGCACTGTGAAACAAATGATTGCCGCAGGTGCAGCCGCAGTTCACATCGAAGACCAAGTGGCACAAAAACGCTGTGGCCACCGTCCAAACAAAGAAATCGTCACCCAACAAGAAATGGTCGACCGCGTCAAAGCTGCAGTCGATGCTAAAACCGATGCAAACTTTGTGGTGATGGCACGTACCGATGCCCTACAAAAAGAAGGCCTACAAGCGGTGATTGACCGTGCTTGTGCTTGTGTAGAAGCCGGTGCTGATGCGATCTTTGCTGAAGCAATGACTGACATTACCATGTACAAAACCGTCTGCGATGCAGTCGGTGTCCCTGTACTAGCCAACATCACCGAATTTGGCGATACCCCGTACTACACCAAAGAACAACTGGCAGAACAAGGCATCTCGATGGTGCTGTACCCACTGTCACCGACTCGTGCCATGCAAAAAGCAGCACTTGAAGTCATGCATGCCATTCGCAATGACGGCACCCAAGTCAACGTCCTCGACAAAATGCAGCAACGTAAAGAATTATACGAATTCCTTGATTATCACACTTTTGAAAACACATTAGACAAGCTGTTCAAACAGGAGAATTAAAAAAATGGCTGAAGGAAAAGTACTCACAGGCGCAGGATTGCGCGGACAAGTCGCAGGAAAGACAGCACTATCAACCGTAGGCAAAAGCGGGGCAGGTTTAACCTACCGTGGTTATGACGTCCAAGACCTCGCTGAAAACTGCCAATTCGAAGAAGTGGCTTACCTGATCTTCTTTGGTGAACTACCCACAGCAGAACAGCTCACCGCCTATAAAGCTAAACTTAAATCACTGCGCCAACTGCCACAAGCACTCAAAGAAGTACTTGAGCGTATCCCAGCAGATTCACACCCAATGGATGTGATGCGCACGGGCGTATCGATGCTGGGCAACCTAGAAACAGAACAATCTTTTGCCGAACAACAAGATGTTGCAGACCGCATTCTTGCAACGCTTCCAGCGATCATTTGCTACTGGTACCGTTTTAGCCATGATGGCGTACGTATTGAAGAAAATACCGATGACGACTCAATCGGTGCTCAATTCTTACACCTGCTGCGTGGTGAAAAGCCAAATGAACTGCATGAACAAGTGATGAACGT
>JACRYN010000184.1_pt1 | contig 11079 bp, 11 predicted proteins | sample 8023231 | NCBI WGS metagenome assembly JACRYN01 (sample SAMN15756473, study PRJNA655841) | gut metagenome | isolation source: fecal sample D84 from domestic dog with diarrhoea | host: Canis lupus familiaris | place: South Africa: Mmabatho, Mahikeng | collected 2019-09
CGTGTAAACTTGTCTGCAAACTCTCCTTCCAAAACATAAATTAATCCTATGCCGACTACACAGGAAAAAGCGGTCTATTCCAACGCTTGGATTCTCTTACTTGCCTCACTGACTGCGCTTGGTCCACTGTCTATTGATATGTATTTACCCGCTTTGCCACAAATGGCAGATGATTTCGGGGTAAGCACACAAATGGTGGCCAACAGCTTACCTGCGTACTTCTTAGGCTTGGCGATTGGACAACTGGGCCGGTAAGTGACCGTATTGGGCGGAAAAAACCGCTGGATTTTGGCCTAAGTCTCTACATTATTGCCAGTTTACTGTGTGTGTTTGCAAACAGTGAGTGGAGTCTCATTGCCGCTCGAGTTTTGCAAGCCTTAGGCGGTTGTGTGGGCGTGGTGATTGCTCGAGCTGCGATTCGCGACCGTTTAGATATGCAAGCCTCCGCCCAAGCATTTGCCAGTATGATGATCGTGACCACCATCGCGCCGATTATTGCACCGAGTTTAGGTGCGCTGGTACTGAGTTTCAGTAGTTGGCATAGTATTTTCGGCTTTTTGATGGTCGTTGGTTTGGGAAGCCTGTGCTGTGTACATTTTTTCTTTGAAGAAACTTTAGATCCGAAGCGTCGTTTAAAGCTTAACTTTAATCAAGTTTTAAACCTTTACGGAGCGATTCTGCAAGATTCGAGCTTTAGACGTCCGATGTTTGTTGGATGTTTTGCCGGGGCTGTACTCTTTTGTTATATCAGTGCTTCTGCTGCCATTCTGATGGATGGTTATGGCTTAAATCAGCAAGTTTTTGCCTATGCCTTTGGTGCCAATGCAGTTGGGATTATGCTGTTCTCACCTTAAATAAACGTCTGGCACAAAAGTTAAGTGTTTTTCAGCGCTTAAAATTAGGCAGTTTTTGCAGTTGGCTGGTGTGGGGCTGTTGTTGGTAGCGGGCAGCATGATGCATGCGCCCTTATATATCGTATGTGCAGGGATGTTTCTCGCTGTCGCAGCAATCGGTTTTACAGGGCCAAATGCCATGGCGATTGCAATGTCTGAGCAGGGTGCACGGGCAGGAACGGCCAGTGCGATTATGGGCAGTATGCAATTTGGTTGTGGTCTACTTTGTGGCGTGATTCTTAATTTTCTACTCTGGTCGGTACTTTTGAATATGGCCATTGTGATGGCTATTTTTGTGGCTTTGGCTTTGTATTATGTGTTTAAGCTTGAGCACGAAAAGTCTAAAAATTGAAGTTGTGACTATATAAAAAAAAGAGACTTATTTTAGTCTCTTTCGTTATTTAAATGAATACGTTAAATCGCACTGATTGTTTAAGATTACTGCAAAATCTTCAACTGGCACGAGTGGTGTTATAAAGCGATTGACGATCTGCCCAGGATCCGCATAACCCATCGTCATGCTGCAACCAATTCTTCAAATTGTGCAGCATCAAGTATATTCAACACGAGAGCATGAAGATGATTTCATGCGGCTTGTGGGCAAGTCACTGAGTCTCGTGCTTTGGCTGTAATCATGACATTTTGCATCATCATGGCAATATCCATTTTCGTGCTGATGCCCATGGCTGGATTGACTGTGAAGAATAGTCCAACAGGTGCATCAAAAAATTGATCATTCCGCAGTTGCTGCTGTGCCATTTTCTATTTTTCACCTTTTTGAATTTTAAGCAAGCCATACAAGCCCCAACCATTTTCGCTGCGGTGCTCAATAAAAGGCGAAATCCATTTTTCTGGATAATATGCAAAAGTTTCTTATTATTAGATGTTTTTTCAGGATGTTCAGACGGTCTAAATTGAGTTTGACGAGTTTGCTCAAACATTTTGTTAGGAGTTTTCCTATGAGCACATCTATTTGCCATAACCGTGTATTCGTGCTTGCGGATATTTTATTTATCATGCGCAATAATCGTCTGAATAGTTGGGGTTTTTTGGTGCAAAGGTGTGATTTTGACCCATCACTGAGCATAGGTGGTTATCGATTAGACTAAGACTTTAGTTATAAGAAAAAAGTATAGATATCAAATAAAACTCAGTCTATATTTAAGAAAATATGAAGAATTGTTACTTAATTATTGCAAAAGTTTGTCTAAATTGTAATTTGATGCTTCAAAGCCAATCGCGAATAACATCAATTATAGTTCAAAATTGATGGCATTAGACTTTAGTGGCAAGAGTAATAAAAGGTCATATCTTAAAACATCGAAATGTGCGATTTTTCATCTTTATAAGATTACTTTGCATATGAAAAGACCAAAACGGAGTGGTCTTTTGTGCAAAAAATTTTACTGAAATGGAATTTTTGATTCACCACTAACAATGTAATAAAGGAAGTTTGTGTATGCGTTTAGCCCTCAATAAAAAGCCATTTATCGCTCAAAGCCTAGCACTTAGTGTGGCTGCTCTGATGATGACAACAACTCATGCTGCAACTAAAGAACAACAAGAACTCGCTCAGTTACGTGCCGAAGTTGCTGAATTAAAAGCTTTAATGCAACAACAGCAACAAGTTCAACAACAACAAGCTGTTCAGATTCAACAAGTGAAAGCACAGCCAGCTCCTGTAAAAGCTGAATCTCCACTGTCTTCGTTTAAATCTAAGTCTGGCGCAGACATTAACCTATATGGTTTTGTTCGTGGCGATGCAAACTACATTATTGAAGGTGCGGACGACGACTTCAACAAAGTTTCAAGCTCTAAAGAAGATGTAAAAGACAAACTTCGTGCAACAGCGAAAACTACACGCTTAGGTTTAGATTTCAATACCAATGTTGGTGGCGACAACAAACTTGGCGGTAAAGTAGAAGTTGACTTTGCAAGTAGCGATAATGATAAAAGTGAAAATCTTCGTATCCGTCATGCATATTTAACCTATAACAACTGGTTATTTGGTCAAACCACATCTAACTTCCTGTCTAACCATGCACCAGAAATGATTGACTTCGCCACCAACGTGGGTGGCGGTACAGTACGTATTCCACAAGTACGTTATGGCTTTAATTTAGCACCTGCAACGAAACTATTCATTGCTGCGGAAGAAGGAAATGGTAGTGGTACTGGTGGTATTAAATATAGCGTACCGAACCTAACTGCGAAATTAACGCAAGGTTTTGCTGATGGCAAAGGCTCTGTATCTGCTCGTGCTTTAGTTGAAAATTATAAATCGGCTGATGACTCTGATACAGCTTGGGGCTTAGCTGCTGGTGTAAACTATCAAGTAATGGACCCACTAAAACTAAGTGCTGATGTGTCTTATGTACAGGGCAATAGCAACTATTTATACGGAAGCAATACAGCATTTTATGTAAATCCAGTAAATGGCAATATCGAGCAAAATGAAGCGTTTGGTGTACAAGTCGGTGGTACGTATAAATTCAACGAGAAATTACGTTCGACTTTAGCCTATGGCGCACTCTTTGCAGATGATGGTACTGATTACGCGCGTATAAATGATGCTGCAAATGAAGAAGTTTACCAAGCATGGATTAACTTCATCTATTCACCAGTTAAGCCGTTGGACTTAGGTGTTGAATATATCAATGGTAAACGTGATACCTTTGCTGGCGATAGCTACAAAGACAACCGTGTTGGCTTAATGGCGAAATACAGCTTCTAATCATGTGATGAAATAGTTGTAGTTTAAAAAACAGGAGCTTTAGGCTCCTGTTTTGTTTGAGTCGAGAAATTTATACACACTAAATACATTTTGAATATAGACTTAAGTATTGGGTCAGAAAAAAATAAGTGAAATAGTTGGAAACTATTGTAAAAAAATAAAGATTATCTATAAAAAATCTGCATAATGTCCGTCTTTCGCCCATGTTGTGCATTTATTGCTTGTTTTTAAAGCAATATGGGGCGGTTTTGTGATTTTTTTCAAAAACCGTATCTGTGTCCAAACATTATTGGGCATTACGTTATTTCAGTTTACTCATCGTGTAGAACTGAACATGTTATGCATCAGATCGCTTAGTTTGTTACCAATTTACCCATTGCCTGAATTTCCATACGCAAGACTGAGTTTGTCTCAGATTTACGAAATATCTCTTGAAGTATCAATGGATTCGGTGGCTTATTAGCCAGATAACAAAATCTAAGCATCCGCTTTATGGACAATTGTCATGGAATTTACTTTTAACGCTTTTTATACCTTGATTGCAGCCGTCATCGTTTTGTTACTTGGCCGCTTCTTGGTAAATAAAATTGGTTTCTTGAAACGCTACAACATTCCTGAGCCTGTCGCAGGTGGTTTAGTTGCAGCGATTATCTCCTTGGTTGTGCATAGTCTTTGGGGCTATAGCATCACGACCAGTAGCGAATTGCAAACAAGCTTTATGCTGATTTTCTTTTCCTCAATTGGTTTAAGTGCAAACTTTGCCAAATTGCGTGAGGGCGGGATCGGTCTGGTTATTTTCTTGATGGCTGTCGCATCATTTATTGTGGTGCAAAACTTTGTCGGCATTAGCCTTGCAACTTTATTGGGTATTGACCCACTTATTGGTTTGATTGCAGGTTCAATTACCTTAACTGGTGGTCATGGTACTGCGGGTGCTTGGGGTGAAATTTTAGAAGTTAAGCATGGTATCCAAGGTGCATTAGCTTTGGGTATGGCGAGTGCGACATTTGGTTTGATTATTGGTGGTTTGATTGGTGGTCCTTTAGCGAAGTTACTTATTAACCGCTATCAATTGGCAACGCCTCGCAGCAATGAACAAATTGAAAAGAGTGATAACACGCCACTGACTGATATTAATTCAACAGAATATGTACCGTTTGAATATCCACATCGTGTGCGTTTAATCACTGCGGATAATGCGATTACGACATTAGGTTTGTTTGCAGGCTGTTTGGCTTTTGCTGACTTTATGACCGGCCATATGAAAGGCACAATGCTTGAGTTACCGACTTTTGTTTGGGCGCTTGCAGGTGGTGTGATTTTACGTAATGTGTTGGAAGGTATTTTCAAAGTTCAAATCTTTGACCGTGCGATTGATGTATTTGGTAATGCATCACTGTCGTTGTACCTTGCGATGGCTTTGCTTTCATTGAAATTATGGCAATTGGCTGACCTTGCTGGTCCGCTTGTGGTGATTTTAGGTGCACAAATGATTACGATGGGCTTGTATGCTGCATTTGTAACATTCCGTGTGATGGGTAAAAACTACGATGCTGCGGTGTTATCTGCGGGTCACTGTGGATTTGGTATGGGTGCAACCCCGACTGCGGTTGCAAACATGCAGGCGATTACCAACATGTATGGTCCTTCGCACAAGGCATTCTTGATTGTGCCTTTATGCGGCGCATTCTTTGTAGACTTGATTAACGTGGCTGTCATTCAGTCTATTTTGCAATATTTTAACTAATTGAAAATGCAATTTGCCCTAGGAAACTAGGGCTTTTTTGCTTTCAGGTCTCTCGCAATAATTAGGATATCGAGATGAATGATCAATTAAATGAAACATTACTCGGGTGGGTGAATACCCTGAATGGACCTCTGTGGGACTTTTTGGTGATTTTCCTCGTTGCGGTCGGTTTGTTTTACACGCTAATTACGGGTGCAGTACAGGTTCGCTTATTTTTGCACAGCATTAAGGTCATGAAATCAAGCCGTAAGGAATGTGATGATGATCATGGCATTACACCTTTTCAGGCTTTTGTCACTGGGCTTGCTAGTCGTGTAGGTGTAGGTAATGTTGCGGGCGTTGCGATCGCAATTGCGATTGGTGGACCGGGTGCAGTATTTTGGATGTGGGTCACTGCATTTTTAGGCATGAGTTCGGCTTTTGTTGAGTCATCTCTAGCGCAGTTATTTAAGGTGCGCGACCAAGAAAATAAACAGTTCCGTGGTGGACCTGCCTACTATATTACCCAAGGCCTGAAACAAAAATGGTTGGGTGTAGTCTTTGCTGTTGCGCTTATTTCAACCTATGGTTTTGTGTTTAACGCAGTACAAGCCAATGCAATTACAGGTGCAACAGCACATGCATGGGGATGGGATAAAGCTAATTTGGCATTTGAGCTCGGTGGCATTCATATTGTGGTGTCTTGGGTTGGACTAGGTCTAGTCTTGCTGACCGCAATGATTATCTTTGGTGGGATTAAACGTATTGCCAAAGTGGCAGAAAGTTTTGTGCCATTGATGGCTTTGTTGTATTTGGCTGTTGCTTTATATATCGCCGTAATTAATTACGCTATTTTACCCGATATCTTCCAGCTCATTTTCTCTAAAGCTTTTGAGTTTGAAGCCGCTGCTGGTGGTTTCTTCGGTGCAATGGTTTCTATGGCAATGATGATGGGGATTAAACGTGGTTTATTCTCTAATGAAGCAGGTATGGGTTCAGCACCGAATGCGGCAGCTGCATCGGATGTAAAGCACCCTGTAAACCAAGGTTTGGTACAAATGCTTGGTGTATTTGTGGATACCTTCGTGGTGTGTTCATGTACAGCGATTATTATTTTGGCCTCAGGACTTTATCATGATGCGGGCTTTGAAGGCGTAGCGCTCACCCAAATGGCTTTAGAGAGCCAAATTGGTTCTTGGGGTGATGACTTCCTTGCAACGATTTTGTTCATGTTTGCCTTTTCATCAGTCATTGGTAACTATGCTTATGCTGAAGGGAATGTGCAATTTATCAATAACAATGCCAAGGTGATGTTCGTCTTCCGTATCTTTGTTTTGATTATGGTATATCTCGGTTCAGTGATGAGCGTGCCTCTCATTTGGAACACTGCGGATTTGTTCATGGGTATCATGGCCACCATTAACTTGTTTGCTATTTTGCTTTTAACACCATTCTTATTGATGCTGTTAAAAGACTATTTGGCACAGCTGAAACAAGGTGTGAAAGAGCCTGTGTTTAAATTGGATAATCATCCTAAATTTAAAGACAAAGTGAAATCAGATATTTGGTAATTATTTAGTACATAAAAAAGCCTCTACATTGATAGGGGCTTTTTTATGGCTATTTAGCCGCTAAAGTAAAAGAACAGCTGATAGAGTGCAAAACTTAAAATCAGGCTTAGCCAAATCGGGAGTTTGGTTCGAAGCATTAAAATAACAGCGATTACAAAAACTAAGTCAGTCCAATGCTTGAAATAACTTTGTCCCATTTGTATCACTAAACACAGCAGTAAACTTACCACTGCAGCATTGATCCCAATCACTGCTTTTCGTATCGCAGCTTGCTGCATAAGCCAAGACCAATAGGGCAAGGTTGCAAAGATTAAAAAGAATGAGGGCAGAAAGATTGCTAAAGTGGCTAGAATCGCATTCAGCCAAACAAAGGGCGTTAAAGGCAGTAAAGCACCTAAGTAACTGGCGAAACTAAATAAGGGGCCGGGCATGAGTTGAGCCAGCGCATAACCTAAGTCAAATTGTTCGGCAGATAAAATATGGCTGACGACGAAGTCCTGATGTAAAAGTGGCAAAATAATATGCCCGCCGCCAAAAACCAAAGATGCAGCTTGATAAAAACTAAACAGGCTCTGTGAGAAGAGTGAAGAAGATGAATGCCACAATATAAAAACTACAAAAGGCAAAACAAAGGCAATCAGCCAAAGATAAGCCTGCTTTGCATGGACTTTTGCTTTTAAGCCGCTGTCTTGGAGCTTTGATGTCGAATCTGCTGCAAAATAAATACCGACCAGAGCTGCAACTAAGATGATGATAACTTGGCTGAACGACCATGGTACAAAGTAAAGAAACAAGGTGCTAAGTAACATCAGCACATATTGCCAAATAGTTTTGCAGAAACTTGTCAACATTTGCCAAAAGGCCCAGACAACTACAGCAAAAACGATCAACTGAATGCTATGTAGTGTCATCAAACTGAGTTGATTGAAGTACTGCTGACCCAACATAGCAAGACCTGCCATGAGAAGCATAGACGGTAAGGTAAAGCCGAGCCACGCCGCGCACGCACCGCGGTAGCCTTGCAGTTGATAACCAATGGCAATACCCACTTGGCTGCTGGTCGGTCCTGGGAGCAATTGTGCGAGAGCAACCAACTGGGCATATTCAGCATCACTCAACCACCGAAGTTGTTGTACAAAATGTCGGTGAAAAAACACCAAATGAGCAGCAGGGCCACCAAAAGACAAGCAGCCCAATTTTAAAAAATGCAGAAAGATGCGAATGAGCTGCTGAGTGTGCATGTTGAATTATGCTGAAAAATTGAAACAGATTATAATAGAGAAATATGACGCTTTTACGAAAAACAACAGTACTTGGACTGCTGATTTTCATACACTATGCTGCTGGAAAACTTCGCGCTATCTCAACCTCGGTGAATCATGTTAAACATTAAACTTAGCCTTATGTCGTTTACATTGCTCGCTTTAGCAGGCTGTCAAAGCATGCCCAAAGTGGCTCAAGAAACGCCAAATCAGGCTTTTTCAGCCGAAACTGAGTCAGGTGAAGCCCAAGAGCGACTCAACCAGATCAATTTTAAACAGCTCAAAAAAGAACAGAACCGTCCAATTATTGCCTTGGTGTTGGGGAGTGGTGGTGCACGTGGTTATGCACATATTGGCGCAATTCAAGTCTTAGAGCAGTCGGGGATTCGTCCCGACTTTATCGTGGGAACCAGTGCTGGCAGTATCGTCGGATCACTGTATGCAAGTGGTAAAAATGCCAATCAAATTCGTGATATTGCGCTGAATATGAAAGCCAGTGATGTGCGCGATATTCGTTTGGACATGAAAGGTTTCTTTGATGGTCAAAAAGTTGAAGACTATGTCAATGAACAAGTGAGCGATATGCCACTTCAAAGCTTACCTATCCCGATGTATGTAGTGGCGACGCAATTAAAAGAAGGTAAAAAAGTTGTCTTTAACTATGGCAATACTGGGCAAGCGGTTCGGGCATCGGTATCGATCCCTAGTATGTTCATTCCAACCAAGATTGGTACTGATGAATATGTAGATGGTGGTTTAGTCAGCCCAGTACCTGTTGATGTCGCACGTAAGTTAGGGGCAGATATTATTATCGCGGTCGATATTCTGGCGCAGCCGATGTATACCGAAACCTCAAATGTCTGGGGACTGTTCAACCAAAATATCAATATCATGCAAAAGAACCTTGCACAAATTGAGCTGAAAAATGCTGATATTGTGATTCAGCCAGACCTGCGCGAGAAAGTACATATTTTTGATGTCAGCGGCCGTGAGTCGACCATGCAAGCTGGGGTCGATGCAACTGTTGCGCAGTTAGAACAGATTCAAAAAGTTTTTGCGCAGAAAAATTATAAGCAAAAATTGAATATTCAAAGTATCCAAGCACGAACGTATTAATCAAGCGTGATTTCAAAATAAAAGCATGAATGGACTGGACTAGCATATATTTCTATGACTCAAAATACAGTCAATCAGGCTCAAAGCCATTTATATGCTGTGAAAATATCGCATCGACAATGTTTTAAATAAATAAAAATTTAAAGAAGGCCTATAGATTCAGAAGCTTAGTATTCTTTATATATATTTTTTTGAATGATACTTAAATCACTATAAATAATAATGATGGTTTTGTTACCAAATTTAGCGTTCAAAACCGATATAATAAATGTCACATATCCTATTATCTTACCAATTAGAGAACGCGATGTCCCCATTAGATCAAATTGCTGCGGCTGCGGATGACCAGTCTGAACTCACTATGTCGGTCTTAATGACACCTGATATGGCGAATTTTTCAGGAAATGTGCATGGTGGCACCATTTTGAAACTGTTAGACCAAGTGGCATATGCGTGTGCAAGTCGTTTTTCAGGAAGTTATGTGGTGACCTTATCGGTTGATAAAGTTAATTTTAAAGAGCCGATTCATGTGGGCGAGTTAGTGACTTTCTTGGCAAGCGTGAACCATGTCGGTCGTACTTCGATGGAAATTGGTATTCGTGTTGAAGCACAAAATATTCAAAAACGTACAGTACGCCATACCAATAGTTGTTACTTTACCATGGTCGCGGTAGATGAAAATGGTAAGCCAAAACAAATTCCTGCATTGAATTTGGACAATGACTGGAAGCGTTGCCGTTTTGAAGCAGCAGAACAACGTAAGGTCGCGCGCTTACAAGAGAACCATCATCCTTCGTGCAGTATTTATAAAAAAGCATCGCATAGTTAAGTTTTAAAAAAAGATCTCCTACACAGGGGATCTTTTTTTAATGTCTGACGTTTATGTTTTGAATAGAAGTCGATATGGGGAAACTACGCAAATTTGGCTTTCTGCATCTGTTGATTTCGAACTTCTAAAGCCCATATGCATAAATAAAAAGAAACCAAGATAGGATATATCTTGGTTTCAAGTGACACTCAAAAGTTGTTGCGATCCAGCAGCAGAGTAAGCCACAGGATCTCTCAACATTTCAATTATTTAGCGGCTTTTTCTTGATTCGGTTGTTCTGCTGATGCTTCCGAAGCAGGCGCATTTGCACTTAAGTCCGTAGTTTCAGCTGTTTCTTGGGTTGATACCACAACTTTGCCTTCTTGAGCTGGCGCTTGTTGAGGTGCAGCAAAAGTTGCAAAGCTCGCAGCTGTTAAAGATGTTGCAATAATTAAGTGTGAAAGTTTCATGGTTTTGGCATCCTTATATTTTATAGATAAAAATAGTTCAGACTGATCATCACATCAATTTGAACTGAGCTTCATGCTATCGCCTGAATATCTGCGGTTCAATCGAAGCAACAATGTGAAAAGTGCACATTACCTAAAACTACAGATGATGAAAAAATAGTAAGCTTTAAGTAACAAGTAGAAGTTTTTTGTGAATAGATTGAGATAAAAAGAAGAATTAATGATCAATATGGATGTTTGAAAACTCACATAAACTGTACAAAGCATGCGAATTAAGTGCGAAACCCTAATTTCAGTACTGAGTAAAATGTAAGGAAGTTTGTCTAATACAGGTATCGATGAATGAAATGTCAGCCAATTGAATGCTGAGTGTTCGACGCCATGGATTTGAGATGAGAAAATTGGTGATTTAAATTAAGATGATGGCTTATTTTATTGTGCTGATTTTATCATATTCCATGCTAGGTATAAAATTTTGAAACTGATGTCGATGCCGCAG
>JACRYN010000187.1_pt1 | contig 10964 bp, 9 predicted proteins | sample 8023231 | NCBI WGS metagenome assembly JACRYN01 (sample SAMN15756473, study PRJNA655841) | gut metagenome | isolation source: fecal sample D84 from domestic dog with diarrhoea | host: Canis lupus familiaris | place: South Africa: Mmabatho, Mahikeng | collected 2019-09
CCTGACAGGCACAATAAAAAATGGGTAACTGTCAGATCAGGTTTGAGCTAGTACACTTTATAATGCTTTAGGTATTCCTTTAGCAGCGGGTATTTTATATCCATTTACTGGCTGGTTACTTTCTCCTATGATCGCAGCCTTAGCAATGAGTCTAAGTTCAGCATCAGTCATTGGTAATGCTTTACGACTACGTAGCCAAAACTAAGTTTTTCTGACTACTCATTATTTTTAACTATTAAAGATGAGTAGTCAGTAGTTGTTTATTTTTATATAAGCGATTAATTTTAAAAAATAATTTTAAAAGTTATGCGGCCATTATGATAGTCTGCTCTAATTGTTGCGCCATGTACATCAAGAATGGATTTGGTAATTGCTAGCCCTAAGCCAGTACCTTCCTCAACTCGCTGTCTGGAAGCATCTGTTCTATAAAAACGGTCAAATAATCGATTTAGCTGGTCTGATGATAAAGGTGAGCTTTCATTCTCAATTGTAAAAACAGTTTTATCAAAGCTTTGTTGGCAATTGATTTTGATCACTGAATCTGTTTTTCCATATTTGATCGCATTTGATAATAGATTACTGAGTGCTCGACGTAACATTGAAGGATCGCCATTTACATAACCTAGACCAGTTTGTTCTAAAGTCATTTTCTTTTCAGAAGCAATAGCATCATAAAAGTCAAATAAAGCTGAAATTTCTTTGACCAAATCAATTCTTTGTAAGTTTGGTAAATGCAAACCGTGTTCGGCTTTGGCAAGGAATAACATATCTGAAACCATCCGAGCTAAACGTTCAAACTCTTCTAAGTTAGAAAAGAGAACTTCCTGATAAGTATTGATATCTCTACTACGGGATAAACATACTTGGGTTTGAGTCATCAAATTATTAATAGGTGTGCGAATTTCATGAGCAAGATCAGATGAGAAGTCTGATAATTTCTCTACAGCAGATTCCAGTCTATCTAACATATCGTTAAAAGCTATGGCTAAGGATCTAAGCTCTGTTGGCGTGTTTTCGACTTCTAAGCGTTCAGAAAGATGTTGAGCAGATATACCTTCTGCCACTTTTGCCATTTTTTGAACTGGGCGTAACCCTCGCCATGCTGCGAACCACCCTAAGAACATTAAACAAATTGTACCCACAAATCCAATGTATAGAAGTTGACGTCTAAAGTCATTTAAGAAATGTAGATGCTCAGAAGTATCGATGCCAACGACAATTTGAGCTGACATAATTGAGTCTTGATGATTAAAAGACTTTGTATAAATTAAACCACGGTAGGTTTTATTTTGAATGCTCCATTCAACCCAAGGCTTTCGTTTTGATTTATTGAGTGTTTGGGTATGAATGGTGGATGGTGCTGAACTAAAAATAATTTGACCCGTTGGTCGTTCAATTTGAACAATTAGATCATGATGACCAACTAAGGCGTCTTTTAAATAAATATTTAGCTCTTGGGAATTGGCTGGATTTTGTTCTAGTAAATTTTCTAGAAGTTGAATTTTCCCTTCTAGTTGTGTCCGGTCCTGAGTTTCGAAATGATGCATTACGAGTTGATGAATAACTAGTCCCATAATCATTAGAATGATTACGGTAGATAGAGAAAAAATAATAGCTATACGAAAGCTGATTGCATTAAACAATTTACGAGTCATCTTCAACCTCTAGAACATAACCCATTCCCCGTATGTTCTGGATTAGCTTAGGGCTAAAGTTACTGTCAATTTTACTTCTCAAACGTTTAATAGCGACTTCTACGACGTTGGTATCACTATCAAAATTCATATCCCAAATTTGAGAAGCTATGAGTGCGCGAGGTAAAATTTCACCACGTCTACGCATAAATAATTCCATCAGCGCGAATTCTTTAGCTGTTAAGTCAATACGTTGCCCAGCGCGAGTGACGCGGCGTTTACGAAGATCAAGTTCAAGATCAGCAATTGTAATAAGGTTACTATCTTCTTTTTGTTGTCCCCGTCGGAGTAAGCTTTTAATGCGTGCTAATAACTCAGCAAAAGCAAAAGGTTTTACGAGGTAGTCATCAGCTCCCAAATCTAATCCCTTAACTCGATCTTCAATTTGATCACGCGCTGAAAGAAATAGAATAGGCATTGTCTTTCCGCTTTTGCGAATATCATAAATGATATTCCAGCCATCTAATTTTGGTAACATAACGTCCAAAATGATGAGGTCATATTCTTCGGAAAGTGCTTGATGTTTACCTGATAATCCATCTGTGACCCAATCCGTAATATACCCAGCTTCAGATAGACCTTGTTTAAGGTAATCACCAGTTTTTTGTTCATCTTCAACTAGTAAGATTCTCATTGATAAAAATCCAATATCACTCATTAAGAATATAATAACGTTATAAATACGTGATTCTTTGTAGATTACAAAAATGTCATTTTCATGTCATATAGATGTTTGGTGCTGGCCTTTAATGTATCCATATAAGCTAATTTCGGAGCAAAAAATGAAAGTTCTATTTCGTCGTACTTTAACAACTCTTATGTGTGCTGGTGCTTTAATTGCAGGAACTCAATCTTGGGCAGCAGAAACTAAACAAGCGAATACAGTTACTACAGAGGTTAAAGCTAATTCAAAAGCTCAAGAGAAATGTCAAAAATCTTGTGATATGAAGGGTGATGAGAAGGCCCAGCATAATCACAGTAAAATGAGTGATATGTCCCAGATGGATCATTCTAAGATGATGAACATGGATCACTCTAAAATGGGCGACATGGATCACTCCAAAATGAATATGTCAAATAATTAATACGATAAAAGAGATCGAAGGCAAAGAAGTCGAGAAACTACATTGCCTTTTAACTAAATATTAGATAGGTGAAATAAATGTCTAAAAAATTAAGTCATGTCCTCCTAATAGGAATTGGTTTATTTTCGTCGACTTGGGTGATGGCTGCTGTTAAAGAATATGATTTAACCATCGCTGAGCAAACAGTAAATATAACTGGAAAGCCTTTAAAGAGAATCACAGTAAATGGCAAATTTGTGGCCCCCCTTCTTGAATTTGAAGAGGGTGATGAGGCGATTATTCGTGTCCATAACAAGTTAAAAAACCAAGATTCTTCTATTCATTGGCATGGTTTAATTTTGCCTGGCATCATGGATGGAGTACCTGGATTTAATCAGTTTGATGGTATTGCTCCTAACAAAACTTACGAATATAAATTCAAGGTTCGTCAAAATGGTACTTATTGGTACCATTCTCACAGTAAAGGACAGGAACAAGATGGCTTATATGGTCCTTTAGTTATTTATCCAAAGAATAAAGTACCTTTGTCACCAGAAGAAAAAGCTGACAAAGATTATGTAGTACTACTTTCTGATTTTCATAATTCTACTAGCGGACAGATTATGAAAAATCTTAAAAAAGAAGCTGATTATTATCAGAATCGTCGTGAAACCGTATTTGATGTACTAAAACAGGTCAAAAGAAATGGCCTAAAAGCGACATGGCAAGATCGTTCGATGTGGAATCAGATGCGAATGTTAAAGACAGATATGTCTGATGTTACGAACTATACTTTTTTAATGAATGGTAAGACGCCAGCACAAAACTGGACTGGAAACTTTAAGGCAGGTGAAAAAGTTCGTTTAAGGTTTATTAACGCTTCTGCAATGTCATTATTTGATGTGAGAATCCCTAATCTCAAAATGACTGTAGTAAGTGCAGACGGTCAACCTGTAAAGCCAGTTCCAGTTGATGAATTTCGAATAGGAACAGCTGAAACGTACGATGTAATTGTCGAGCCTAAACAAGCAAATTATCAGATTGAAGCTGAATCTATTGATCGTAGTGGGTCTTCTGTTGGGACGTTACATGATGAAAATACTTCACCTGTGAAAAATATTGTTATGCCGCAACCACGTCCTCGTTCTTTATTAACTATGGAAGATATGGGGATGGGACATGAGATGTCTTCCATGGCGGGCATGGATCACGATATGTCGTCTATGACAGGTAGTTCGAAGGATCAATCCATGTCAGGCATGAATCATGACATGTCTTCAATGAAAGGTATGGATCACGATATGTCGTCTATGACAGGTGGCTCAAAAGATCAATCTATGTCAGGCATGAATCATGATATGCAAATGACTACATCTAATGCATCTACACAAGAAAAAAATAGTGACGTTGTATATGGTTGGGCGAATGCTTCAACACCCGTTGGCCAAAAAGCACTTCAATATAGTGACTTACAATCTCTAAATCCTCAACCAGATACTCGTGCACCTGAACGTGAAATGGAAATTCGTCTTGGCGGGAATATGGAGCGCTATATTTGGACAATTAATGGTAAGAAGTTTAATGAGACAGAACCATTCAAAGTGAAATACGGGGAACGTATACGCTTGAAATTTGTGAATGACAGTATGATGGCTCACCCAATGCACTTGCATGGTATGTTTATGCAGCTTGAAAATGGTCAAGATCCTAAAAATATGCCAAATAAACACACAGTAATTGTTCCGCCTGGGAAAACGATTACTACCTTACTTACTGCTGATGAACTAGGTGAATGGGCTATCCATTGTCATTTGTTGTATCACATGTCTGCTGGAATGATGAATAAGCTAATTGTGGCAAATGTAGATGGTAATAGTTCTGATTTGAAGAATATTGTTGCTCAACCTCAAGCAAATGATAAGGGAGTGAATCAACATGCAAATCATTAAAAAGTTTTATTCAAAAACAATTTTGTCTGTTGTGTTATTAGGTTTAGCAGGTATGACATTTGCGAATGATAATTCTACTGAAAATTTAAATATTAGCACGGCAAGTATGAATGTGCTTTTAAAAGAAGCTGGAGGATTAGGCTATGTTGAACGTAATGCTGCTCAAAATACTTCAAAAGGCAAATTAGCTCTTAGCCAAAATCATGATAAACATCTGAACGAGCATGGTGGACAGATTTACCAAACAACTAAATTTTCCAATGAGTGGGTAATTGATAACGATGGTAAGGGTAGTTTAGGTTCTAGTTTCGAAACATTGATTGGAACAGATGAGAATCGAGTATTTGTTGAAGCCAATCTGAATAAAGCAGAGAGTAATGATCCCAATTATGATGTGTCTGCACTTTATAGCCGTAATGTAGCACCATTTTGGGATGTACAAGCTGGTCTAAGATACAGCGAGGATAAAAATAACAAGAACAGCGATCGAGTCGATGGTGTTGTTGGTATATTAGGTCTTGCTCCTTATTTCTTTGAGACCAAAGCTTACCTTTATGGTGGAAAAGACAACTTCTGGGGAGCTAGTTTTGATTTCGACCGTGATTTATTACTCACTCAAAAGTTGATTACTCAGCCATATATTGAAGCAGATGTTGTCTTTAATGATAATTCCGACTTTGCATCAAGGACGGGATTGTCAGAATTGAAGACAGGTATTAAAACTCGTTATGAGATTAGCAAACGTATCAGACCATTTGTTGATATAGCTTATCAATATGAGAAAGGACAAAAATCAACTCCTTTTCAAGAAGCAACAGATTCTGAAAAGGGATGGCTATATGGTGCAGGTATTGAATTAGTTTTTTAATTTTGTCTCGACATTAAAAATAGCAGGCCCTAGGGCCTGCTATTTTTAATGAATAAAGTTGTTAATTTTTCTAAATCTGTAAAACTAAAAAAGCTTAAATTTTGGTCATGATTTTATGCGCTGGTTAAAAACATGCCTTTCGCTGTTTTTATCATTAGCAATCCTCATCGTAGGATCGACAGCCGCCACTGCATCTGTACATAGTCCATATTTAATGTCATCTCAATATGCAATCCATGCAAATGATGAATTCTAAAGATCATGAAAAAGCAAGTACTATGCACATAGATTGTATGAAAGCTGATGTACAGATTAAGAAGTAAATACATGATTCATCATGTATGTCTAAGCAAGATTGTATTATGTCATTTTCTAAAATTGCATATATATCTATAGTGCTAGGTGTTTTGCAATCTATGGTTTCTTCCCCTGCGGAACAGTCTACTTTTTCTCCATTAAATCAAAATTTCACCTCATTTGATCCTTCCAATTTATGGAAACCTCCACGCTCTAATTAATTTGATGACTAATCATCATTCATTGAATTTTCTATGGATGTTCTGCACGTGCGAGTGTACATTATTTTAGAGCTAAAAATATGAACTTTAATAAAGAAAAGCTGTCCCTAAAATGGGATGGATGCTCAATTACGACAATCTATTTTTATCTTGAGTTATGGTCATGCTTATCCTAGCCATTGACTTTGGATACAGCGTTGAAGCTTGCTGAGCAATATGCACCTACTCTAAGGATCAATAGCGCTCAGATTGAAGGCGCTGAGAATATGGTTTCAGCTAACGCTCAAACAGAAATTCTTCGTATTGAGTTACGTCAAAAAGTAGCATCGGTATGGCTTCGCTGTACTTTGACAGGATTCTGTTGATCGAGGTACTTCTGATGCCAACGACGAAGTGTTTCGGGTGTACAGCCGAATTTAGGAGCAATCGCTGTGATTACTGCCTAAGTTGATGAATAATTTTTTTCAGATTCGAGAAGTAAATGAACTGCTCGTTCTTTGATTTCTAGGGGATATTTTGATTTTGTCATAGACTTATTTGCTCAAGAAAAATGGCCTCCTACAATCTCGGTATGATTCAACCAGTGTTGATCAGTCAGCATTGTACGAGGCATAGTGAGAAGTAGATTTGGTTTGGCGATTAAATATCGCTTTCTCGCTATTTTTTGCATAGTAAATGTCAACAGACCTTAAAATAGTTAGAATGTTTAAGTGAAGTCGAATAACTTCAACACAATACAGGTGAAATTACGCATAACTTAAAACCCCGAAAGCCGAAACTTTCAGGGTTACACGAATGTTATTAATCATAAAATAATTGATTAATATGAACTTTTTTCGACTTTAAACGTTGTATTGGTGTACTTAAATCGAACCCAGTATTCAGGACCAATCAAACTGTATTTTAAAGTGGTAAGACGCATACCAATGTAGTTCTGATTTGTATCGTAAAAATTGGATTCTATACCATAAACCAAAGGCTCTACCCCTGAGTTCATGCAGGTAATATCACTCCACGCAACACTGGTTTTACCTTCTCGGAATACAAAAGGTTCAACATCTGTATAGAGCTGAGATTCCGCAAAAGGAGTAAAGTCGGTATCTTCACGTGCTATAAAAAATATGAGCCGAATACTCCTAAAACCTCGAATAGTCGTTTCCTGCTTCGACAAAATACCTAGAGTGTGATTCTCAGCATTGTTAGCCCAGACTGCTTCGATAATTTTACCTGACGTGGCACGCAGCATATCCTCAACAGTCACAGGACTAAATGTTTTCTGATCCATTGAAAAATCATCAACATTCATAAACTCAGCAGAAACAAGCAATGAATGAACCTGAAACATTGAATTGTTACATAAGACAGCTTCTTCAAAACGATTATAAGCCTTTCTAGAATTGCCAAATGAAGAATCCCAGTGATTTTTCAAGCTCATAAAATCTCGTGTTTTAGATCTCACTTTTAGATCCTGACAGAACCCATCAACAACTGCTTCAAACTGTTGATACAATCCAAGTGGAAAGTCAATGAGTCTGTGCTTGTACAGTAAATCAACCATCAGCTTTATTTCAGGTCTGATGATCACATCTGAAAATTTACCTGTCAGGAAAGGATTAGTCGGAATATCCTGAATAATCTTGAGTAAATTAACACCCTTGGGCGTTAGATAAACATGAGGCACCAGATAGTCGTAAGTTGGTTGTTTGGAGATAATCTTAAAAGTCTTATTTTCAGTAATCATGAGATACAACTTCAGATAATCATCCAAGCCAACAGGAGGGCGATTATTGGGTATATAGCCAATAAAAGGCTGGATATACGCTTGAGTGATATGGTGAGTACTGAGTAGAGATGCATAGGATTCGTCAGGCTGTAATCTAATCATGCTTCATCTCCCGCAAAGGCATTGAGTTCTAGGTGGTTTTTTCTCGGACGACCACGAGTCTGTGGTTTTAAAGGCTGACTAATCTGGAAACGTCGTCCATTTTTCATGTTGCTGAAAATGAATAACTGGCTGGTTTTACAGAGATAATCAAAGCCATCTTCAAGCCACTTTCTTTTCTGCGATTGGTTGTATTCAATCGTGCCTAAAAAACAGTTTTCATAAGTATGCTTCCGCATATTACAGATGTAGGCATAACCTTGATCATTGGTCACTTTTTTCCAAAGCTTTTCAATACCTTGTGCGAGGCTAATGTCTTCCTGATTTTTATTCCCATTGAAAAACCAGAATGTATGCAGATGGAATCCACGTCTTGGCGTATATTCAAAACGAAAAATATAACCGATGGCTTGTTTCAACACAGGATTATGCCGCTTGTTTTCTAATAGTTGTTCAACACACTTTTTAAATGCATCAAAATCATTTTTAGATAAACAATCTTCAGCTTTGAAACAGGTTTGCAGTAATGTTTCAGTTTTATGCTTGAGATATAAATCAAGTCGAACAACGACTACACGCGAATACCGTTCAATTAAAGAGTTGAACATTTCGATCATTCGAGACTTATTTTTTTTCAGATTCTTCCGCTCATCGTAAACTTTGCGTCTGATGTTCGGGCGACGAAAAAAGGCACGAATTAATCCAATAAACTTATTTATTGCATTAATGTACGGGAGCAAATTCTCCTTTAGACTGGAAGATAGAGGTGTGCCATTACGTAGAAGATCTAATTCATCCTCTGACATCTGGCTTAGTGCATAATCAAATGCCTGAATATCAAGACCCTTTATAATGTCTGAAAGCGTAGAATAGTTTATAAGTTCTGCAATATCAGAAGGTAAATTACTCATTTGAGCAGGGTGTTTGACGGCAAAGCCATAGCGACCATTCGATAGTATTTTCGTTTCAGTTGTGACTTCAGGGAAGTTACGTTTTTTGAACTGTTTGACCAGTTTAGCTTTCCCTATAGCAGGAGCTAGGATGTTATCCTGTGAATTTACTAAAAAGGTTGTTTTATAACCATCGTTGACTGGAGTAATTTGCAGTTCGGTTTCAAATTGCTGGAGCCATTGGTCATGTGTTCCCATATGTCGACCAGCATTTACATTTATAATGCGCATATAAATTAAACTCGATTTAAAGTTAAAAGCGCAACTGTGATCAGTATTCTGGGTATAAGCATCCAATGGATACTGTTTAGCGCAGTATCCATGATGGGATGTAAGTTGGTTAAGTTAACTTAGGATGAGTTTTAGTCATATTTACTACACCAGTACGTCTATACACCAACAACCTATATGGTCATATGAGTATTGATGTATCTGAATACTTTAAAACTACTGATCATCTATAAATAGATAGAATATTCTTTGATTTATAGATATAGAGTAATAGTAAATATATAAGACCGTAATTCATTGAAAATTAAAATGATAGCCTAACCATACTTATAATTTCAGAATGCATTGCACAGCTGCATTATGTTTTGAATTTACAAGTACAGCGTTAGCTCTCAGTATTCCCTTGATTACGTGTTGAAATTTTACTTTCAATCCACGCTTCAACTTCAGAGAGTAGCCACCGTGAGGCATTGTTAAGCTTCAACGGCCGGGGAAATTTAGGATCGTAGCGTTTAGACCGTCGGTTGAGTCGGTCATAAATGGATGACCGAGATAAACCGATCAGTTTAATCAGCTCATGTAGACGCAGCATTTGTACTGTATTTTGGAGAGTAGACATTTAGATTTCCTTCTATAGCGTTGGGTCAATCAGGAAGGTGTTGAACCAATGATTAGAAGGTACATAAATGTAATTGCATTTGGAGCAGGAAGTGCGTGGAGCCAATATATTTCTCAGTGTGAAATGATGAACTTAATCATTTAAAAGGTTTTTCAACGATTGATAGATTTCATGATTCTTTTTGAGCATCCTTTTAGTATCACCAATAAAATTTCTTTTAGGCTGAGTAGTTGGATGCTCCTGAGTCTGAAAACCTTTCTGCTTTTTAGCAGATTTATTCCGAGTGGCTTTTGTTTTAAGTTCAGTTAGAGCATTTGTGTCATGGATAGATGCAGTAGGAGTAAATAAGTACGGGTCATAAACAGGCTCACTGCTTATAGTTCCTGTTGACGAATTTGTCAGATTTCGCACAATGTGCTTTTGCAGTTGCATTTTAAAATTGAGCTGTTGGTGTTTTTTATCCTGTTTGTCTTCTAATATTTGTATTATTTGGGGTGTAAATTTAGTTTTAATCTTAGCAATAATCTTAACCTGTTGTTTTCTGTTTAATATCTTTGTCTGATATTTTTTAAAGTTAGTCCGTAAAAGTTTGTCAATATTTCCTTGTTGTTTTATATATTTTTTTTCTTTTTGATCATACATTTGCATTAAAATCTCACGCACATATGCTGTCGCTTTTTTGTCCAGATACTCCATAAGTTGTTCGAACAGTATATTTTTTTTGGGTTTCAGGGACTGGATCTTCGAATTGTGTTGGCGTATAGCAAACTTATTTTTTAATGGACCAATGAATCGAAATGAAAGAAAAGACAATTCCTTGAGCTTATTCTGATCCTGTCTTGAAAAATTTAACGCATTCCAAAGAAACACATGATCATATTCGTATTTCTTGATAAATTCTTTAACAAAGTCGATATAAGCTTTTTCTTTGATTTCATCAGGTTCTTGTGAAAGATAGCTGAGTTGAATTTTATCGATCGTGTTTTGAAGGCTTTCAGGTAATAATTCGACTACGTAACAATCACGATGTTTTGAGTATTGCTGGAGTAAGCTATATATATAATTTTTGCTTGCGTATGATTTTTAGTTTCGATGGCGGAACGATAGCTTTTTATGTCTGAAATGATTTCATGATAATAGATCTCTTGCGAAAGTCATTATTGCAAGTTTATCCGGTTTACGAGTGCAG
>JACRYN010000189.1_pt1 | contig 10933 bp, 8 predicted proteins | sample 8023231 | NCBI WGS metagenome assembly JACRYN01 (sample SAMN15756473, study PRJNA655841) | gut metagenome | isolation source: fecal sample D84 from domestic dog with diarrhoea | host: Canis lupus familiaris | place: South Africa: Mmabatho, Mahikeng | collected 2019-09
TTTACATCAATAATGGCTTCATTTAATGTCAGCATACTTTTTAAAACACCACCTGATAATGTAAATCAAAAAAATACTCTTCCAGGAAAGTTTCAAATTCTGCTTCTGGGCCATCATGTAATTCTTTGAGTTTTTCCCTGATCTCGGGAATCAAGATCTTTTGTTCTACTTGATCATTGGGCACGATATCACTTGCAGCGCCGTGGTAGGTACATAAGAAAGTATCTGTTTCTATGGGTGAACGATCTATATGAAACGAATATACATCTGTTGAAATAAAGTCTAGCTCGTCATCACGTTCATAACATTTTAGTAAATTAAGTGTAGGGGATGCACCGAAATCAGTTAAGAGCTGAATATCACTTAAGAGAATATCCCTTGCTAAATTTCCTTGTTCTGAGAGTTGTAGCGCTAAAAGATCTTCAATAGAAACTTCTGTAATATTTTCTTTTAACTCAAGTTTAGCCACAATTTCTTTAAAATCACCAATCAAATCTCTATGCCAGCAAAGTGCATTCATTTTTCCTTGAAATTTGGAATTTACAAGTTCAGAGAAAGTAGAAACTACACTAATTTGGGCGTTGTCAGAAAACGGATTTTTCATAGCAGACTTAAATAATAAACCATACGCAATATTATACGCTTAGTATCAAAGAAAGAGAGCATCTTTAGGCTTCTTGCGAAAATCGAGTTGTGGTGAACATTTATTTACAATGGAAATTCCCTCTCCTTTAAAAGAAGAGGGCTAGGGAGAGGATTTACATGATAAATCTTCCTCATCTCAACTTTCTCTACGAAGACTGAATGAAAGCTCATCCCAACGTTGTATCGCTGTGTCCATCGCTTGCATTTTGACATGACCAAAACCACGTACATCTGCTGGTAATTGAGCGATTTGCTCAGCAACAGATAAGTCATAACTTTCAGGTGCAGAACTAATGGCTTTAACAAATGCGATATAACGATCACGCCAAGCATGTTCTTTTTGACGTTCTTGCTGCAAAGCAAATGGATCAAGAATAGTTTCTCTGAGCCATTGTAGGCGAGCAAGAATCATCATCGGAATACGCATCCAATATCCGAAAGCACGTTTGCGTATGGTGCCATGAGCACCCAAAGCTGGCGGTGCTAAGTGATAGGTTAAACGTAAACCTTGACCAAACTGGGTTTCAATCGATTGTTTAAAACTTTTTCCTGTGAGTAAGCGTGCAACTTCATATTCATCTTTATACGCCATGACCCTATAGAGCTGTGTCGCAATGGTTCCAGCGAGTTCTTCGGGTAATACTTTGGCAGCTTGTTCAGCAAGATTTCGATACTGCATTGCATAATCTTGATTCCAATACTCGACCAGACGCGCAGAACGATCATCCACTAATTCTACCAATGTAGTTGGTTTATTCATTGTTGGTATCGTTGCAACAATTCGTTTGGCTAAGTCAGGATCATTCATCAGATGACAACCGATACGGAAAGCTTCAAGGTTTTTTTCAGTAGCCGTACCATTTAAATGAATTGCCTTTTCAATACTTTCGCGTTTAAGCGGAATCTGGCCTGCTTGCCAAGCCATACCAAGTAAGATTTGATTTGCAAAGATTGCATCACCTAAAACCTGTGTGGCAATACGTGTTACAGGTAAAGATGTGAGTTTTCCTTGAGTCGTTCGGCCACGAAGTCGGTGAATCAAATCTGTAATTGGCGCATACCAATCACGAGATTGAAGGAAATCAGAGGTAGGGGAACTATCTTCATTGACGATGATAACAGCATCCGCTTTTAAGCGAGAAAGTGCTGCATTACTGCCTGCAACAATGGCATCCGCACCGATCAAAAGATCACATTGTCCCGCAGGGATTTTGGTTGCGGAGATTTGCTCATCTTCTGTAGCAAGTTGTATGTAGGAGTAAACCGTACCACCTTTTTGAGCCAGTCCAGCCATATCCATGATACGTGCAGCTTTACCTTCCAAATGAGCAGCCATTCCCAGTAAAGCGCCTGCAGTTACTACACCTGTACCGCCAACACCACCAACCATGATCCGAGTTGGCTGATGATCAAGTTCAGGAAGGATTGGTTTTTCTGGCCAGCCAGCTTCTATACCTTTGAATATTTCTGGACGTTTCATATCACGGGTATGGACTGTGACAAAACTTGGACAGAAACCATCTACACAAGAGAAGTCTTTGTTGCAGCTGCTTTGATTGATTTGACGTTTCGTTCCTAATGCAGTTTCAACAGGTTCAATTGATAAACAGTTCGATTGTTTAGAACAGTCACCGCAACCTTCACAAATCTCACTATTGATAAAAACTCGTTCTGCTACATCTGGGTAAGCATTGCGTTTACGACGGCGACGTTTTTCACTGGCACAGGTTTGAACATAAATTAACGCCGTAACCCCAGAAATCTCACGTAATTTGCGTTGGACATCATCTAATTCATTTCTGTGGTAAATCTCGACGTGAGACGCAATACCTTCTTCGGCATGAATCAGCTCAGGTTCATCCGTGACGATGACTTGTTTTGTGATGCCTTCAGCATCGAGTTGTCGTGTTAATTGTGCCACGCTCAGATGACCATCGACATGCTGTCCACCTGTCATTGCCACTGCATCGTTATAGAGAATTTTGTAGGTCATGTTGAGTTTTGCAGCGATCGCTTGGCGTATGGCAAGATAACCTGAATGGAAATAGGTTCCATCGCCTAGATTGGCAAAAATATGCTTTTCATTGGTGAAATGAGAAGCACCAGCCCAACTCACACCTTCACCACCCATTTGCGTGAACGTTTCTGTGCCATGATTTTGTAACACGGCAATATAATGACAACCGATCCCGCCCAGTGCACGACTGCCTTCGGGTAACTTAGTTGATGAGTTGTGAGGGCAGCCGCTACAAAAGAAAGGTTTACGTTCTGCAATATCCAGAACTCGCCATGATTCATGTTCTGCTTTTTGTAGCAACTCAACTCTATTTTCAATCTGTGTTTTTAAACTTTCTGGAAGATTTAATTTTAAGAATCGAGCTGCCAACATTTTTGCAATCGGTTCAGGTTGGAACTCATAGTGACCAATCAAAGGCGCTTCATTAATCGATGTACTCCATTCACCTTTTCCATCACTCGCCTTACCAATGATACGAGGTCGTTTGCCATCTGGAAGCGCATAGAGTTCATCTTTAATTTGAGCTTCAAGAATAGGGCGTTTTTCTTCTACAACAATCAGCTCTTCTAAACCTTCGGCAAATTCACGCAGACCTTGCGGTTCTAAAGGCCAAATTAAAGCAACTTGATATACTCTCAATCCGAGCTGTTGGGCCGTTTCACCTTCAATTCCGAGAATGCGTAAAGCCTCAATCGTATCTAAATAACCTTTACCACTTGCGGCAATACCAATACGCGCATCAGCACAATGCCATGTTACCTGATTCAGTTGATTTTCACGTGCATAAGCCAATACAGCAGGTAAGCGATATTGATAAAGGCGTTCTTCTTGTTGAATGCCGTGATCAGGCCAACGAATATTGACACCATCTTCAGGCATTTGAATATCTTTGGGTAAAACAGGAGTGACTCGATCTAAATCCACATGAACAGAAGCAGAGGTTTCGACAATTTCACTGACTAACTTCATCGACGTCCATACACCCGCAAAGCGTGACATGGCAACCGCATGTGCACCTAAATCAAGAATTTGCTGTATTGAGGTTGGGTAAAAAATAGGAATGCCACAACCGATCATCACGTGTTCAGACTGGTGTGGAATACTCGACGATTTACAAGAATGATCATCCCCAAAAAAGGCAACCACGCCGCCTCGTTGTGATGTTCCAGCAAGGTTGGCATGACGGAGAACATCTCCAGAACGATCCACACCAGGGCCTTTGCCATACCACCATGCGGTTACACCATCATATTTACCTTGACCTGCGAGATTGGCTTGTTGGGTACCCCAAATTGCAGTAGCAGCGAGATCTTCATTTACACCAGGTTGAAAAACCACATGATGGTCCTTGAGTATGCCTTCAACTTGCCAGAGAAAATTATCATAATTTCCGACAGGGGAACCACGATAACCAGAAATAAAACCAGCAGTATGATAACCGTTTAAAGTATCCCGCCGTGTTTGCGCAAGTGGTAAACGCACCATGGCCTGAATACCTGTCATGTAAGTAGTACCGTCATCACTGAGATATTTATCTTCAAGTGACACATCCTTGGTTGGAATTTTATTTGGGGTAAATTTTGTCGCTATATTCATTTATATCTCCTTTGAATTTTGTAGATCGAGCTACTTTCTTTTCTCAACATCCCGTTGAATATTTGGAGTAAATGACATACTCGAAAAAAGATTGATCAGTTCAACTTAAGACAATGAAACTGTTCAATGTATGTACATTAATGTCATTGTGGGTGATCCAGACTGGTGCAACAATGCGTAATTAAGAAAAACATATTTACGTTATGCGCAAAAATCTTGAGGGTGGATTACTGCATGCAATGCATGCTTTCCTAAAAGTCATTGATAGTGGCAGCTTTACGGCTGCCGCAGAGCAGATGGAACTGACAACAGCGCAAGTGTCTCGACTCATTAGCGAGTTAGAAGGGCGTCTAGGTACAAAATTACTACAACGATCGACCAGACAGCATGCGTTGACCGATATTGGTGCAACTTATGCAGAGCAATGTCGTCAAGTACTCGCAATGGTGGAAGAGGCTGAAGCTCAAGCCATGGGAATGGCAAGCAAACCGCAGGGCAAGTTACGTGTTTTGAGTATGGCCAGTTTTGGTCATCATTATGTGTCTCCGATGCTGGCTGAGTTCTGTCAAACCTATCCCGAGCTTACGGTTGAATACCGTACTTCGCAGAATGTACCAGACCTTTTAGCCAAAGGAATTGATGTCAGTTTATATCTCACTGAATCTTTGGCCGACTCAAGATTTGTTGCTCGCCGAATTGGAACAATATTTTCATTACTTTGTGCATCACCAGCCTATTTAGAAAAATATGGCGAACCCAAATCATTAGATGACCTACAAAAACATGCATGTTTAAGATTGGTTAATCCATCGATTACACCGCAATGGCATCTAGTCAGTGAAAATAGTTGCTCGTATCAAATCGATATTACAGGCCAATTGATTGCAGATACACCAGAGCTATTACTGGACATGGTGCAACAAGACATGGGTATCGCATTACTTCCAACCTTTGCTGTAATTGAGGCTGTACGTACTGGGCGATTACGCCGTGTTTTAGCAGATTGGAGATCACCTGATATTGGTGTTTATACCTTGCTGCCGTCGCGTCATTTTATAGATGCTAAAACAAGAGCATGGTTAACCTGGGTTGAACAGCATGTTTCACCTAAAATTCAAAGTGATACAGACTATTTTTTATAATTCTAAATTCTCGATTCAAATCTTTAAGCAAAACATTAAATATAAAGTAGATTTACCACAAACTACAGTCCATAGATAAGATGCCAGTAAAGATTGATCAACAGAGACATTACAAAACTGGAAGCTATGACAGATCAAAGGGTGTTTTAACCAAGGCTGACTATGAGTACATGCGCGATCTACTGGAGACCGTGCTAGAACAACTGCAAAATTCAGAATTAGACAACGATAGAGAAATAGATCAGCTCAAACAGTTTTTTATCAAGTTAGATCATCACATTGATAGGTTGCGTGCGTAGATTTCGGCATAACGTATATTATGTTCATTAGCGTACTCGGCATTGTGAATATAATTTTACTGAGATTCACGATGTCGAGCTGTAGCACCAACTGCGTTGCGTAGGCCACAGCCTTTGGTATCGGATTTAACTTATGTTTACCTAAAATCTAGTTTATAAATTATTTTTACAATATATTTATTAATTTCAATATTTTGAATAAAAGTAATAGGAATTTATTAAAAATGAGTTCATGAACTCGTAGAATTTTTAAGTACATTTATATAAAAGGCTAAGTTCTCCCAGCAAAGAAATAGATGCCGTTTAGATAAAATTTTCAATCAAATAATCTTATTGTTGATATTTCTAGTCACATAGTCTATTTTCATTATATGAATTATTCTTCTTTACCCAAAAGACCACGTGGTCGACCAACCAAACACGGTTGTAACTATGCAGACACTAAAGAAGTTTTAATCCGCCGAGGTATCGAGTTACTGACCGAACGTGGAATGAATGCTATGAGCTTGGACGATCTCATGAAATCAGTCCAAGTTCCTAAAGGGTCTTTCTACCATTATTTTGTAAATAAAGAGGCTTTTATTTTAGAAGTCTTAGATGCTTATGAGCTTTATTTTGTGAAGCGATTGAATAAGTTTTTAAGTCAAACTGATCTTTCCCCACTAGAAAAGCTGCAAAATTTTGTAAAAGATGCGGGTGAAAAAATGCAAAAATATGATTTTAAACGAGGTTGTATTTTAGGTAACTTAGGACAAGAAGTGTCGTATTTGCCACAAGAAATCATTGCCCGAATCGAAAGTATCTTTAAGGTATGGGAGAAATTAGTTTCTGATTGCCTACATCAGTCAAATTCACAATATAGCCTAGCTGATTGCGATGAAGCTGCTTATCAGTTTTGGATTGGGTGGGAAGGTGCAGTTCTAAGAGCGCGTTTGGTCAAATCAACAAGTCCCTTAGATGCATTTTATCGCTTGTTTACTTTAGCTGTAAAACAACAAAATCACGTAAAAAGTTAATTAAAAAAATAAATGCAGACGTCTGTATTTATTTTTTTAATTAATTCTAGATAAGCAGTCTAATTAAATAGAGAGGAAGTTCTATGTACAAAGGTATTGTAATTACTAAAGATGAAGCAGGTTACACATCACAAATTACTGAGATTGCATCAAAGCCTTTACAAGAAGGAGAGGTTAGAGTCGAAGTCAAATATTCAACACTCAATTATAAAGATGCTTTAGCCATTACTGGGCGTTCACCAGTGGTGCGTAGTTTTCCTTTGACCCCAGGCATCGATTTTTCGGGTGTTGTGATTGAATCAAAACATCCAGCATGGAAAGAAAGAGATGAAGTTCTACTAAATGGTTGGGGAGTGGGTGAAAAGTATTTTGGAGGGCTAGCCGAGCAAGTCACTGTTTCTGGCGATTGGCTCATACAAAAACCTTCTGCTTTTTCTTTTAAAGATACGATGGTTATTGGTACAGCAGGTTATACCGCAATGTTATGTGTCATGGCTTTACAAAAGCATGGTATTAAACCAAGTGATGGAAAAATTTTAGTGACAGGTGCAAATGGTGGAGTAGGTAGTATTGCCATTATTATTTTGAATTATCTTGGTTATGAGATTACAGCTTCAACTGGTCGACCTCAAGAGTCAGAATATTTAACCTATCTAGGTGCGAGTGAAATTATTGATCGTATTGAATTATCTTCCCCAGGAAAGCCATTAAACAAAGAAGTTTGGGCTGGCGTGATTGATACTGTTGGAAGCCATACTTTAGCCAATGCATGTGCTAGTACAAAATATCGTGGTGCAGTTGCTGCGTGTGGTTTGGCAGGCGGAATGGATTTTCCAGCAACAGTTGCTCCATTTATTCTAAGAGGGATTACCTTATATGGAATTGATAGCGTGATGGCACCAATCGAATTAAGAAAAGAAGCATGGGAACGTTTGGCTACAGAATTAGATCAAACAAAATTAGAAACAGTAACGACTGAAATTCAGTTAACAGATGCTTTAAATATTTCAAATGAAATTTTAGATGGAAAAATTCGAGGTAGAGTTGTTGTACAGATATAGTTCAACAAAATGAGTTGTGGGACTGTTCTAAATTTTGTGTAAGTACTTAATTTTCATTTATCCTACTGAGGATAATAAAAAGAGGTACTTCACATGGATGAAGCTACAATCAAAAGTATGACAGCTGAATTAGCTAAAGGTTTAAAAACTCCTGAAGATTTAAACCAAATGACAGCCATATTTAAATGTATTAGTTTAGCAATGAATTGTTTTACGATTCAGTTCGATGATCGATTAAAAGATCATTTATAAAAAATGGGACTTACACAAAATAATTTACAGGCTCGTAGAAACATGAAAATACATTCTTTTGGTGAACACAATAACATTACTTTATCTAATAATTGTATTGAAGTTCGAGGTGCACGTGAGCATAACCTTAAGGATGTAGATGTTTCTATCCCAAGAAATGCACTTGTTGTTTTCTCAGGTGTATCGGGTTCAGGAAAATCATCACTTGCTTTTGGAACTATTTTTGCTGAAGCACAAAGAAGATATTTCGAATCTGTTGCACCTTATGCAAGACGCTTAATAGATCAGGCCGGAGTACCAGATGTTGATGCTATTGATGGTCTACCACCAGCAGTAGCATTGCAACAACAACGTGGTGCAAGTAATACCCGTTCTTCTGTTGGAAGTGTAACAACTTTATCAAGTCTCGTGCGAATGATTTATTCGCGTGCTGGTGCATATCCTGCCGATCAGCCAATGTTATATGCCGAGGACTTTTCACCGAACACTCCTCAAGGTGCTTGTCCTACCTGTCATGGTTTAGGTCACATTTATGAAGTTACAGAATCGACAATGGTTCCTGACCCGACACTCAGTATTCGTGAGAGAGCTATCGCATCATGGCCACCTGCTTGGCACGGGCAAAACTTACGCGATATCCTAGTAACCCTAGGGTATGATGTTGATCGACCATGGAAAGATTTACCGCAATCGGATCGAGATTGGATTTTATTTACTGAAGAAACCCCAACAGTTCCTGTCTATGCTGGTTTAAGCCCCGCTGAGACTCAATCTGCACTTAAACGTAAATTAGAACCTAGCTATATGGGCACTTTCACTGGTGCTCGTCGTTATGTTCTACATACTTTTGCTAATACCCAAAGTACGTTGATGAAAAAACGTGTTTCACGTTTTATGGAAGGAAAAATATGCCCTTCCTGCCATGGCAAACGACTTAAGCCAGAAGCCTTATCTATTACCTTTGCTGGAGTAGATATTGGTGAGTTTATGCAACTTTCTTTGGATAAATTAACTTGTCTGCTTGAACCTATAGTTCTTGGCGATTTCGACGCTCATGATGCTGGCGAAAGGATTAATAATAAAATAACTCAACTTGATAGAGCTGAACGAGCAACAACAGGTAGAGCAGTGCATTCTGTATCTCCAGATGTAAGACGTACGTCAGCACTTTCAGATGAAAAGAAAATTGCTGCCCAGCGTTTAGCAAGTGGTGTGATGGGCCGTTTAAATCAATTACGCCAGTTAGGCCTTGGTTATCTAACATTAGATAGAGCCACGCCAACTCTTTCAGCTGGAGAGTTGCAACGTTTGCGTTTAGCAACACAATTAAGTTCTATGCTATTTGGTGTAGTTTATGTACTGGATGAACCGTCTGCTGGATTACATCCTTCAGATAGTCAGTCATTATATGATTCTCTCGATAAATTAAGAGACGCTGGAAACTCCGTATTTGTTGTAGAGCATGATTTAGAGCTCATGCGTCGTGCTCAATGGTTAGTGGATGTTGGACCAGATGCAGGAGAGCAAGGTGGTAATATTTTATATAGTGGAGTACCTCAGGGTTTAAGTGAGATTTCAGCTTCACGTACTGCAAGTTATTTATTTAATAAAATCCCAGTTACTCAAAGTTATGGACGTACACCCTCTGGTTGGCTTGAACTTAACAATATTTACCGACATAACCTGCATAATGTTGATGCTCGTATACCTCTTGGTGTACTTACAGCAGTTACAGGTATTTCAGGTTCAGGTAAATCTAGTCTCGTTTCTCAAGCTTTACCCGAGTTAGTACTTTCATATTTAGGCAATGAATCTGAAACTGAAAACAATAATGAAAATAATCCTTTAAATGAAGGAATGTTGGTTACCGAGGTTACACAGGGTTCTCTGGCTGGTGATGTGGAGGCTATACAGCGTCTGGTACAGGTTGATCAAAAACCAATTGGCCGTACTCCACGTTCTAATCTGGCAACTTATACGGGTTTATTTGATCATGTTAGAAAGTTATTTGCTGGGACTCCTGAAGCTCGCCAAGCTCATTATGATGCTGGACGTTTTTCGTTTAATGTGGCTAAAGGGCGATGTGAAACTTGTGAAGGTGAAGGCTTTGTCAGTGTAGAATTATTGTTTATGCCAAGTGTATATGCCCCTTGTCCGACATGTCATGGTGCTCGATATAATGATGACACTCTGAAAATTCGCTGGAATGGACGTAATATTGCTGAAGTATTAGGAATGACCGTCAATGAAGCACGTGATTTTTTTGATGGAGAGGTCTCGATTGCTCGTTCACTACAATTATTAAAGGAAATTGGCCTTGGTTATTTACGTTTAGGGCAACCAGCGACTGAACTATCTGGTGGAGAAGCGCAACGTATTAAATTGGCGACCGAGCTGCAACGCAATCAGCGTGGAAATACACTGTATATACTTGATGAGCCAACTACAGGTTTGCATCCATCAGATGTAGATCGATTGTTAGTTCAATTGCAGCGATTAGTCGATGCGGGTAATACCGTGGTTATGATTGAGCATGATATGCGTGCCGTTGCACAAGCAGATTGGGTGATTGATGTGGGACCAGGTGCTGGAAATGCTGGTGGGAATATTGTTGTGGCAGGAACACCAAAACAAATAACAGAAAATCAAGATAGCCGTACTGCTCCATATTTAGTTAATGAGTTAGTGAGTCGTGATACTAAACGTTGATATTGCGAGTGAGTAGAATAAAGACTTAAATTAAAATCCTGTAAAATCAATCAGATATTTTTTTGTTTTAGGTGGTGTGTGCATGAAATCTAAAAGTTTTTTTCAACTAAGGGCTTTGTTGCACAACCCTATCTGTAACGTTTTTTTCAGCGATATAATTTTCAAATGAAGAAGCCTACACACAAAATCTACCGCA
>JACRYN010000192.1_pt1 | contig 10813 bp, 10 predicted proteins | sample 8023231 | NCBI WGS metagenome assembly JACRYN01 (sample SAMN15756473, study PRJNA655841) | gut metagenome | isolation source: fecal sample D84 from domestic dog with diarrhoea | host: Canis lupus familiaris | place: South Africa: Mmabatho, Mahikeng | collected 2019-09
ATTATTTTATTTTAATATAATGGCATAAATATGCATGATGTTGGTGCGACAGATTAATCCCCTACAAGATTGAAATATCTCGTAATAAATTTTAATTAAAACAATTTTTCACATCCGTATAAATAAAAAAGTGACTTATATACCGTTTTCGAAATACCAAATAAGCTATTTTTTATACAATTAAATCATTTTTTTTGAGTCACTTATTGTTTTTAACAATGACTACGAAAGCAGCATTTTCTTTTTAAAATGATGCGTAAGTTACGAGAATCATAATAAATGTAAATATATGACGACTTGAATTCTGTTTCTTTTCAAGCGCTTTTTTCAATATAAAACTGCTTACAATTGCGCCAGCAACATTTTTTATTTATGCACTTGCTCGTTGAATTAACTTATTATAGTGTGTCGGTGCTGTGATTTTATGCAAATTTTAATGGATTAAATCTTAACTATAACTTCGGAAGTCATCATTTTATCCATAAGTATAATTGACAAAATTTCAGCACTCTCTACTCTTAGAGCAAATTTTTAATCCGTCTGATTCGTGCATTAAAAGATGAGTATTTCGAGTCAGATAAATCATTCACCAGGACAGGAGATCTATTGAATGTCTGAAGCAACTGGCAAAAAAGCCGTTTTACAGCTTGATGGCAAAGAAATTGAATTACCAATTTACAGCGGCACATTGGGCCCAGATGTAATCGACGTTAAGGATGTATTGGCCGCAGGTCACTTCACTTTTGATCCTGGTTTTATGGCTACTGCTGCATGCGAGTCTAAAATCACTTTCATCGACGGTAACAAAGGTGTGCTTTTACACCGTGGCTACCCAATCGACCAGTTAGCAACGAAAGCTGACTACTTAGAAACTTGCTACTTACTTCTCAATGGCGAGCTTCCAACAGCTGAACAAAAAGAAGTATTTGATGCTAAAGTTCGTAACCACACTATGGTTCACGATCAAGTTAGCCGCTTCTTCAATGGTTTCCGTCGCGATGCTCACCCTATGGCGATCATGGTTGGTGTAGTTGGTGCGCTTTCTGCGTTCTATCACAACAACTTAGACATCGAAAATGTTGATCACCGTGAAATTACAGCGATCCGCTTAATTGCTAAAGTACCTACTTTGGCTGCGTGGAGCTACAAGTACACTGTAGGTCAACCATTCGTTTACCCACGTAACGACTTAAGCTACGCTGAAAACTTCTTGTACATGATGTTTGCTACTCCAGCAGACCGTGATTACAAAGTAGATCCGATCCTTGCTAAAGCAATGGACCGTATCTTCACGCTTCACGCTGACCATGAACAAAATGCTTCTACGTCTACAGTACGTTTAGCTGGTTCTACTGGCGCGAACCCATATGCATGTATCGCTGCGGGTATCTCTGCACTTTGGGGCCCTGCTCACGGCGGCGCGAACGAAGCTGTTCTTAAGATGCTTGATGAAATCGGCACTGTAGAGAACGTTGCTGACTTCATGGAAAAAGTGAAAACTAAAGAAGTTAAGCTCATGGGCTTCGGTCACCGTGTGTACAAAAACTTCGATCCACGTGCGAAAGTAATGAAAGAAACTTGTGACGAAGTTCTTGGTGCGCTTGGCATCAACGATCCACAGCTTGCTCTTGCTATGGAACTTGAACGTATCGCGCTTTCTGATGAATACTTCATCAAACGTAACCTATACCCGAACGTAGACTTCTACTCAGGTATCATCCTTAAAGCGATTGGTATCCCGACAGAAATGTTTACAGTAATCTTCGCGCTTGCACGTACTGTTGGTTGGATCAGCCACTGGTTAGAAATGCACAGCGGTCCGTACAAGATCGGTCGTCCTCGTCAGCTTTACACTGGCGAAGTTCAACGCGACATCAACCGTTAATTCGGTATGCGTTGATAGACAAAAAACCACCCGCATGGGTGGTTTTTTTATATGTTGAACTCTAAACCTACCATTTATGAATGACACACTTAAAGTATTAATAGGCCTGAACAAACTCAGACTTTTTAATACTTAATGTGGCTACTTTAAGCTTCAACAACATCGTAGTGTTTTAGCTCAAGCGCAGATAAACGTTGCTTTAACTCGGCCAAGGACCACGGCCAAGCTGCGAAGTTACGGCCATTTTGATCTAAATAATAACTTGAGCAACCACCTCGGTTAAATACTGTGTTTTTCAAATGGGTTTGCACTTTCGCATTGTGATAACGTAGAGCATCTCGCTTGACCATCATACGTTTAAAGCCTTGCTGCTTCATTTTTAGTAGGCCATCTACAATGTACTGAATCTGCGCTTCAGCAATCCCAATAAAAGAGTCATAGACCAAGATATTTGGCCCCAATACCAAAAATGCATTCGGCACATTTTCCAAACTTGTACCCAAGTACGCTTCTGGCGAACTATCCTTCCAAAGGTCGGCCAATCGCTCACCTTGAGCATTCCATACACGTTGGCCAATTGGAGGATGTGCCACTTCAAAACCAGTTCCCCAGATAATTACATCGACCTCAAATCGCTCCCCATTTGCCGCAATGACACTCTGCCCATCAATCTCGACCAAATCTTGGGGTAACAGCGTGACATTGTCTTGTTGCAGTGCTGGATAATAATTGTTGGCAAATAAAAGTCGCTTACAGCCGATCGAAAAGTTAGGCGTTACGGCTTTACGTAAGGAGTCATCCTGTATTTGCAATTTTAATAATTGACGGCTTAAAACATTGACTGGCTCAAGCAGTGACGGATGACGAAGCCCAAAGTTGATCCCATTTAAAATACTGGAAACACTCTTCCTCCAGCCTTGCTGAATCATCGGGAATCTGGCCACCAGCGACTTTACTGTGGCATTGAGCTGCATATCCGCTTTGGGCAAAACCCACGGTGCAGTCCGCTGAAATACGATCAACTCTTTCGCCAATGGCTGAATTTGTGGAATAAACTGAATGGCTGATGCGCCAGTTCCAATCACTGCGACCCGCTTTCCAGTTAAGTCATAATCATGTTTCCAACGGGCTGAATGGAACATCTCTCCTTTAAATTCTTCTATTCCTTTAATGTTAGGTAAGGATGGTTCTGTAATCGGCCCTGTGCTAAAGATCACGGTTCGTGCTTGATATGTCCCTTGAGAAGTTTCAAGTTGCCAAATATTCGCCTCTTCATTCCACTTGGCACTGAGCAACTCATGCTGAAAGCGGATTTTGTCTTGCAATTCAAACTGCTCAACCACCCGTTCTAAGTAACTTAAAATTTCAGGTTGTTTCGCAAATAAATGGCTCCATTGATGACTAGGTGCAAAGGAAAATGAATACAATGCCGAAGGTACATCACAGCCACAGCCGGGGTAATTATTATCACGCCACGTACCACCAACTCTCTCTGTCTTTTCTAAAACCAGATAGTCCTGATAGCCGACTTGTTTCATTTTATAAGCCGCAGCAATGCCAGAAATCCCAGCCCCTACAACAATGGTATCGTAAGTATGTACAGCTTTAGGACGAAGCACAGCCTTTTTACGGGTCTGCTTGGGTTGAGCTTCCACACTTTTTGGCGTCGTGGTTTGATCTTGCATTTGATCAGACGGCGCTTGCACATCTGCTTGCTCTATCTCTAATTGCGTTTCCATATTCATTTTTCTCTATTCTTATTTTGTGATTTGATTAAACAGTGGATAACCCAAACCTAAAAGCTTGACGTATAAGCTTGGCGATGCGCGTTTCATCCACCAAAACAATTTGGCATCGGGTTGTGGAATAGTATAAAGCTTGCCTGCATCTAAGCGATTTAATGTTTTTTTGACTACAGCATCACTGGTGGTAAACGCATGGTTCATCAGCAGTTTGTCAGCCAGTCCAGAATAGCGACTTGGCAAACGCCCATTCTTCATAATATTGGTCGGCACCAAGGTCGGGCACAGCACATTGACTGCAATGTTATAAGCATGAAGTTCTGAAGCTAGGGTTTCTGATAGTGCCAAAACACTAGACTTGGTCACGTTGTACGCTGTCATTTCAGGAGCGGCGGTATAGCCCGCAGCCGATGCCACATTGATAATGGCACCAAAACCTTGCTGTTTAAATTTAGGTACAAAGTAGTGGCAACCATGAATTACCCCCCAAAGGTTGACGTGCATACACCACTGCCAATCCTCCAGCGACACCTCATCAAACTTACCACCTAGCCCAACTCCAGCATTATTGATGAGCAAGGTGACAGGATGTCCCAAAAGCTGTTCCGCTTGCTCCGCCAGAGCGTGTACAGATTCTTTTAATCCAACATCACAATGCACCGCATAGGCTGACGTAGATGTCATCGACTGAATCAAATCTACCGTCTCCTGTGCCGAGCTTAAATCAATATCTGCACAGATGACATCACCACCGCGTTTTGCCAGTTCCAATGAAAACTACGACCAATTCCACTGCCTGCGCCCGTTACCACTGCGTAGGCCTTTTGACTTGGTTTATTTTTTTTACTCAACAGTCCCATGTCATAACCTCCTTTTTATGATTTCAGTACTGGAGTAAATTCTTTGGTGAAATAGGGGGTTAACACTCCTGTTTCAGGATGTAGTAAGCGCTCTTTGTAATAATCTAAAAATGCAGAAGTGTCATAATCATTCGGATGAAAGCTCGGACGTAAATAGTCAAAAATATGCATCCAACTACTGCCATAAACACCTCGTTTCAGCCCAAACAAGAGGCTGAAACTGCGCGGCACATCCTTCCAATAACTGAAACTCACCAAATTAGACGGTTTGCGATAAAACGGGACAAAAACTGACGCCACTGAAATCAGTAGCAAAATGGTGATAAGGGCTGGAAAAAAGCCTGCAATACGTAAGGCATAGTTATTGGAAAGTGATTGAAACACATCATACGCAATGTCTTTGTGCTCAGATTCCTCTAGCATGTGCCACATCCAAATCGCCCGTTGCTTTTCATCTTGAGAATCGAAAAAAATCTCTTCATGGTTCATCATGTATTCAGACAACACCGCGGTAAAATGTTCAATGCCTGCCATCAAAGACAATTTCATCGGCTGCGGTAAGCGGTTAAAACCGTAGTCAAAAACGATTTCAGCTAAATAGCGAAAAATGCCAACGGGTAAATCAACCTGCTTAAAGGTATCGTTCAATTCTTCATGTAGCTTTGAATGCAGTGCCTCCTGTCCAATTAAAGAAGTCACACGTTGTTTTAATACAGGGTCTGAGAGGAAATCGCGGTGATAACGGGCGGTATCAATCACCAAGTCTTCACCATAGGTCAGAAAGATCGAGAGTGATGCAAAGTAAGCACTCGCTAGCTCCGCATTTAAGTAAAATTTGGGATCAATTTTCTCAGCTTCAAAGTCAAATTTCATATGCCGAATTGGAATAATCGCAGACTGTTTTTCAGCATCGAATACGGGTCCTGCAAAAATTTGGCTGGCTTTGCCTTTCAATGAAAGAGCGATACGCATAGGACATTCCTCCTTATTTTTAGCTCATTTTTCAGGCTCAATCTCACGATTTTTACCTGTGCTTTGCATTCAAAATAAGAGTCCGCTTCCCCTATGCCACTGGCATTTTTCTTCAAATGATTTGCAATTTATGACTTTAAAATCTGTTGTCTAACAATCAATCTACAGATTTATCTATCGGGGTCAGAACGAGGCTTTGTGTGCCACAAAGGGAATACACTGCTCATAGGCTGAGCACTCTTCGCCATAGTGTTTTTTGAGAAAGTAGTCTTGCACCATTTGCGCCTGTTGTTCGATGCCATAGCTTAAAAACTGCTTCCCTTGTTTTAATGCATAACGGTATTGACGATTAAAAAGTGCCTTACGGACTACAGCTAGTCCCTGCTGAATTTGCCAAACATGCGTCAGCTCATGAATCAACCAAGCTTGTTGATGAATGGATTGGTCGGCAAAGTTTTCGCACCAATCTTTGATATTAAAATAGATATGCCCATTCGGGCTAATCGCATAATGAGGCAGCACTGCCCGATGCGCGATAATTCGAACCGAATCCATGTTCAGACTGTTCCCAAAAATACTACTGGCAAGCTTTTTCTCCCCTTCACTCAAAGGCCGATTTTTAAGTTCAAACTTTTGCTGTATTTTTTGTAAAAGCGGTTGAAACCACACAATCACACTCCATTAAAGGCATTAGAATAATTTGTTCTTTTTAAGGACATTTACGGATTTTTTTTAGAATATCCCTTAAAAAAAATCGCATTTCGTATATAGTATTCGCACTTATTATTGATTAATACTTCTATTTGTTTATCGTCACTTACACCACGTAGAACTTATAGCTATAACAAACTCAATCGTCGTGTATATCCCTATAGGTATAGGATTTAGTTGGAAATGAAAAGTTTTAAAATTGCACTTGCACAGTTCTCTCCGCACATTGGCAACCTTGAAGCAAATGCCCAAAAAATGTTGGAGCAGGCCAATGAAGCAAAAAAACAAAATGCTGATTTAATTATTTTTCCAGAACTTTCGAGCATTGGTTACCCAGCAGAAGATTTACTTCTACGTCCAAGCCTAACCAAACGCACGCAACAAGTTTTTGAACAACTTAAAACAGTAAAAGATATTGTGATGGTCTTTGGTTTTGTCAACCAAACCGAAGATGGTCAACGCTACAACGCCGCTGCGGTCATGAAAGATGGACAAGTTTTGGGTGTGTATAACAAACAAAACTTGCCAAACTATAGCGTATTTGATGAAAAGCGCTACTTCACCGAAGGGCATCAACACCTTGTTTTTGAATATCTAGGGCATAAGTTTGGTGTGTTGATTTGTGAAGATGTTTGGTCACTGTCAACAGTACAACAATTGGCACAGCTCAATGTAGAAACGGCTTTGGTCTTAAATGCTTCACCATATGAAGTCGGTAAGCCGCAGCACCGTGTTGAAACCATGTCTGCACTGGCGAAACAAATGAACCTCAACTTGGTTTATGCCAACCAAGTTGGCGGTCAAGACGACCTGATCTTTGATGGTACAAGCTTCGTGATTGCCAAAAATGGCTCGGTTGTACTTCAAGCAGAAAGCTTTAAAGAGTCTCTGTATTTCGCTGAATACGAAGCAGAACAACAAGCCTTTAAGGCCAATGCGCTGCCGCCTGCTTTAGACACTATGGCTGAGATTTATCAAAGCTTAGTAATGGCGACCCGTGACTATGTACAACGCTCAGGTTTCCCTGGAGTGATTTTGGGTTTATCAGGCGGGATCGACTCAGCTCTAACTCTTGCCATTGCAGCCGATGCGATTGGCGCCGACAAAGTCCAAGCCGTAATGATGCCATATACCTATACCGCTCAAATCAGTGTAGAAGATGCTGCTGAACAAGCGAAGAGTATGGGGGTGACTTTTGGGATTGCTGAAATCAACCCAATTGTGAACAGCTTTATGCAAACACTTTATCCGTTCTTTGGTAACAGCCCTGCGGATGCAACTGAAGAAAACTTACAAGCGCGTGCCCGTGGTACACTGCTGATGGGTTTATCCAACAAATTTGGTAATTTAGTCCTGTCTACAGGCAATAAATCAGAATTGGCGGTGGGCTACTGCACGCTCTATGGTGACATGGTGGGTGGTTTTGCGGTACTGAAAGATGTGTATAAAACCATTGTGTTTGAACTTGCGAAATACCGTAACAGCATTTCAGACAAGCCTGTGATTCCTGAGCGTGTGATTACTCGCCCACCTTCAGCAGAGCTACGTCCAGATCAAAAAGACCAAGACTCTTTACCACCATATGATGTACTGGATGCCATATTGTATGCCTATATCGAAGAAGATATGAGCCAAGATGACATCATTGCCAAAGGCTTTGATGCTGAAGTGGTTGCAAAAGTGATTCGTTTGGTCGATTTCAATGAATACAAACGTCGCCAAGGTGCAATTGGTCCGCGTATCAGCTCACGTGCATTTAGCCGTGAACGTCGCTACCCAATCATGAATGGCTGGAAAGCTGGCGTATAAGCACTTTCTCCAATAAAAAAGCCCAAACATGTGTTTGGGCTTTTTTATATCGACATATTCAAATCTATTTTTTACACACAAAAAAAGAGACCAAGCTGAGAGCTTGGTCTTTTAAAATGGTGGCTATGACGAGACTTGAACTTGTGACCCCCGCATTATGAGTGCGGTGCTCTAACCAACTGAGCTACATAGCCGTAAACTGTGCGCGCATTATGCAAAGTTCAAAGACAAGCGTCAACCCTTTTTACACACAAATGGTTATTCCATAAACAAATACACTTTAAACTATCAATTTTTCAGCAAACTACTCTTTTTAAACTTATTTTTATACTGCAATCTATATTTAAGTTAGGCATATTTACGAGAAAGATAATGAAAAAGAGAGTCTGTTTTTTCTTCATCCTAAGCATTACAGCATTGAGCAGTTGTCAGCTGATTTCCCCCATGATCACCGACTATAACGGTGTACGGCGTGATGTAGCGACCTATATCAACTCCAACCTATTATTTAGCCTAAAAGATCGAGAGATATTGGTCAACTATGCCAAAGGACAACAAAAGATCCTGACCGCAGATCGCTTAAGCCCAACTGCACAGCAAAACTTAGCTTTAGAAAGAGCCGAAGGACGCTACTGTGCAAGTCAGCACATATCTTTAAAAAACTCAATTTAGTTGATCATCAAATCTTTACATTGCCCGAACATCAAGCCAATTGGCAACACATTCAAGACTTACAGATGCAGATCAATTTAACGCCTGAAAACCTTCACTGCGAGGGGAAGTTCTAAAAAGATCATAAATGTCCGCAGTCACAGCTTTGGTTAAATATCGAAACAACGGCGCAGTGAACCACAAGGCCATTTCAGAAATGGCAAGTAAATAAAAACACTTTCAGACCTTTCTTTCCCACAAAAAAAAAGATCATGCTGAGAGCATGATCTATAAAAATGGTGGCTATGACGAGACTTGAACTTGTGACCCCCGCATTATGAGTGCGGTGCTCTAACCAACTGAGCTACATAGCCGTAAACTGTGCGCGCATTATGTGGTTTTCTCACTAGTACGTCAAGTACCTTGCGCGCTTAATTGATCAAAATTTGTTGAAGTGAGCCGATAAGCCGGGTTCTGTCGAGAACGATCATTCCTCTAGGCGTACAATCACTCATACGCTCAAGCGACCTACCCGGATCCAGCATGGGCCATGCCTAAAGGATCCCTATTTGGTCTTGCTTCCGGTGGGGTTTACCATGCCATGAACTGTTACCAGTCATGCGGTGCGCTCTTACCGCACCCTTTCACCCTTACCTTCGATTTCGATTGCTCGAAACCATAATGAAGGCGGTCTACTCTCTGCTGCACTTTCCGTCGGCTCACGCCGCCCAGGCGTTACCTGGCACCTTGCCCTATGAAGCCCGGACTTTCCTCCCCTGCTTCAATCACGGAGATCTCCACAGCAGCGATCGTCTGGCTCACTTCGAGGCGCATAGTATCAAATCTTAGACTTAATTGCTTGCGCTTTTTTGAGCAATCAGCTTTTTATATTTATCCATGAGCTCATCCTCAGTTTCCGCATGATTGGGATCAAGCGGAATACAGTCCACTGGACAAAACAATTGACACTGCGGTTTATCATAATGTCCGATACACTCTGTGCATAAGTCTGGATTGATTTCATAAATCAATTCCCCCATGAAAATGGCTTCATTGGGGCACACAGGTTCACAAACATCACAATTGATGCATTCATCGGTTATATATAAAGACACATTACCAACCTTGTTGATGTTTACGTTCAAAAGCAGCGACTACAGCTTGCGGTACAAACTTGGTCACATCACCTTTTAAACGTGCTATTTCACGAATCAACGTCGATGAAATAAATGAATACTGCTCTGACGGCGTTAAAAATACCGCCTCAAAATGTGAATCAAGTTGACGGTTCATATTGGCTAACTGGAACTCGTATTCAAAGTCAGACACTGCACGCAATCCTCGCAGTACAGCCGTTGCTTTTTGTTCACGGAAGAAGTTCACCAACAAACCATCAAAACCTACAAACTCAACATTATCAAGATGGCTTAATGATGCTTTGGCCAAGCTCACACGCTCTTCTAAACTAAAGAGAGGGTTTTTATGATGACCAATGGCAATGGCTACCACCACTTCATCAAACATACGTGATGCACGTGTAACCAAATCAATATGACCATTGGTAATTGGATCAAAAGTCCCCGGGTAAATGACGCGAGTTTTAGACATCCATTTTTACTCTGTTGATTTTGTAGAGCCATATTTTAGCAAAAACTTGTTTTATAGGTGAAGAAACTCTATAAATTTGAAAAAACTTCACCTTAACCATGCTTTAAGGCACAATAGGTACATTGTTGGAAGTAATTGATTATGGCGAAAGCAACTGTAGTTAAAAAAAATACCAGCGGGACGATTGCACAGAATAAACGTGCACGTCACGACTATTTTATTGAAGAAAAATTTGAAGCTGGCCTGTCACTGCAAGGCTGGGAAGTGAAATCATTACGTGCAGGTCGTATGACGCTGTCTGAGAGTTATATCACCTTTAAAAATGGTGAAGCTTTCCTGTTCGGTGCTCAAATTCAGCCTTTACTCAGTGCATCTACGCACATTGTTCCTGAAGCGACCCGTACCCGTAAGTTACTGTTGAACCGTCGTGAACTGGATAAGCTACTCGGCGCAGTGAATCAAAAAGGTTATTCGTGTGTTCCACTTGTTGCTTATTGGAAAGGACCACGTGCGAAATTAGAAATCGCTTTAGTGAAAGGCAAACAGCTGCATGACAAACGTGCCACGGAAAAAGA
>JACRYN010000157.1_pt1 | contig 10757 bp, 10 predicted proteins | sample 8023231 | NCBI WGS metagenome assembly JACRYN01 (sample SAMN15756473, study PRJNA655841) | gut metagenome | isolation source: fecal sample D84 from domestic dog with diarrhoea | host: Canis lupus familiaris | place: South Africa: Mmabatho, Mahikeng | collected 2019-09
CTGGAAATCCAACTCAAATTAAAAAATAGACATGGGGTTCAGCGGACGCTTACATCAATTCACTGAATTGTGAAAGTGAAGGTAAGGTTTGTTTTAATGTTAAATCTAGATTCTGAGATAAATTCATAAAAAAAGAGCGTATTTACATACGCTCTTTTTACAGCATTTTAACTTTTTTTGCTTAACTGACTGGCATTACCCCGTAGGGTGCTTTTATGGCTTATTTTGTAAAGCGCTTAGGCATCAATATCCGCATTCAATGCATTTTCTTCAATGAATGCACGACGTGGTTCCACGTCGTCACCCATCAAACAAGAGAACATACGATCGGCTTCAATCGCATCCTGAATGGTAACTTGCAACATGTTGCGGTTTTCAGGATCCATAGTGGTTTCCCAAAGCTGGTCCGCATTCATCTCACCCAAGCCTTTATAGCGTTGAATCATCATGCCACGACGCGAATCAGACAAAATATGCTGCCATACCTGATGGAAGTTAGTGACTGCAATCTTGCGATCACCTTTTTGTAGGTATGCGCCATCTTCCAACAACGTGAACCAACTCTTGGAGTTTTTCAACAAACGTGCATATTCACCAGAACCCAATAAGCCTGCATCTAATAAGTAGCTGTGCGGCAGATTGTGTACATAGATGGTGATACGGGGTAAGTAAGTCTCGATCTTTTGACCATCTGCCAGTTCTTTCTCAAACGTTTCTAAGCTTAACTCAGGACGCAAGCTCGGTTGAATCTCTGCCACAGCACTGCGCACTTGTTCAGCCCACTGCTCAACATAAGCTCGGTCATGGTTTTGATCAAGCTTAAAGCCTTCAACCGAAATCAACGCATCTAAGACACTGGCAGGATAACGTACAGTTAAACGCTGTAAGCTCTTCTGAGACGTTTGATAGTCCGCAATCACATTCGCCAAAGCTTCACCACGGATCGCAGGTGCAGCATCGCTGATGTGCAATTCAAGCTCATCAATCGCGTTTGAAATTAAATAGGTTTCAAGCGCATCATTATCTTTCAGATATTGCTCTTGCTTGCCTTTTTTCAGCTTATACAGCGGTGGCTGAGCAATATAGATATAACCACGCTCCACCAGCTCAGGCATTTGACGGAAGAAGAAGGTCAACAACAGCGTACGAATGTGCGAACCATCCACGTCAGCATCGGTCATGATGATGATTTTGTGATAACGCAACTTGTCCGGATTGTACTCTTCACGACCAATACCACAACCCAATGCCGTGATCAGCGTACCGACTTCTTGAGATGAAATCATCTTGTCAAAACGCGCACGTTCCACGTTTAGGATTTTACCTTTCAACGGTAAAATCGCTTGCATCTTACGGTTACGGCCTTGTTTAGCTGAACCGCCCGCAGAGTCACCCTCGACCAGATACAATTCAGATAATGCTGGGTCTTTTTCTTGGCAATCCGCAAGTTTGCCTGGTAAGCCTGCAATGTCTAACGCACTTTTACGACGCGTCATTTCACGCGCTTTACGTGCTGCATCACGAGCACGTGCCGCATCAATGATTTTGCCTGCAATTGATTTTGCAGCTTGCGGGTTTTCAAGCAAATATTCAGAGAATGATTTATTCATTGCCTGCTCAACCGCAGGTTTCACTTCACTTGAAACCAACTTTTCTTTGGTCTGAGAAGAGAACTTCGGATCAGGCACTTTCACTGAAACAATCGCAGTTAAACCTTCACGGGCATCATCACCAGAAACCGCTACTTTCTCTTTTTTGAGTAAGTTTTCGTTTTCCATGTAGCTGTTTAGACCACGCGTTAATGCCGCACGGAAACCCGCTAAATGCGTTCCACCATCTTTTTGTGGAATGTTGTTGGTAAAGCAACGTACATTTTCTTGATAGGTATCATTCCACTGCAACGCCACTTCAACACCAATGCCATTTTCAGCCTGTACGGTGAAATGGAAAATGTCGTTCAGATGGGTTTTGCCTTGGTTAATATATTTCACAAACTCAGACAGACCACCTTCGTAGTCAAACACATGTTCTGCATGAATACGCTCGTCACGCAAAACAATGCGCACGCCCGCGTTTAAGAAAGACAATTCACGTAAACGACGCGCTAGAATATCGACATTGAAAATGGTTTGGCTAAAAGTTTCAGCACTTGGCCAAAAACGGACAGTTGTTCCTGTCGTATCCGTATTCCCCACAACAGTCAGTGGGTAAACCGGATCACCGTGTTTATATTCTTGTTGATGAATATGACCTGCACGATGAATCGTCAGTTCCAACTTACGCGACAAGGCATTTACAACCGATACACCTACACCATGTAGACCACCTGAAACCTTGTAGCTATTGTCATCAAACTTACCACCTGCGTGCAGAATGGTTAAAATCACTTCTGCGGCAGAAACCCCTTCTTCAGGGTGAATATCGGTCGGAATACCGCGCCCATTGTCCGATACACTTACAGATTCATCTTCGTGAATCGTCACCAAAATTTCATCACAGTGACCTGCAAGCGCCTCATCGATCGCATTATCCACCACCTCAAACACCATATGGTGTAAGCCTGAACCATCATCCGTATCACCAATATACATACCCGGACGTTTACGTACTGCGTCCAATCCACGTAATACTTTGATACTAGAGGAATCATAAGCTTTTTCTGTGGTTTGTTCCGTTTGAGAAGCAGCTTGTTGATCTTCTGAACTCATGGTTTCTCCCTAGCGAAAAATAGGTCTATCCCGTGATGGGTAAAATCTAAAATCATTGTGCGACAACTTGAACTTGACCGTTTTCAACACAGAATAATTGATAAGAAATAGATAAATCATGTAAGTGATTTTTGACTGATTCATACTCTAAAGTGGTAATAAAAACTTGACTACCCAGTTGGCTCAATCGCTCAATTAAACGTTGTTGTGCTGTTAAATCTAATTCTGCTGTCAGATCATCTAATAATACCACAGTTTCCTTATTACAAGCATGCAGCATTGCAATCTGTGACAGTTTTAAGGCTATGATTAACAGCTTTTTTTGTCCACGTGACAGTACGACATCGGCATCGCCAAGGCTTGTTTTTAAACGCAAATCTGCCTTGTGTGGACCATACTCGGTATAGCGCCGTTCAAGGTCTTTTTGATGATGACTTTGCAGGTCATGCAGCAACCCTACCTCGGTATGAAAGCCAGGGCTATATTCTAACTGAACCTCGATATCTGGCAGCAGGTGTTTTAAATCTTGCTCAAAAAAGCCCTTCCACTGCTCCACAATGCTGACGCGCTGCGAATGCAGCATTTCCCCATAATCACCAAGCATTTTGTTCCACGGCTCCAAATCTGCCAGACTTAGATTCCGTCGTGTTTTCAGTAAACTATTACGCTGTTTTAATGCCCGTGAATAATATTGCCATGCATGATAAAACTCAGGTTCCACGTGGAACATCAGCCAATCTAATAGTTGCCGTCTAGGCTTGGCACCATGATCAATAATATCGGTACTTTGCGGATCAATCAGTTGCAAAGGAAGAATCTTAGCCAACTGGCCTTGAGTGGCAATGTTGTCGCCATTGACCTTGATGAGCTGTTCACCAGACAACAGCTTTTGCATCCCTATTTTTTCAGAACTGGATTGGGCAAAGACAATCGCGTCTTGGGTGTCGGTTTGAATATAGTGTTTCGGAATATGGGTCCGAAAGGAACGCCCAGTCGCCAACAGATGAATGGCTTCTAAAATTGAGGTTTTACCTGAACCATTTTGTCCATAAAAAACATTAAACGGTTGCAATCCATGGAGAGCAACCGTTCTGAGATTTCGAACACGTTCGATGTTTAAACGCGTGATTTGCATGCCTGAACCTAGGGCTTAAACACGCATTGGCATGACCACATAGGTCTGATCTTGATGAGCTGGATCTTGCACTAGAACCGATTGATTTGCTTCGGTCATCGTCATTGACACATCATCACCATCCAATGCGCCTAAGACTTCCAAGATATATTGGGCATTAAAAGACATTTCCATTGGCGCATTATTATATTGAATCGCCAAATCCTCTACGGCTTCGTCTTGCTCTGGGTTATTGGCACGCAGCTGCAAAGTGTCTGCGGCAAAGTTTAAGAACACACCACGTAGTTTTTCATTACTTAAAATCGAAACACGTTGTAAAGATTGCTTAAAGACATCATGTGCAATTAACACATTTTTATCCCCACCACGTGGAATCACACGGCGATAATCAGGGAACTTACCGTCAATCAGTTTTGTGGTGAAACGAACCGTGGTATCCCCTTGTTCTTTGTCACGACTGGCAATAGAAATAGTCACATTCAATAGTTCACGACCGATTAACAACGCCAATTGTTCATCTTCAATGCTCAATAAACGTTGTAATTCGCCCACTGCTTTACGTGGAACAATCGCTTGAATCAATTGAGTGGCATTTGAGCTAGCGACAGTTTCACACAGAGCTAAACGGTGGCCGTCTGTGGTCACTGCACGCAGTTGATTATTATCAATTTCAAGTAAGGTTCCCGTGAGATAAAAACGCACATCCTGCACCGCCATAGCAAATGCAGTTTTTTCAAATAGGCGCTTTAATTCACGCTGTGTCACCGCAACTTGCGTGCCTTGCGTGTTCTCTGTGGTCAATAACGGGTAATCTTCAGCGGGTAAAGTCCCCAACACAAAACGGCTATTACCAGACTTTAAAATACAACGCTGATCTTCAGTAATTTGTAAGTCTATCAGTGCTGCAGTCGGTAAAGATTTGCAAATATCCATCAACTTACGTGCAGGAACGGTCGTTTCACCCGCTTGTAAACACGCCCCTTCTGTAAGAGGGGTACTTGCAACCAATTCGACTTCTAAGTCTGAACCTGTGATCGTCAACGACGCTTGGGTTACTTGTACTTTAACATTTGAGAGAATATTTAAAGTATGGCGACGTTCAACCGCTCCTACGACATGTGATAGAACATTAAGTAAGCTTTCTTTCGCGATTTTTAAACGCACGATACATTCCTCGAAAAACTGAAGATAAAATAATAAATAAATGTGTTTTTAGCAGTGTACTATGCGGCAGAACATGCCGCATTGCAAGAATAGAATTTGAGCAATTTTGCTTAACTTTGCAGCAAGCGTTGCAAGTTTTTATAGTCCTCATTGAAGATCGGATCTTCATCGCGCAGACTTAAAACTTTTTCACAAGCATGCATGACGGTACTGTGATCTCGACCGCCAAAGGCCATACCAATTTCAGGGAAACTGTCTCCCGTTAACTCACGTGCCAAGCCCATTGCCAATTGGCGTGGACGAGCATAAATACGGGTCCGTTTAGGCCCAACCAACTCTTTGAGTGGAATTCTAAAGTACTCACTCACCACACGTTGAATATTTTCAGTACTGATGGTTCGTGCACGAATGGCCAAGACGTCTTTTAATGACTCACGCACAACATCCAAATCAATAGCTGTACCCTTAAAGCGTGAAATGGCCACCACTTTATTCAGCGCACCTTCCAATTCACGTACGTTTGCAACCACTTGTTGCGCAATAAATAACGCACAGTTTCGTGGTAATTCCACATCATTGCTTTCTGCTTTTTTCAGCAAAATTTCAATACGGGTTTCAATATCTGGTGGCTCAACCCCAACCGACAAGCCCCAAGAAAAGCGTGAAACCAAACGTGGATCTAATTCCGTTAATTCTTTTGGATAGCGATCTGAAGTCAGAATAATTTGCTTAGATTCATCTAAAAGTGCGTTAAAAGTATAGAAAAACTCTACTAAACTCGCCTCTTTACCCGCCAACAAATGAATATCATCGACCAACAATAGATCTAAAGATCGGCAATTTTTTTTAAATTCTTCCACTTTGCCTTGTTGTAAAGAACTAACAAAATCTTGAACAAAGCTTTCTGCCGTCATATACATGACACGTGCATTCGGTTTGGCTTGCAACAAGGCATTGCCCACTGCTTGCATTAAGTGTGTTTTACCTAAACCAGTCGGGCCATATAAAAATAAGGGATTGTGCTGAGAAGCACCTAACTGAGTTAAAACCTTACGACACGTTTCAGCAGCCATTTGGTTTGAACGACCTTCCACAAAAAGTGAGAAGGAAAATAAAGGATTTAACTGGCGTTTACGGCTGTTTTTAGAATTCCCTTCTTCTTTTTCTTTTTTCGGACGTACAACAGGTGCTGGAGCAGACTCTAAAGCCGCAGTCGTCGTTGCAGGTTGCTCACTCGCAGATAAAATTGCACCTGGGCGTGAGTCGACTAAAATTTCAACTTTACGTACTCGCCCTTCAGAGAGCTGCTCCACTAAAATTGTAATCAACTCTAGGTGATGTTCTTGAATGTAACGTGTCCAATAGGGATTCGGAGCATAAAGACGTAGTGTGTCATTTAACTCTTCTGCAACTAAAGGGCGTATCCACATTGTAAAGACATTCCCAGAGAGCTCTTGTCGCAAGCGAGTTAAGCAGTCCGTCCAAAGCATGTGAAACCCCTATTCATTCCATCGATAATTAATAAAAACACTATGTACCCACCGAAGCGGGTCGCCATTCTAACCAAGTTATCCACATCTGTCATGGAAAATTCTGCAGATATTGCTCAAAAAGCCTGCTTATGAAAATAAATTTAAATTCAAATACTGGTGTGGATAAGTTTATCCGCAAACTGTGGATAGAATATAGCACAAAGTTATCCACAAACTATTAATTTTATAAAAACAATCTTATCCACACCATATTTTATTGTTTTATAATTAAAAAAGTGTCATTTCCACAGAAAAAGACCTCCCTAATAGTAATAAATTTAAATTTATAAATTTGAATTTATTTATAAGAGACCTGTTTTCTGGGGATAACTGGAGATCCCAAATGAATTTAAATTTAAAAACATGTGCAGCAAGTGAATTTAAAGACTTGTGGATAATTGTGTGGGTAATCTTGTTGGTAACTTATATCACTTTAATAAACAATAATCTAGGTTGTGTATAAGAAAAAAGTGCAGTTGTTTAAATGTTATCGAGAAAAGAGCAAGCTCAAGCTGCTGTTACAAATAAAAAGGCTTAATTTCACAAGAAAATCGGTTTTCCATTGACAGCTCAAGCAATGAACACTAAACTCGCGAACCTTCATTGAATGATCATTTTTGGAGTTTCGATATGAAACGTACATTCCAACCATCTGAATTAAAGCGTAAGCGCGTTCATGGTTTCCGTGCTCGTATGGCTACTAAAGCTGGTCGCCAAGTATTAGCTCGTCGTCGTGCAAAAGGTCGTCACAGCTTAACTGTTTAATCAATAGTTAACGCTTAAACGATTTTGGGTGTTATGACTACACTTTATGGCTTCAGCACAGAGGTTCGTATTCGCTGTGCTGCCGATTATAAAAGTGTCTTCGATGGTGCGCTTTTTAAAGTGCATCAGCCCCATTTCTTATTTCTAGCAAAACTGACCGAACAACCTCAAAGTCGTTTGGGTATTGTTGTTGCTAAAAAGAAAGTGCGTCGTGCACACGAAAGAAATAGAGTAAAACGTTTGGCTCGCGAAAGTTTTCGCTTGCATCAACAGCAATTAACTTTAGATATTGTGGTTATGCCTAAAATGGGGATAGAAACAGTGCCTAATGCAGAGTTGCACCAGCAATTACAATTTGCTTGGCAAAAATTACAACGTCTTGCCAAAAAGCATCAAAAAATAGCTCCCTCCCTGCAAAAGTAGAGATGGCCAATGGTCCGGTTACTGCATTGGTTAATTCGATTTTATCAAATTGCGATTAGTCCTTTACTTGGACCGCGTTGTCGTTATATCCCTACATGTTCTCAATATTCATTGGAAGCAGTCCATACACATGGTGCTGTGCGTGGTGTGTGGTTGGCTACTAAACGTATTTGCCGTTGTCATCCTTGGGGTGGATCGGGGTATGACCCTGTTCCAAACAAAAGGATTCGTTTTATCTCTTTTCAGCAAATAGATTCTCAAAAGCATCTGGTTGCTGTACCCTTTCGTGATTGTTTCTTGAACCAAAATCACTCTAACCACTTGGGGTAATCGATATGCAACAATGGGCCAGGTTTGCCATTCTCGGGGCCATGTTTGTTGTCGCTTATTTGCTCATCTTGGCTTGGCAAAAAGATTATGGACATGCTGAGACTCAGCCACAGCCACAACAGGCTGCAGCAGTTTCACATGAAGTATCTGCAGATTTGCCAAATGCTCAAACGGCTTCAGCAGCGTCTGATATGCCACAAGCAAATATCGCGACTCAGCAACCAGCTACAGAAGCAAAAGCATCTGTAAATCAACAGCTTATTTCAGTACAAACTGACCTTTATCATCTTTGGATTAATCCTAAAGGTGGTGATATTGTTCGTATTGAATTGTTAAACCATGACAAGAGCAAAGACAGTAACGAAGCATTTGTCATGCTTGAAAGTGATGCAAAACGTACTTATGTGGCGCAGTCTGGTTTAATTGGTCTTAATGGTCCAGACAGTAACCGTAGCGGTCGTCCAATGTATGAGATTGAAAAATCTGCTTATACATTAAATGATGCCAAAGCGGTTCAAACTGAAGATGGAAAAAGCATCAAAGTGTTAACCGTACCGATGGTACTGAAAACAGCTGATGGTGTGGAAATCATTAAAACCTTTACCTTTAAGCAAGGTGAATATCCTGTTGTTGTGAACCATAAAGTGGTGAACCGCAGTGGTCAAAACTGGCAGGGTCAAATGTTTGGTCAACTCAAACGTGACAACTCTGATGATCCAGGCAAATCGGATCAAGGTATTTTCACGCTGGGCACTTTCTTAGGTGGTGCTTGGGGTTCGCCTGAAGAACATTATAACAAGCTTAAATTTGCTAACTTCAATGAAGAAAAATTGAATGTTGAAGCGAAAGGGGGCTGGGTTGCTATGGTTCAGCACTACTTTGTGAGTGCTTGGATTCCAGGTGACTTAAAATTGACGCAAGCCAATGGTCAACCTTATGTTGCGAAATTAGAGTCGCGTAAGTCAACGGATGATATGAATATCATTGGTTTTACTTCACCGACGATTACTGTGCCTGCTGGTACAGTGGCTGAGATTGACGCGACCTTCTATTCAGGTCCTAAAGTTCAATCTGAGTTAAAAGAGCTTGCAACAGGGTTAAACCAAACTGTTGATTATGGTTGGTTATGGCCAATTGCGAAATTATTGTTCTTGGGTCTTGAGTTCTTCCACGGTTTAGTGGGTAACTGGGGCTGGGCAATTATTTTGTTAACGGTCTTGGTGAAATTGATTCTTTGGCCATTGTCGTCTAAGAGCTATCGCTCAATGGCGAAAATGCGTGTCATTGCACCTGAAATGCAGCGTATGAAAGAAGAGTTCGGTGAAGACCGTATGCGCTTCTCTCAAGAAATGATGGCACTGTATAAACGTGAACAAGTCAATCCGCTTGCGGGTTGTTTGCCATTGTTATTACAAATGCCAATCTTCCTTGCGCTGTACTGGGTGTTGATGGAGTCTGTTGAGCTTCGTCATGCGCCATGGTTACTTTGGATTCAAGATTTGTCAGCGATGGATCCGTGGTTTATTTTACCGCTGTTAATGGGCGCAACGATGTTCATTCAGCAGTCTTTAAATCCACAACCGGCTGATCCAATGCAAGCGAAAGTTTTCAAAATCATGCCGATTGTTTTCACAGTCTTTATGTTGTTCTTCCCTGCGGGTCTCGTGTTGTACTGGATTGTCAACAACAGTATCACGATTATTCAGCAGACCTTGATCAACAAATCTGTTGAAAAAGACCGTTTGAATAAGGAAAGTGCGTCGAGTTAATCGAGCCAACTTTTCGCGAAAAGCTGAATAAATCCGCTTAAGATGGTAATCTTAGGCGGATTTTTCATTGTGTGACTTTTAAGATTTTTTAGGTGAATGTTATGTACAACCGAACCACGATTGCTGCCATTGCAACACCACCTGGGCGTGGTGGTGTGGGGGTCATTCGCCTATCTGGTCCCAAGTCTTATGAGATTGCACAGGCCTTGACCCAAAAAGATTTACCGAAAGCCCGTTTTGCAGGTTTTCGCCAGTTTTATGATGCGTCTGGCGAGGTGATGGATGAGGGCTTAGCGATTTGTTTTCCGAACCCGAACTCGTTTACTGGTGAAGATGTGGTTGAGTTGCAAGGTCATGGTGGCCCTGTCATTCAAAATGCTTTACTGGGGCGTTTGTTGGAGCTCGGTGCGATTGCAGCAAAAGCCGGTGAGTTTTCCATGCGTGCTTTTGAAAATGGCAAACTGGATTTGGTACAGGCTGAAGCAATCGCTGACTTGATTGATGCGACGTCTCAAGCGGCTGCACGTTCTGCGGTACGTTCATTACAAGGCGCATTTTCAACTAAAGTGAATCATGTGTTGGAGCAATTGATTCATCTACGTTTGCATGTGGAAGCTGCGATTGATTTTCCTGAAGAAGAAATTGATTTTCTTGTGGACGGGAAAATTTTAAATCTTTTAGATGGCGTTACGGCTGCTGTGAACCAAGTGCAACAATCGGCTCGTCAAGGACAGTTGCTGCGTGAAGGTTTACAAGTGGTGATTGCTGGAAAACCGAATGCAGGTAAGTCATCACTGCTCAATGCATTAGCAGGCATTGAACGCGCCATTGTGACGGATATTGCAGGTACGACGCGGGATGTCTTACATGAAAAAATTACCCTGAATGGCTTACCCATTACCTTAACCGATACCGCGGGTTTACGTGAAAC
>JACRYN010000195.1_pt1 | contig 10697 bp, 12 predicted proteins | sample 8023231 | NCBI WGS metagenome assembly JACRYN01 (sample SAMN15756473, study PRJNA655841) | gut metagenome | isolation source: fecal sample D84 from domestic dog with diarrhoea | host: Canis lupus familiaris | place: South Africa: Mmabatho, Mahikeng | collected 2019-09
AAACATGATGTACCTGTGGGGGATTATCGTTGGCTGACCTTGGTTTCACCCGAAAGTCCAGAGGGTGTTGAACTGCTACTGGAACCTGATGCACATCCTGCGGCACAGCCGTTTAAAGCTGCGATTAAAGCAGATCTGATTCCCTATACTTCTTTTCAAGTGGGTGACCTTGATGCGGAATATGAGCGACACAAAAACTTAGGGGTACGTTTTACCAGTGAACCGATGCGGGCAGGAAAAGTTAAAGTTGCAGTCTTTGATGATACCTGCGGGAATCTCATTCAGCTGATGCAGGTCTGCGCAGGAAGTTGATTTTCTCATCTGTGATGCAGTAAAGAAATAAAATCCTGAGAAAAGCGCTTTTATGTGAGAAAAAAATCATAAATACGCTGCATTTGGGAAAATATTTTTTAGATAACCTGAAAGCCAAGATTTTTTTCCAAAAATAGCTAAAAAGACTTTATCTTCGGGAAACAATCCCGCCCTTGGATTGTTAAATTATATCTCAAGGGTGTGACGGGATCGAAAAGAGTAGCATGCTACCAGTGGCGCAAAACGCGTGAGTAGTACTTACCCAAAAGGTCTTGATTCGGCTTAGGACGCTATAAATCAAAAGTTTATAGGCTATAAGATCATCACTTACAAAGTTATGATAGTTGAAGTAAACAACATGTTTTCCCAGACACCCTAAAAAATTTGAACTCGAATAAAATATAAATCAAAAAAATAAATTTTAATATTTCCCGATAAAACCGAAAAATTCTGCTGTTGTAGTTTCACTTACATCATTTAATTTTAAGTTTTCAATCTAATCAGCCCTGCTAAAAAAGCTGGTTTTATATGGAGTGATGGACGCCTAGGATTAAGGCTGTTTTCCATATTTGGTGAATGATTGACAGCTGAAACACAGCTTGCTATTTTTCGCGCTCGCTTTTGTATGCTGTTATTCCCATGGCTCTAAATGACAACTTTATTTATTCACCGCCCCAAGAAGACTTGGTGATCGTTTATGAAGACGATGATTTGGTGGTGATTGAAAAGCCTGCGGGCTTGTTGTCTGTACCGGGGCGTTTACCAGAACACCAAGACAGTGCCTATTTACGGGTTTTAGCCCAGTATCCACATGCCAAAATTACCCATCGTTTAGATATGGCGACCTCGGGGATTTTAATGTTTGCCAAGCACCGTGATGCCGAAGTCGCCGTCAGCAAAATGTTCCAAGCCCGCACGGTGGACAAACACTATATTGCTTTAGTTCAAGGCCAGTTGGATGCCGAAGGCAGTGTTGAAGTCCCCCTGATTACTGACTGGGAAAATCGACCACGGCAGATTGTGCACTTTGAACTGGGTAAGCCTGCAAAAACGCTTTATCAAGCTCTTAGCTATGACATTGAGACCGATATTACGCGAGTTTTACTGACCCCGATTACGGGGCGTTCACATCAGCTCCGTGTGCATATGCAATATATTGGGCATCCAATTACAGGGGATAAGTTGTATCACCCTGAGCCGACACGGAGTCCATTAAAACGTATGGCTTTACATGCCAGTTTTCTCGCCTTTCAGCAGCCTTTAAGTGGAAAATCGGTCGCGATTCATGGAAGTGTTCCATTCTAACTGTGTCACACTTTATTTCTATTTTGAGAAATACTTAAAACTTGGGATATCGGGCCGTTTAAAAAACCGTTAGCGTAAGTTGTGTAAGTGCAGTTTTATCCAGTGTGCTTATCTTTGTGGAAATTAACATTTGGGTTTGGCTTTTTGGCCATGGTTACGACTGAATGAAAATAGGTTTGTCTGTTCCAAGGCTTACTGTTCGAATTTCATGTGTTCTTACAGCGGAGTCTTTACAAGAAAAATGACGTTCCCGTAGGGAGATAGACCATGCTTTATGTATTTGCTGTCATTCTTGTCCTGCTGTGTGCGGTTATATACTGGCAAAAAATACACAGCCTTGCCCAAAAAAAGAAGATTGAATCCTTAGAAATCAATTTAGAGCGCAGTCGAAACTGTTTAGAAGTTTATGAACAGCAGCAAAGTGAATTACAACATCGGCTGACCAGTTTAAGAATTGAGCTTGGAACACTCAGACAACGCAACGAAACTTTGACTCCTTACCAAGAAATTATTGATGTCGAACACTATGTTATTGAACGGCACAACCAAGTTGAATTGTTTGCTGAAACGGTTAAATTTGATGCTGAACAGATGCTTAAACAATGTCGGCAGCGCATCGAAAAAGTACATCACTTCTTAACGGAATATGAATGTAAAGCCAAAGAAGTTACCATGCAGCGCGCCAGAGAAAAACTGGGTGCTTTTTTTCACATGGCTGAAGAGCGACAACATCTGGCTGAAATATCAAAGGCCTTACACCATAAAATTGAAACCTACAGCCAAAGTTATCAACTGCCTTCGGAGCAGTTATTAGATGAACTCATCGAAGGCTATGGGAAAACAGATGCGGCTGGTCATTTAATGAAAGTTCGGCAACAGGTAATTCATGCGATTGAGCAAAACGACGTTGTAACCTGCGCTTTTATGGATGAGAATCGGCGATTATCGATGATAGTTTTGGTTTCACAGTTGTTTAATACGAAAGCAGACTTTTATTTACAACGTGTGAGCAAAGACAAGCTTGGCCTTTTGATTCAAGCTTTGCAGGATGACTTTACCCTTATCAATCACTATGGTACGGCCTTTGGTCATACTCGTATACAAGACAGTTATTTGGCTTTACGCCTAGAAGAACTCAAATTTTCAGCCTTATTAGAAAGCCTAAAAAGTAGTGATTTACAGTTTCAAGCGGACATTTTAGTTGAAGATCGGGTTTTACATTAACACGGCAAAACCAGCGTGAAATAAAGTCTAAACAACCTTCGAAAAATCAGATGTAACTGCTATAAAAATGAGCAAAATATGCTATGTTGAAGTCACTATTTTGTCACTTGCCAACGATATATTGGCTAAAAAGATAACAAGGACATACGCATGACACGTGATTATGAATTATATCCAGATGATGATAACGGAAATGTACTTTGGCAAATGGCTGAGGATGGCGACGACCTATCTGAACCGCATGAAATAGAATATTCGATTGCCTTTCAAGAGCAGTCACAAGCAGAAAAGTGTGCGTTGTATTTATTACAAGAAGAGCAAAAAATCACTTTGTTTGTCGATGAAGAAAGCGACGTATCTGAGTGGATTATTACCATCTATGTGTATATGGAACCTGAGTATTCAGACATTGTTGACTTAGAACAATGGTTTACTAAAATTGCAGAACAGTTTGGTGGTGAATATGACGGCTGGGGCTGTATGGCCTATGTCTATGACGACGAAGATGATGAGGACTATGAGCAAGGTCAAGCCTAAGAAATGGTCAAAGTTAAAGCATGTTGAAAAACATGCTTTTTTTGTTGGTGGGTAGAAAAAGACAGCAGGCCACGTTTGGCTATTTAAAAAAAAGATGCACAAAAAAAATACAGTATGTGGGTTTGAGCGTTTTAAAATAAATCTGAATATTTGAAAAGAACGAGAAAAATCATGTCAAATAGCGTCCAATTACACCGCGTATTTAGTGCACCCGTCGAGCGCGTCTATCGTGCTTTTACCACTGCAGATGCATTAGTGAAATGGATGGCACCACACGGCTTTACCGCACATGTAGATCAGTTTGATTTGCGAGAAGGTGGTCAATATCGCATGTTTTTTACCAACTTTAGTACAGGCATGCAGCATTCATTTCATGGCACCTATCATGAAATCGTTGAAAACAGTTTATTACGCTATACCGATGAGTTCGATGTACCTGAACTGGCAGGAAAAATTGAAGTGCGTGTTGAGTTTAAAGAAGTATCTGTCGGTACTGAGGTTCATATTACGCAGTCTGGTTTACCCGATGTGATTCCTGTCGATGGCTGTTATCTGGGTTGGCAAGAGTCGTTGCAACTCTTGGCTTTTTTAGTGAATCCAGACATTCCCGATGAATAGTGCTTCGTCATCGTTGAACAATTGAATAAGTTGCATAAAAGAATAAAAGGAGTTTTGCATGCCAATACGCATGAAGCGGATTTATGCACCTGTCGAGGCAGAGGATGGCAAACGGATTTTGGTTGATCGGTTGTGGCCACGAGGGGTCTCAAAACTTGACGCTAAAATAGATGTTTGGCCAAAAATTCTCACACCATCCAATGAACTGCGGAAATGGTACCACCAAGACGTGGTGGCACACTGGGATGAGTTTAAAGTCCGTTATCTGAAAGAACTGGAAGCATATCCCACCGAGTTAAATGATTTGCGCCAATTGGCGGTGCAAGAGCAGATCACGTTACTCACCGCAGCCAAAGAAGAACAGCATAACCATGTGGTGATTCTGAAGCAGTGCTTGGAACAAAAATAAGCGTTGTAGTGATGCCATTACAGTTAAAATTTATATTGCTCTAAGCCTTATTTGATCCATCTTGTGACAAGGTTAAAGCCTTAAAATAAATATGTGATTCGCATCGTTTTCATCTGAAAAATGCTATATTGGCGTTTTGAGCAATGTGAATTGCTTATTTTTTTTATTTTTGAGGTTTTTATGTCTTTACCCAACTGCCCAAAATGCCAGTCCGAATATACCTATGAAGATGGTGACTTGCTGATCTGCCCTGAATGTTCAAACGAATGGAAAGAGGGAGAAGCAACTGAAGAAGTGGTAGCAATCAAAGATGCCAACGGCAACTTACTTGCTGACGGTGACACGGTAACGGTGATTAAAGATTTAAAAATTAAAGGTTCGTCATCGGTGGTGAAAGTCGGAACCAAAGTGAAAAATATTCGTTTACTGCCAGATGCCGCAGATGGTCATGACATTGACTGTAAGATTGACGGTGTCGGTGCGATGAAACTGAAATCTGAGTATGTGAAAAAAGCCTAATTCGCTGAGTTTGTAGTTCGAGATTAAAACGGAGTCAATTAGACTCCGTTTTTTGTTTTTTCAGCCATTCTAAAAAGACATTTAAGCGTTGAAACACCCGCACAGCATGCTATAAAGATAAAAACCTGTTGAAGAATACGCTATGCCATATATCCACCTTGAATATTCAGATAATATCGACACCCTTGATGTTAAGCCGATGTTACTGGCGTTAAACCAAGCTTTGCTGGATGGTCAGTTTGTACAATCGGGCAATGACATCAAAAGTCGTGCCATTCGACAGTCCGATTTTGTGATTGGGGTAGAAGGCGATGCGCAGGCTTATTTGCATGCCAAAGTGTCTTTATTAAGCGGACGAGATGAAGCCACTAAGTGTGCCATTTCGAGCAAATTACTTAAAACATTGCAGCAAAACTTTACCGCTCCTCAGGATTTAACGGTACAAATTTGTGTAGAAATTATTGAAATGCCAAAAAGCAGTTATAGCAAATTGGTATTAAAAGCATAAAATTATGAAGAGTGCCAAACCGTTTATTGGGCCGAGCTAGTGTGTCATTTAAACGGTTTGAGGCTGTCATGCGTTATTCATATAGCGCTGTTATTTTAAAAAAATAAAATCTGGGCTGGTAGTAAATGCACTTTTTTTTATAAAAGAAGTCATTTATATTTTATGAAATTGGATGATTTTTTATTCGGTTTTGGTGGATTTACAATCACTTTAAAATAACAATAGGTGAGCTTATGTCAGGATGGTACGAAGTAAGTCAGGCAAATGATGGCCAATATCGCTTTGTTTTAAAAGCGGGAAATGGTGAGGTCATTTTGACCAGTGAACTGTATAAAGCAAAAGCGTCAGCACATAATGGAATTGAGTCGGTGCAAAAAAACAGCCCCGATGATACGCGTTATGAACGCTTGGAAGCCAAAAATGGTAAACCTTATTTTAACTTAAAGGCTGCCAATCATCAGATTATTGGTACCAGTCAGTTTTATGCCAGTGAGCAATCCCGAGACAAAGGCATTGAATCGGTCAAAAACAATGGTTCAAGTACCACGATTAAGGATTTGACGACTTAAGATCAGATTACATATTTTGCTTGTTTTAAGAATTAAAGAAAACCGCGTGTTTGCTATGGATGGCGCACGCGTTTTTTTATGCGGTTTGATTTGTAGTGTGGGAGTGCGATGTGGATTTTCGATTAGTTGGAGATGAGCATGCAGGGCATGAAATTATCTTCAAACTCAAACAATGGGATGATGCCATTTGTAAAATGGACGTACAAAATATCATTCGTCTTTGTCAGAGTGATGTCAGCTTGTTTGATATTGGATTTGAGTTGCAAGGCGTGCAAGCCTATCAAGAATTGTGGAGACGATATGCCCCATTTTTTCAGGGGGAAATCAAAGTGTTCAGGCGTAACATCAATATTTTTAGTCGTGATGGTTTAGCTTTTTTACATTGTTATTCTAAATTGGATCATGCCAGTGGCGTTGCAACCCCAGAGATTCCTTGGTGCAGAACCACGCTATGTTTTCAAAAAACGGCAGGTGAGTGGTTGGTTGCCCATCAGCATATTTCGGTGCCTGTGGACTTTGAAACTAAAATGTCAAAGCCGATTCATTTTCCAGACTGAGCTCGATTATAGCTTTGGCTTGGGTACAGATTGAGCCACCTCCGTTTTGCTGGGCTATGTTTGAATGACAACATGAACAACTTAAGAAGAAGGTATCTATGGCATTTCAAGATTTTTACCGACTGAGTTCTCATGCGGTGCTAACCAATGATGCAGGACAGGTTTTATTACTGAAAGCCAATTATGCCGATCAGGCTTGGGGACTACCCGGTGGAGCCTTGGATATGGGAGAAACCATTCATCAGGCTTTACTGCGTGAGTGCCAAGAAGAACTCGGTTGTCAGGTTCAGATCGAGTATTTATCGGGTGTGTACTTTCATTTAGCAGTGACCTCGCATGCCTTTATTTTTAGATGTCATTTGACTGCATCTGCTGAGATCAGCCTCAGTGATGAACATACGGCCCATGCTTGGTTTGATCTAGATCAGCTGCCGAGAGTACAACGAATTCGCGTTGAAGATTGTTTAAATTACACAGGTATAGTGCAAAGCCGAAGTTTTTGAGTGCAAGATTAGGGTCTGTTGACATTTCATAATGGCAACCAAATGTATATGCAAGCTAAAGCAACAGCATTTTCATAATTACGTTTTAGCTTGTCATATCGAGTTGCTATTCCTCTAAATTGCTTCAATCTTGCAAAAGCATTTTCCACTAAGTGCCTAATTTTATATAGATTCCAGTCCATCTGATTATTGTTGGACTGCGTATTTGACTTTCGGGGAATATTGGCTTTTGTATTCGTCGCCCTTATTTGCTCTCGTAGTGGTTCAGAATCATAACCCTTATCTGCACATAAGACCTCGGTTTCTTCCAAATCTAATTTTTCAACTAGCTCAGGCGCAACTTTAACATCATGTGTTGTTCCATTCGTGATGATAATTTCAATTGGATTACCATAAGAATCAACAGCTAAATGTATTTTTGAACTATTTCCACCAATGCTTTTTGATATAGCTTGATCTTTTAACCCAGCAGAGTGTTGATGTGCCCTGATATGAGAACCATCAATAAAAATCCACTCTTTATCTGTATGTTTACTGATTAATTTAAATATTTTTATCAGTTTATTATGTTTAGACCATCGACTATATTTTTTGAATATCGAATTTGGATTACCAAAATCTGGTGGTAAATCTCGCCATGGGCAACCTGTTCTGATTCGATAAAGAATAGCTTCAATAAAATGTCTAAGATTTCGTTTGAGATAAATATCAAAATTACGCAGAATAGTTTCTAACTTTGACCAGTGTTGATCATTCAGCATTGTACGAGGCATAGCGAGTAGTGAATTTGGTTTGGCGATTGAATTTTACTTATTCGCTATTTTTTTATACAGCAAATGTCAACAGACCCTAAGATTCCTCTGAAGTGGAGTGAGCGCATATGTTGAATAATAAGATCATAAAACGAAATAGTTCCATTATTGGTGTGTTGTTGATGAGTGTTTTGAGCCAGTTGACTCATGCTGAAACGGGCAACTATTTTATACATAAAGACAGGGAGCTTGCCTGTGATAATACGGGTATGTGCCGCGCGGTAGGGTATCAAAGTGATGCACAGTTTGGTCATCCTATTTCATTACTGATTTCTCGTCCCGCAGGTGCAGGTAGTGCAGTACTCAGCCAAATTCAAGTGGCTGAGGAGTTTACGCAGGATATTGAAGCCAGTTTAAATGTAGGAGGAACATCTCTAGGGAACCTAACCATCGATGCCAAGAAAAGTACCGCGAAACTGTCCAGTGCTCAAAGTGCGCAGTTGCTAAAGGCTTTGGTAGGCGCAGAAGATATTCGTCTCACGACCCAAGCACAGCAATGGCAAATTTCAACTGCTGGGGCAAATGCAGTTTTGCTCAAAATGGATGATATACAAAAGCGGGTAAATACACCGAATGCCATCTATCAAAAAGGCAATCAGTCTGAGCAAAATGTTTTACAACCCAAAGCCATCCCTAAAATTGGCATTACAGGATACCGACCTGCGGTTGCCAGCCACTTTGCCGTGGACAGTAAAAACGCCCATCAACTCTTTAAAAAGTTAAAAGCAAAAACAGATGAACAAGACTGTTCAAATCTCTATAAGGCGCGGTTTTTTGAGGATGATCGGGTTTCAGTCTATCCGCTGAATGCGGAACAAGTGGTGGTTCAAGTACCATGTTGGCGTGGGGCATACAATGAAGGTCTAGGCTACTGGGTCATGGACAAAGCCTTACAAAAAATTCAGCAGCAAGTTACCACATCAGGCTCAAGTTTTAGTGAGGCGCAAATTTTCTCAGAGCAAAAAGGGCGGGGCATTGCTGACTGCGGTATTCGTTCCGAGTGGGCTTGGAATGGAAAGGCTTTTGTTCTCAGCTATCAGGCACAATCGCAGCAATGTAAAGGCTTTGCGGGTGGTGCATGGAACTTACCGACTTATGTCGCGATCGTTGCGCGAACGGATTAGGTCGCGCTTGTATTTAGTTTGAGAATAATGTCATCCAGTGGCTTGATACGTTTGACTTCATCCCAGAGGGCTTTGGCTTCAGGATAGTGTTTAGACATCATGCCCAACCACTGCTTATAACGTCCGACCATATTCATTTCTTTTTTATAGCCGCCGTTTAAAAAACGGATTTGTAAGGTCAGTAGCTCATTCCATGTCAGCAAAGGTGTGTCGATATTTTGACGAATACATTGGGTCAAATCGGGTGTGGTCACGGCACCACGTCCAATCATCAAATCTTCACAGCCAGATTCTAAGCGACACTGTTTCGCGTCTGCATTGTTCCAAATTTCACCATTGGCAATCACATTGATCTTCAATGCTTCACGAATCGGGCGGAGCTGATCCCAAAAAGCGGGTGGAGTATAACCATCGGCTTTGGTACGTGCATGCACCGTAACCCAAGCCGCACCAGCATCCTCAATGGCATGAGCATTGTCCAACATAAAATGTCGGTCCATATAACCTAAGCGCATTTTCGCAGAAACAGGAATGTGTGCAGGAACCGCATCACGTACTGCTTTGACCAGTTCATGTACCACTTCTGGCTCATCTAAAAGCACCGAGCCACCACGGTGACGGTTCACGGTTTTGGCTGGACAGCCAAAGTTCATATCAATGGCGGGTGCACCGAGTTTCACTGCACGGATGGCATTGGCAGCCAACATTTCAGGGTCATTGCCCAAAAACTGCACATGCACGGGTGTTCCTGCCGCCGTTTTTCCGCCATTGAGTAATTCAGGGCAATACTGGTGGTAAATATGATCGGGTAAGACCGAATTGGTCACACGGATAAACTCGGTCACACACCAGTCGAAGCTACCTACAGACGTGAGCACATCACGCATGATTGGGTCGGTTAAGCCTTCCATTGGTGCAAGAATGAGTTTCACAGCGGTGTCACCAGTCAAATAGAAAAACGGTGTTATACGCAAATCCGATCACGCTGTCTAGTCTAATGCGTTTGGGTTAAATCGAAATAGCTTTGAATCTGTGTCTCCTCGACAAAGGCGTCATCATGTGAAACTAAAATAACCGCCCCTGTAAAATCGCGAATAGCCTGTGCCAACAGTTGTCTTGAGTCGATGTCGAGATGATTTTCGGGTTCATCCAGTAGCAGTAAGTCCACAGGCTGTGCTGCGAGACAAATACACAGTAAAGCAACTTTGAGTTGTTCACCGCCACTGAGTAGTGAGATGGGAAGAAGAGCTTTATCTCGTCGAATTCGAAGTTGCCCCAATTGATTTCGACACGCCTCATCGGACAAAGACGGATTTAATAATTGTAAATTGTGTACCGCATTCAGTTCTGTATTCAGTAGGCTAAAGTTTTGATCTAAATATAACGAAGCTCCTCGCTTGAAAATATCTCCCGATTGAACATGACTATAATTTTGAATGGCACGAAGTAAGGTCGACTTACCTGAACCATTTTGGCCCCGCAGTTGGATTTTTTCTCCGTTGTGTAAGGCAAAAGAAATAGGCGAGATAGAAAGTGCTGCTAAAACCACTTCTTTTAAACGAAGAATTTCACCAGTTTGTTTAGGTTGAAAATGGAAATCAAACTTTTGTGGCTTAATCTGTTCTAGTTGCTGCTGTTTGTTTTTGAGCTCATCTTGCGCTTGTTCCTTTTGGCGAAGTTGTTGCTGCGCGACTCCCGAT
>JACRYN010000196.1_pt1 | contig 10603 bp, 9 predicted proteins | sample 8023231 | NCBI WGS metagenome assembly JACRYN01 (sample SAMN15756473, study PRJNA655841) | gut metagenome | isolation source: fecal sample D84 from domestic dog with diarrhoea | host: Canis lupus familiaris | place: South Africa: Mmabatho, Mahikeng | collected 2019-09
AAGCAAAAGCGTCAGGTAACTATACCTTGTCGATTTTGGCTCACCAAGAGGTGGCACATTCAGGCTATGACGAAGCAATGTTGCTCGACCCTCAAGGTTATGTATGCCAAGGTTCTGGCGAAAACGTATTCTTGGTGAAAGATGGTGTTTTACATACACCTGACATCGCAGGTGGTGCGCTTGATGGTATTACGCGTCAAACCATTATTACGATTGCAAAAGACCTAGGATATGACGTGGTTGAGCGTCGTATTACGCGTGATGAATTCTACATTGCAGATGAAGCATTCTTTACAGGTACTGCTGCTGAAGTGACGCCTATTCGTGAATATGATGACCGTGAAATCGGTTCAGGTGCGCGTGGTCCTATTACTGAACAAATTCAAACCACATTCTTTAATGCGGTTAAGGGTAAAGATCCGAAATACGCGCACTGGTTAACTTATGTAAAATAAGATCAAACCAGATCAATTAAGCGAAGCTCAGGCTTCGCTTTTTTATTGCTGAGCTGTCAATAGATTGCAACTAAATCATCATCAATCTTTCATTGAGCTTGATTACGGTGAACTTTAAGTGCAATTAAAAAAATAGAGAAGCAATGAAAATTACTGTCGTAGGTGCAGGTTATGTCGGCTTATCCAATGCTTTATTATTTTCAAAACAACATGATGTGATAGTCTTAGATATTGATAAGGCTCGAGTGAAGCAAATCAATCAGAAAGTATCTCCGATCAGTGATACCTGTATTCAAAATTATTTATCCGAATCTCATGTTGAGGCGACTTACGATAAGACTTTGGCTTATCAAGATGCTAAATTGATTATCATCGCAACACCCACCAACTATAATCCTGAGACCAATTATTTTGACACCTCAAGTATTGAGGCGGTGATTGCAGATATACAGGCTGTTAATCCCAAAGCCTTGATGTTGATCAAATCTACAGTTCCTGTGGGTTATACCCAACAAACATCAAAAACACTCAAGCTAAAGAACTTGATTTTTTCGCCTGAATTTCTACGAGAAGGGCAGGCTTTACAAGATAATCTCTATCCGTCACGAATTATTGTTGGTGAGAAATCTAAACGAGCCGAGAAAATTGCCAAACTCTATCTAAGAGCAACGATTAAAAAGGATGCGGTATTATTATGTGTGGATGCAACTGAAGCAGAAGCAATCAAGCTGTTTTCAAATACTTATTTAGCGATGCGTGTGGCATTTTTTAATGAGTTGGACACCTATTGCTTGAAAAATAGATTAAGTGCACTTGATATTATTAAAGGGGTCGGTCTAGATCAGCGGATTGGTGATCACTATAACAATCCATCCTTTGGTTATGGTGGCTATTGTTTACCCAAAGATACCAAGCAACTGCTTGCCAATTATCATGAAACACCACAGGAATTGATTTCAGCGATTATTCGTTCTAACCAAACCCGTAAACAGGCGATTATTGAAGATATTCTGAGTCGAAAGGTGTCACGTGTAGGTGTATATCGCCTAACAATGAAAGCAGATTCAGATAATTTTAGAGAATCTGCTGTACATGATGTTTTACAGGGGCTAGCAAATGAAGGTATTCATATTACCATTTATGAACCGACTTTGGATGTAAAGGAATACCTGGGTCATCCGATTGAGGCAAGCCTGCAAAAATTTAAGTCCACATCTGACTTAATTATCGTGAACCGAATAGTGCCTATGTTTAGTGATGTGATGGAAAAAATTTATACTCGGGATTTGTTTGGAGTGAACTAGTTTTTGAAAAATCAGACCTAGGAGAATCATGGCTGTTTGACGAATTTATAATAATCAATTTAATCATGCCTATGCTAAGATAGTTGGTATTCGGTGCATATTATTTAAAGCTTGCGATTTGGATGCGCCAAGCAAAAATACGATTTCAGGCATTCAAGGTTATCAAATGGTCGATATTCAACAAAATTCAGCAACACACGAAGAAAACATTATTTTGTGTATGAAGTGGGGAACCAAATACGGTGCTGAATACGTTAACCGTTTGTATAATATGGTGAAGCGCCATCTTACATTGCCATTTAAAATGGTATGTTTGACGGATCGTACTGAAGGTATTGACCCAAATGTTCAATGTTTTCCGATTCCATCGCTAGATTTACCTGAAGGTGCACCCGAGCGAGGCTGGAATAAATTATCTACCTTTGAACCTGATCTGTATGGTTTAAAAGGCAATGCACTTTTTCTCGATTTAGACGTGGTGATTGTCGACAACATCGATGGTTTCTTTCAGGCACCAGGTGAGTTTTTAATTATCCACGATTGGAAACGCCCGTGGCGTGTCACGGGTAATAGCTCAGTGTATCGCTTTAAACTCGGCGAGTTTTCTGGGATTTTGCCGTATTTCCGTGAGAATTTTGATGAAATCCGTGAAAAATTCCGTAATGAGCAAGAATACCTCTCTTGGTTTGTGCACAAAGAAGGGAAGCTGAGTTATTGGGATAAAGATTGGTGTAAGAGTTACAAATACCACTGTTTAAGAAAAGTACCATTTGCGTATTTCCAACCGCCAATCAAGCCGAAAGGTGCAAAAATTATTATTTTCCATGGTGAGATTAACCCACCTGATGCAGTTTCTGGTGGTGGTGGTAAGTGGTATCGCTATGTATTGCCTTCTGATTGGATCAAAGAGTCTTGGCAGTAAGCAAGACGACATCATTACAAGAGTTTGATTTATGAAAGATACAATACAACCTATTGATATCGTAATTGCTTGGGTGGATGGAAATGATCCTAAGTTAAAAAACAAGCGTCAACAATTTATAAATCAAACTGCACCGTCAAATGCTTTAGACGCAACGCGTTTTGCGAGTAATGATGAAATTTATTTCTGTATTGCCTCCATACTCAAATTTGTACCGTATTGTGGGAAAATTTATGTAGTCACTGATCAACAAACACCCCAATGGCTGGATCAGTTTGAGCAGCAGAATCTCTGTGAGAAAGGCAAGATTAGAGTGGTCGATCACACGGAGTTGTTTAGAGGATACGAATTTGCGTTGCCGACGTTTAATTCTTTAAGTATTGAAACGATGCTTTGGAATATCCCGAGTATTTCAGATTATTTTATTTATTTAAATGATGATTTCTTCTTTAATCAACCCTCTGATCCACAAGACTTTTTAATTGATAGTCAAATGGTGATGTATGGGCATTGGGAAAGTAATCTAGTAAAAAAAATCAAATATATTGTTAGAAAGTTTGTGCAAAATAAATTTGGAAAGCTGGCACAACCCTCATATACAATGGCGCAAATGTTAAGTGCAGATTGTGTTGGCATGTCTCAATATTTTGAGATTCACCATCGTCCGCATATCTTGAGTCGGATACTTCTATGCAATTATTTTGAAAAAAATATGCAACAATTACAGAAGCAAATTAGCTTTAAATTTAGGAATATCGATCAGATATTACCTGTAGGTTTATCTAATCACCTAGCGATTAAAAATGACCAAGCAATTCTCAACGATGATGTTGAAATCGCTTATTTAAAAGATCATCGTGATTTAGAGTCGTTTACTCAGGCTTTATCTAATCCAGATGTGAAATTTGGTTGTATTCAAAGTTTGGACCAACTGCAACACAATGATGAACAGCATATACGCCATGCACTTATTCATAAATTTAAAGATGTTTTGCCTAGTCAGATCCAAGCGACGATAGCAGGATAAGCAAAGGAAGATCGGATGAAAGTTGTTACTTATCTCATAAATCTAGAGGGTAGTGATCAGCGTTTAGCAAATGCGACAGCTCAGTTGCAACAAGCGGGTTGGGCATTTTCTCGTTTCCCTGCTTATGATGGACGTGGCAAAGCTTTATCGGAGTTTGAAGATTATGACGATGTTGCGGCCCAAAAAATATTAGGTCGTAGTTTAATTAGCTCTGAGTTGGGGTGTTATCTCAGCCATTATGGTTGTGCTAAAAAATTTTTAGAAACGGATGCGGATTATCTTGTTGTTCTTGAAGATGATATTCAAGTGTTGCCGAACTTTAAACAAAATCTTAATTCATTAATAAATTATCTTGATCAGCATAAAGAACTCGAATGGTATGTGGTGAATCTTGCTGCAAAAAAGAAGAAATTGGCAAAAGACATCGTTCAGATTGATGGTTATACAATTTGGCATGCTTATTACTTTCCGATCCGCGGTGTAGGATTAGTATGGTCAAGAGCAGGTGCAGAGGCATTTGTTGAGCTGGGTAAAACCATGCAAGTCCCTGTCGATATCTTTTTTCAAAGCTGGTTAAGTAAAAATGGTAAAGGGTTGGGTGTGTGGCAGCCTTTCGTTCAGCCTGCAGGGATTGATAGTGATATTCTAGGCACTGTGGCAACACAGGGTATTCAACGTAAAGCACTGGAAAATAGAAGTGCTTCACATGGTTTTAAGAAGCAGAAAAGAATGTGGCGTGACCGTTTTTATGCGATTAGGAATTTACTCTCTTAAACGCTGTAATTATGCGAGTAAAAAGTCCTTTAATGTATTCATTTTATAGCTGAGTATTTAAATGAAAATCTTTAAGAAATTGTTTTATCTAGTGAAATTTCATTTGATGTATTCGTATAAAATTAGGCATAAAAACAAAAAAATTGATAACTATGCTGGGTTACTCACATTTAATCAAACAGAGGAAACTATAGTTTTACCAAAAAAGTTATGGATGTATTGGGAAAACGATATTCCTGAGTTTGTTGAGAAATGCATTGATCGGATGCGTGAGAAGAATCCTGAATATGAGGTTTTTGTACTTAATCCAGAGAATGTTAATCAATATAGTCATATTGATTTTAGCCAACTTAAAGATGCAACGGCCCAGCAAAAAGCTGATTTACTTAGATTTGATCTAATGTACCATCATGGAGGGATTTGGCTGGATGCAAGTATCATCCTATATGACCGTCTCGACTGGATTTCGGAGCTTATGGTTGAAAAAAAGACCGCGAATTTTGCTTATTACCGTCGTAAAAATACTACTAATTTGAATTTCCCTGTGTTAGAAAATTGGTTATTAGCAAGCGTGGGTCATAATATTTTCTTTAAACAATGGTATGAAGAATTATATTTAGCAATTCAACAAACACCTAAAAAGTATATTCAGAATATTAAGGCAACTGAATCAAATACAAAGGACATTTTTCAACAGATCAGTAATTTAGAATATTTGGTGGCATATGTTGCTTGCCAAAAGATTATGAGAAAAAATTTTCCGAGTATTAGCTTGATTGATTGTGATGAAAATGCATTCTATTACCAAGTCAAAAACAGATGGGTTAAAGAAAAAATATTAATTAACATGGCGATTAATTATCCAGCCGATGAACATCCTAAATTGATAAAACTGGCAGGGAAAGAGCGTAACTATTTATGCCAGTTCTATAATAAAGGGATGTATTTTGAAGGGTCTTTAATTGATATTTAATTTAGTTTTATAAGGGCTACTCCCAAATAAATTGTTTTAAGGTCTCGTATTTTGCTTGTTGCTCGAAGTATTCGGCGGAAGCAAGTGAGCCTATGATCGAGATATGTCTACCATCCAGAGAATATGGGATTGTATCTGTAGCCATTTGATCTGATCTAAATAGTTCTTGTTGGGTGAGTAATATTGTATTTGGGTGCTTGCTTACGATCTCGTTAATGATTTTTGTTGCTCGTTTTTGTTCAGTGGCTTTCGGGTTATTCATATAACTTTGTAAGTTCAGATCTCGATGCAACCACATGGCTCTTTTAAAAAGTAGGCTGATGTTTTTATTAAAAGCATAAGGTTCAGACATTACGATGACCTTTTTATGATGTTTTTCAGCGACCTTAAGTAATTCAGAAAAACCATTTTGCTGGTTTTGCTGTACGATGTCAGACCAACGGCCTGCGAATATCAACACATCGTATTGATCTATATGTTTAGATAAATACTCACGATTTAATAAGCACTGTTGATACGCTGTAGATTGTTTGTTCCCTGTAAACTCTTTATTAAGACTTGGATAACACCAGTTTGTCGTAATGGCTTGTATATTTAAGTTCAGCTTCTTTCCAATCTGATCCCAAAACGGGCTATTGTGACCTGCAAATGAATCTCCAAATAACAGTGCCGATTTTGCATTTTTCTGTTCTGAAGCAATTGAGCATTCAAATCCTTGTGAGCCTATTTTGAGATTATGGTTATCTTTAATATTATAAAAACACCACCCATTTTCAACACTTGGCATTTGCATTTTGTCTAGATTAGAGGGAGTGTTAGATTTTTCTCGACTTGCAAGACCATTTTCTTCTATATGTTTATAGATTGGATAAAGTAAGAGTAGGGTGGAAATAAACAATAAATATATATGCCCTTTTTTGAGCTTTTGTAGGGATTTTCGACTACCTTCGATGTATTTATAACTTAACCACCCCAAGAGTAAAGAGAGTCCAAGGGAGAGACTTAAGCTAATAAAATTTAATTTAATAAAAAAATAATTCAATAAGAAAAATACAGGCCAGTGCCATAAATAAATAGAATACGATGCACTACCAATGTTTTGGATGAATTTTGCTTGAGTGAAAATTGAATTTTGACGATTAGCAATTAAGATGAGCATTGTACCCATCACTGGTAATAAGGCTAAAAAGCTTGGCCAAGGTGTATTCTGATTGTATAAAACTAGACTAAGAAGAATAAAGGTAAAACCCAAACCTTCACTGAGTTTTTGTAGTGGGGCAGTGAGTTGTTTATTATTAAAGTAGTAATATACCAAACCTCCAGCAACTAGTTCCCACGTACGCGTTGTCAGCTTAAAGAACCCATACATGGTATCTTTAGCTGTCATTAATGTTGAAAATGATAGGGAAGCAATAAGTATAAGACTTAAAAAAATACCAATATATTTTAATTTTTTATCAAATTTTGCATAAATAAAGAGCAAGAGTGGAAATAAAAGATAAAACTGCCATTCAACCGAAAGAGACCAAGTGTGAAGTAGAGCTTTATCATGTGTATCGGCAGCAAAATAATCACCAGCTTGGCGATAATAAAGATCGTTTGATAGAAAAGTCAGACTGTATCGTGCATCTTTAGCAAAATTCTTAAAGTCTTCTGGAATAAAAATAAACCAACCCAGTATGGTAAGAAATACAATAAGGAATAAAAGTGCTGGAAATATTCGTACAATTCGAGCGAGATAAAAATCTGTAAAAGAAAGCTGCTGCTTATACAGTTTTTCAATGATAATTTTTGTCATCAGATAACCTGAAATGACGAAAAAAATATCAACGCCAAGATAACCAGCCGAAAACCCAAATATTTGGAAATGGAAAAGTACAACTAAAATTACAGCATAAGCTCTTAATCCATTAATATCATTCCTAAAAGTATTGATGCTCATGCAATAAGTTTTCTAAAAAAAGAGTAATTGTATGATTTATTTCATAATGACTGGATAATTAGATTGTATTGATTTTTTTAAAAGATTCTATGGCACTTGTGGGGGAAAGATTATAAACCTGAACTTGGTGCTCTATAAAGAATTCAGCCGCAGCATCAAAAGCGGGAAAAATTAAATGTAGGTATTGATCTAACATTGTCGGCTGTTTGTTTTCTATACTCTCATAAAAACGTGGCTGAGAAAAATTATTCATATCTAATCCAGCGATATAAATTTCTTTAAAACCAATTGCATATGCGACTTGTAATGCCACATATGGTACAGTTAAATAATCAAATACTGCATTGAATATATTCGTTGAAAAGCCAAATTCGCCATATAAGTGAAAATAAGGTTTTTCTAAATCTAGTTTGTGCTTTTTACCCATGAATGGTTCAACAGTTTTATCTTGGAAAATAGTCTCGATGATTTTGATTTCGCACTTAATTTGACTTGGGTCAATTCTTTTTAAAATGATGTCTAAACATCGAGGCGTTGTGAAAAATATACAATCACTGTCCAGAACTTTTAATATTAGATCGAAACGCTTAGTCGTAAAATTAAAATCAATAATTACGTAATATTTAAAGTGAATGTGATCTAGTGAAATAGCACCATTCACACCAATATAGTCATAGTCAGGATTGGTCAGAAAACGTTGATCTATATCTTTGACAGAAGGCCCAGTTGCAACCAATACACAGGTATTTTTTTGACTTTTAAATGGTTTTGTATGATCGGCAATTAATTTTTTATTAAAAAATAATTGCTCTAAGTCACCTTCGCTATTGCGAACAGTCTTGTAGTATGGCCAATAGCGGCGATTATGTTTATATGCTTTGGAATGGAAAGACTTATAAAGGAACTTGAAAATATTTTGTGTAATACGATTGAAAATCTGTTGCATCGAGTTTACTCAGGTATAAGTTTACCACCATAGGATGGAGGATAGACTAAAATTAATCTCTTAATTATATGATATTTTTTATTATTAGCGCGATTGTGGGAGAGTGAATCTGTATTGAATATTTTAACACTACCTCTCCATCGTATATTGTTTAAAAGAAGTAGTGTTATTGTAGCTGCGAAAGCATTAATCATCTAAAGAAAATTTCTTTTTTCCTTTAAATACAGACTTAAGCGATTGAACTGAGCGATTAAACCAGTTCGCCTCTGCATCTGGACGGGTTACTTTGTTGCCATGATAGTTGACCTGTGTTGCTTTTGAAAAATTACCGAAAGGAGTGATCGTATAGTTTTCAGGGCGATACCCATTTTCAAGAGCTTCTTGGTAGTATTGATCAAATAATGCGACAAGGTCTTCACGTGGGTGCGGCATGATTTTCCCATCAAACCAATGCTTTTGCCCAGATGCTTCAAGGCGCGGTAAGGCATATTTATGACTAAACTGTGTACCCATATCAGAGTAATGCAAAATTTTAATTTGCTCAATTGGAAGACCTTCACCATCAATATTGTTGTATGAATCTTGATAAGGTTGAACAAGTTCAGGCTTTTCTTTGATGAGCTGCATCAGTTTTTTATGTCCCTCAGGATCTGCTTGTAGTTCTTTTAATGTAGGCAAATGTTGTTTTGCTTTTTCACAGTCCCATACACAGGTGCATAAACGAGCAGTACTCTTTCCACCCTTTGCGATCACGATCGCATCATTACTCAGTGGATGTGACCATAGCTCAGCAATATCACATAAAACAACGACATCCGCATCCATATAGATGGCACGACCTTGAAAGTTGCATGACTCAGGGATTGCCCAACGGAAACCTGAGAATGGAGTTGCCCATTTTTCTGTATGCCAACCTTCTCGAGTTTCTTGATTACTGTACCATGGACTTTTAGGGTCATGGCTTAATTGCATCCAAACAATTTCAACAGGGTGTTGGGTGTGTTTTCGAATGCTGTAATCTAAAACCATCATTTGTTCTAAATCACAGTTGTTGGGATCACAACCCACAAATACTTTAATTACTTCATTGTTCATATCTGCAATCACTTCATTATTTATAAAATCAATGCAGTAAGTAGAAGATAACATCTAAAAGAACTGCATGATAAATTAAAAACTAACATTGTAAGTCTATCTTTTCAACATGACTAGCATTGATGTGTATTGTGAACAAATCAACGCAGGATTTCGATATTGGTACAAATGTGTTTTACTTTGTTGTTGTATTTACAAGATAGAATATGAATAATACTTAGATTTTAATATCTTAATGCATTGTGGCACGTTGTTGCTAGTGAAGATTATACTATGAAGAATTATGTGATCAGCCTTACTTATGCGGATCAGCGTCGCGATCATATTTTATCGATTTTTCAGAAACAGGCGATAGATTTTTGTTTCTTTGATGCTGTCACGCCTGCCACGATGGAGCAGATTGCAAATGTTTTAGGACTTGATATAACAAAAACAGATCTTGCTAAAAGTGAAGTGGCTTGTCTATTAAGTCATGCTGCATTATGGCAAAAGGCAATCGATGAAAATTTGAGTCATATCGCAATTTTTGAAGACGATATTCATTTAGGAGAAGAAGCTACTATTTTCTTAACTAAAAGTGATTGGATTCCTGAGGGCTGCTCAATTATTAAGTTGGAAGCTTTTTATCCTAAAGTGGGGGTAGACTCTTCTTTTAGAAGTTTGCCTTCAAAGCGTAAATTATCTTTATTAAAGACCGTACATATGGGGTGTGGTGGCTATATTCTATCGCAGCAAGCAGCTCGTGATTTACTCAATTTATTAGCAACTTATGAACAGTTGATTCCAGTTGATCATATTGTTTTTAAAGACTATATGACAAAGTTCCCTAATCAGATTTTCCAAATGCTACCAGCACTTTGTATTCAAGATCATCTTTTGGGACAGCATGTTAACTTCCCAAGTTTTTTAGAAAAAGATAGGAACATTCGCAAAGGAGAGTACGAATATCAAATTAAGCCTAAGCTTAACTTTGTTCAAAAAATACAACGAGAGAGACTGAGACTCTCGGCGCAAATAATTAAATTGTTGAAAGAGTTTGTTTTAGTGTTGAAAGGAAAAAGGCTCACAAAAGTTAAGTTTAAATAATCACTTTGAAAAGATAAGATTATTTTTTATCTCTGTACACGACAAATTTCACAGAACCCTTATCCTATCAGGCTTCTGC
>JACRYN010000198.1_pt1 | contig 10464 bp, 10 predicted proteins | sample 8023231 | NCBI WGS metagenome assembly JACRYN01 (sample SAMN15756473, study PRJNA655841) | gut metagenome | isolation source: fecal sample D84 from domestic dog with diarrhoea | host: Canis lupus familiaris | place: South Africa: Mmabatho, Mahikeng | collected 2019-09
TAAAAATCATCTGCTACCACAGAGAATCTATAAATGATAGTGCGTAAGTCCTAATATAGTAAAAATAGTAAATTATCCCAATGCAGTAAAATATCGGAATTGAGTCGAATTTTGAGAGTTAATCTAAAAAATTTAGCTGTTGCAATGTTTGCATTAGCTGCCTGTCAAACACGGTGACAGCAGTTTCAAGTCGGGGAGATAAATAGCCAAGACGTTAGGCCGTGTAGCAATATTTTATATGGTTCATCACTGTGAGTTGGACTATTAAGGGGCACATTTGATTACTTATTCTGAGCTATGTGCAATTCTATGCAGCTTTGCAGGATCTAAAATCTTAATCTTTTTAAACGCAATTGCCAGTATTCCTTGTTTTTCTAAGTTTTGAAGTTCTTGGTTGATGGTTTGGCGTGAACACATCAGCATTTGAGCCAGTTGCTCCTGTGATAAATGAATTTCATCATTGGTAATCGATAGATGGTTGCCATAACCGCTTAAAATAAACAGTAAGCGTTGAGCCAGTCGTTGACTGATATTTTGACTTTGGATTGCGATTAGTTCTAAAAAGGCGAGACGTAACTTCTGCGAAGCAAGCTGTGCAATATGAAACCAAAATTCTGGGGTGGCTTGGATAAATTCCTCAACATCGCGTTTAGGTAGATGGAGCAGGGTGCTTTTTTGAATAGCAATCGCATCGTGCGAACGCGGTTGCTGATCTATTAATGAAATTTCTCCAAACCACATAATCGGTTCAGCAATTGCTGCAACTGCTTCTTTACCTTCAATGTCGACATGACCTAAACGAATTGCGCCGTTCAAGACTGCATAGATGCCATCAAATAAATCCCCAGAGTGAAAAACAGCTTGGTCTTTTGCAACCTCAATATATTTGGCATGTTGCACAATATACTGTTGATAGGCTTGTGGTAATTTGGCGAACCAATTGTTATTGAGTAATTGTTGTTGGTGTTGAATTTCCAGCATTCCGCGTCCTTTCGTGATTTATCGAGCAACTTGTCAGGTCGACGACAACTTTATGGGCTGTTTTCCTTTAAAGTTATTCTATATCGTGATCAATATCATGCAATAAGGAAATACAGTATGAGCAAATTAGAAAAATTATTAAGTCAGTATGCAGCTTATCATCTTGATCATAAAAATATCGTGACCCACTTTGTGGGTATTCCGTTGATTGTGTTTTCAATTATGTGCTTAACCGCAAGAGCTGGTATGACTATTGGCAGTTTTGAAATTACTTTGGCGATGGTTTTGATCTTAGCGAGTATTGTTTACTACTTAAGCCTAGATCGAATTTTTGGTGTGACCATGTTAGTAATCTATGCCATGGCTTATCCTTTGGCATATAAAATTGCACAGTTTGATTTGGGACTTTGGTTAAGTCTCAGTATTGGTATTTTTGTCGTCGGCTGGGCGTTCCAGTTTGTCGGGCATTTCTATGAGAAGAAAAAACCGGCATTTATGGATGATGTGATTGGCCTAGCCATCGGTCCATTATTTGTTTTGGCGGAAATGGTGTTTATGCTTGGTTTTAGAAAAGACATCGAACAACGTATGTTAGATGAAGCGCGTAAACAGCGTGCAGCAATGGATAATAAGCATGTCTCTGTGACATCACACTAACTGAATTATTTTATCGATAAAAAAAGCCAGTGAATTTCACTGGCTTTTTTTATGCTGTTTTAAGATGTCTTCGCGACTTTATGTGTATCTGGTTGAGCTTTGGGTGTATTCGGGCTTGGAGCATGAGCATCTTTATGGGATTTATTAGTCATATCATTGGCTTTCATTGAATCATGTTTCAGCATTTTATCTTGCTTCATGGCTGGATCGTGTTTGACTGTTTTGTCTTGTTTCATTGCCTGATCATGTTTCGTCACGTTCATGGTTGCGATGCACTTACCACCTTTATGATTTGCACCTGTACGACCCGACAGAGTTGTTCCTTGTGGGCATGCAAATGCTGTAGCGCTAAGCGTTGTGAATAAACCTGCTGATCTTTTTCATTTTCGTTTGTTCAAGGAAGGCATTAGTGCCTGTGATTAAATTAGCGATAATACGAAAGAATAGAAGTGATAATATTGTGTGAGATCCAAAGGGATCAGGTGTTCATATGTTATTTAATGCTGTTTTTAAGCTTGGTTTAAGCTTATAAAAAACCCGATGGGTATCGGGTTTTTTATATTCGAAATGGCTTATACGTTAAAGCGGAAGTGTAGAACATCACCGTCTTGAACGATATACGTTTTACCTTCTAAACGCCATTTACCTGCTTCTTTCGCACCTGCTTCACCGTTGTATTGAACGAAATCGTTATAAGCAACACATTCAGCACGGATAAAGCCTTTTTCGAAGTCAGTGTGGATCACACCCGCCGCTTGTGGTGCAGTTGCACCGACTTTAACGGTCCAAGCACGAACTTCTTGTACGCCCGCCGTGAAGTAAGTCTGTAAACCTAAAAGACCATAGCCTGCGCGAATTACCACGTTTAGACCTGGTTCTTCCATGCCTAAAGCTTCAAGGAACTCAGCCCGGTCTTCATCTTCAAGCAGTGAAATTTCAGCTTCTATTTGGTTGCAAAGCGGAACGACGATTGCATTTTCTTCAGCTGCAAGTTTTTTCACAGCATCTAAATGCGGGTTGTTTTCAAAACCATCTTCAGCAACGTTCGCAATATACATGGTTGGTTTTAAAGTCATTAAACCAAAACCACGAACCAGTTTACGTTCGTCGTCGTCTAGGTCAGCTGCGCGAGCAGGTTTGCCTTCATCAAGTAAAGGTAAAATTTTGTCTAAAACAGCTTTGGTTGCAAGCGCTTCTTTGTCGCCACCTTTTGCAGATTTTGCTAAACGAGTCACTGCTTTTGTCACAGTTTCTAAGTCAGCCAGTGCAAGTTCCGTGTTGATGGTTGCGATGTCATCAAGCGGGTCAATTTTACCGTTAACGTGAATGACGTTTTCATCTTCAAAACAGCGTACAACGTGAGCAATCGCATCCGTTTCACGGATATTTGCAAGGAATTGGTTCCCCAAGCCTTCACCTTTAGATGCACCAGCAACTAAACCTGCAATGTCCACAAATTCCATCGTCGTTGGAATCACACGTTGAGGTTTTACAATCGCTGTTAATTTGTCTAAACGTGGATCTGGCACAGGAACGATGCCTGTGTTTGGTTCAATGGTACAGAATGGGAAGTTTTCAGCAGCAATAGCAGCTTTAGTCAATGCATTGAAAAGTGTAGATTTACCAACGTTCGGCAAGCCGACAATACCGCAATTAAAACCCATGAAATAACTCACAACGTGTTATATAAAAATTGCCAGTGATTTTACATGAAAGCCATGACAAAGTCAGGTCTCAGGGGAGAAGAATCAAAGTTGTAAATCATGTTGTGGGCAGAATCTCCTCATTTAAGCCTTTTCTTTTAATAAAGGAACTAGATTTAAGAGATCCGTTGCATGTAGATCATTGTCTATGTAAGGACTGGAGTCTTTCATGAAAATGGCGTGAACTTCATATTGAAACACCCTCCTCAGAAAAAGGAGGGGCTAAAAAACTTAAATTTACAGTATAGAGCTCTATTTTATATGGGAAATGGGATTAAACCTTCCTTTTATCGAGTTGATTTGCCAGATTGTCTCCAATTGCTTGTACACACATCACCAAAATCACAAGCACGACAATCACGGCCAACATGATCTGCATATCAAAACGCTGATAACCGTAGCGATAGGCAATATCGCCTAAACCACCTGCACCAATGGCGCCTGCAATGGCAGAGGAGTTAATCATGGTCACAATGGTTACGGTAAAACCTGCGACAATTCCAGGAAGAGCTTCAGGTAACAACACATGCCAAATGATTTGAGTACGGTTACAGCCGATAGCTTGTGCAGCCTCAATCAACCCTTGATCTACTTCGCGTAAACTGACTTCTGCAATTCGTGCAAAAAAGGGGGTTGCAGCCAAGGTTAAAGGGACAACTGCTGCCCAAACACCATAACTAGTGCCGACAATCCAACGTGTGAGTGGAATCAGGGCCACCATCAAAATAAGAAAGGGAACAGAACGGGTGATATTTACCAACCAGCCTAAGCTATGGTTAATAGTTTTAGAGGGATAAATGCCATGCTCAGACGTGCTGACTAGTACCACTGCCATTGGCAGACCAATGAGTAAGGCAAAAAATGCGGATGCACCGACCATGATTAAGGTGTCGATGGTGCCTGTCAGTAATAAATCAATGAGTTGGTCGTGCATAGCCCAGTACCTCTACATGTGTCACATGTGCTTTTAGTTTTTGTAGTAGCGATTGAATTTCTAAGTCCTGTGTGGGAACAGCAATAACCAATGTTCCTATTAAATGGTTCTGGATGGTGTCGACCTGACTTTGATATAAATGCACAGTTTGTGGAAAGTGCTCCAAAATCTGTTTTAAGTCAGGTGGATGATGCGCATCTGAAGTCGAGCGAATTTTGAAAATGGCATGTGTATCGAGCTGCGTAGGTTCAGCATTTAAGCGAAAAGGCAAATCGAGTTGTTCTAGATTCAGTAGTTCTTGGGTAATGCCTTGTTGGGGGTGAGAAAACACCGACCAAACTTCGCCTGATTCCACAATTTCACCAGCATCGATGACCACCACCTGATCGCAGATTTCCCGAATCACCTGCATTTCATGGGTAATCAATACAATGGTGATACCCAACTTCTGATTGATCTCTTTGAGTAGCGACAACACCACAGAGGTACTTTCTGGATCGAGTGCAGATGTTGCTTCATCACAGAGTAAAATTTCAGGATGGTGAACCAATGCACGGGCAATACCGACACGCTGTTTTTGTCCGCCAGACAGTTGTGATGGGTAATGCTGAACCTTATCGCTCAACCCAACCAACTGTAAAACTTCATTGACTCGTTGTTCGATGTCTTGTTTGGGATAATTGGCAACGATGAGGGGCAGTGCGACATTTTCATAGACTGTTTTGGCAGACATTAAATTAAAATGCTGGAAAATCATGCCAATGCGTTGGCGGAGCTGAATTAGTTCAACATGACTCAATGTTGCCAAGTCTTGTTGATGAATATGAATATGACCTTCACTGATACGTTCTAAACCATTTAAGGTGCGGAGCAAGGAAGATTTACCTGCACCACTTTTGCCAATAATGCCAAACACTTTCCCTGTCGGTATATCGAGGTCAATATTTTTGAGTGCATGTACAGTATGCCCTTGTACTGCATAGTGTTTGTTTAAATTACGAATTTTGATATGTGGAATTGAAAAATCCACATGAGAACCAAAGCTGACCATTCTTTTTCTCCTTATTTCCAGCCTTCAAACCACAGACCTTGGCCAAAATCACGGTCTAAAATTTCTTGAACGTGTTTTGAGTTTTGAAATGCTTGCACAAAGGCCGCAAGTTTTTGGTTTTGGTCTGGATAGTCTTTACGTGTCACAAATAAGATGGCGTATTTCTTGTCTATCGGATCAAGAAAAAGGGCATGATGCGGATCTGTGACCTTGGCCATTTTTAAATAATGCGGGAAGCCAAAAATTAAATCGGCATCATTAAACGCATGGGCAGTTTGTGGGCCTTCTACTTCAATAAACTGAAGTTGTTTAGGATTGCTCACAATATCCTTTACGGTAGACAGTTCATTGTCGAGGTTTTTGAGCTGAATCAAACCCGCACGATGCAGTAAAATCAAAGCACGTGCCGAGTTTACAGGGTCATTGGGGATGACCACACGTGCTTGAACTGGTAGTGCATCTAAGGACTGATATTTTTTAGAATATAGTCCGACATGACTTCCTGTTCCTGTGGCGAATGCATGCAGGTCATAATTTGTTTCGCGAATTGCATTGCGTAGAAAGACGCTTTGCTGAAAAAAGTTGGCATCAATGTCACCATTTTGCACAGCAACATTCGGTGCATGCCAGTCCGAAAATTCAACCAGTTTGACTTGAATGCCTTGTTTTTTTACATCATCTGCCACGCTTTGCAGAAGTTCTGCATAAGGTGGGCTAATGCCAATCGTTAAGACATCATCCTGCGCATGGCTTTTGCTATAGCGGTAACCCGCTAGAGCAAAAATTGCCACGATGACACTCAAGCCAATCAGCCATTTTTTTCGATTTTGAGTGAAAGATTGCGTCATGGCCTATACTCACTTCCAACCAGGGAACCAAAGTTTTTCGCCAATTTCACTATTCAAAGTCTGTTTAACTTTGTCCGATGTTTGATAAATCTTGATGAACTTTTCAAGTTGCGCGGCTTTCTCTGGGTGTTTCTGTTGGTAGTCGTCACGCACCACAAATAAAATCGAATACAGGGTGTTGGTGTTGTCATCTAAGATCAGCGCATCATTTGGGTCAATGGTTTTTGCAAGACGTAAATAATGTGGATAGCTAAAGACCAAGTCAGCATCATCAACGGCACGTGCAGTTTGTGGACCTTCAACTTCAATAAACTGAAGCTTTTTAGGATTGCTCACAATATCTTGCAGATTCGATAGATGATTGTTTGGGTCTTTTAAGCTAATCAATTTAGCCTGTTGTAACAGTAAAAGCGCACGGCCTTGGTTGACTGGATCATTTGGAATAACTGTACGTGCATTTTCAGGAATCGCAGCAATCGAGTCATATTTTTTTGAATATAAACCGACGTGTGTGGTGACGCCTTTATCCAGTGCTTTGAGTTTAAATTGGGTTTCTTTAATGGCGTTATCTAAGAAGGGTTGATGCTGAAAATAGTTGGCATCAATATCACCATGGTTGAGCGTGACATTGGGGGTATTCCAATCCGAAAACTCGACCAGTTTGACGTTGATGCCTTGCTGTTTCGCCTCTTCCACAGCCACCTTTAATGGATTGGCAAAGGGTGGGCTGATCCCAATCACCAGTTCAGAGTTACTCGATTTTTTATGATAAGACCACGCCACCAGTACAATGACGATGGCAGCGACAATTACCCCAATAACGGTAAATTTTGTTTTTACAGTTTGAGCCATGATATTTCTCGTATTTTAAAATTTATGCGGTTTGTTTTTGCTGTGTTTTAGGATGAGGGCTTGAGCTTTGACATCGATACTGCTGTACAGGGTGGTCTGCGGCCAGTCGGTCACCTTGAGCGAATAATTTGTGGCGTAAACTACCTGTTTTATAGGCAGTTTTATAACGGCCACGCTCTTGTAACTCTGGGATGACCCAACGGATAAAGTCTTGATGTGACTCTGGGGCAACGGTTCGTGTGAGATTAAAGCCATCTACGCCAGTTTCATCTATGAGCTGAATGAGTTTTTCTGCTACAGTTTTTCCACTCCCGACGATCAGTGGATAGCGTCCACCGATTACATGTTGGGCTTTCAAATCCGCTCGTGTAACTTTTTGCTCTTTAAATTTGTTATTGACCGAGGCAATGCTATTGGTTTGTTTATAAGGAATCGCTTCATCATCTGTGAACTGCGCTAAATCAATTCCGACTGAACTGGAAAAATGCGCCAAACCTGCTTCTGGACTGGCATAGCGAATATATTCGGCCAGTTTTTCTTGTGCGAGTTTGTCCGTTTCTGCCGTCACTACACTAATGCCAACAAAGAGTTTAATTGCTTGCTCATCACGGCCATGGCTTAATGCAAGCGCACGAATCTTATCGACTTGCTGTTTCAGTTTTTCAGGCGTGTCAGCACCAATAAACATGGCTTCAGCATGTTGGGTTGCGAAAGCTAAGCCTTTACTTGAAGCGCCCGCTTGATAAAGTACAGGCGTGCGCTGAATAGATGGGGAAACCTGAAAAACACCCTGACTTTGGAAGAATTTGCCTTGATGCTGTATGGCATGAACTTTTGAAGGGTCGGTAAAGACACGGTTTAACTTATCTTTTTGTACGGCATCGTCTTCCCAAGAACCCTCCCAAAATTTATAGCAAAGTTCGAGAAACTCTTCAGCTTGCTCATAACGTAAGTCGTGATCTTTTAAACCTTTTTGACCAATTAATCGTTCTGCGCTGTCTAAGTAACCCGTGACAATGTTCCACCCAATACGACCATGGGTTAAATGGTCAAGGCTCGCAAAGCGCCGTGCAAACTGATAAGGCGACTCATAGCTCAAATTTACAGTGACACCAAAACCTAAGTGCTGTGTAACGGCAGCCATTGCAGAAACGAGTGTACTTGGGTCATGGCTTGGAAGTTGAATTGACTCTTTTAGGGTTAAATCCAGACCATTTTGATAAACATCGTAGACACCCGTAATGTCGGCGATAAATAAACCATCAAATAAACCTTGCTCTAAGGTCTGCGCCAAATCTGTCCAATAGCTGAGCTCATTAAAGCGATGTGACTCATCACGTGGGTGTGTCCACAAACCGTGATTGATATGACCTACGCTGTTCATATCAAAGGCATTCAGGATGATTTGCTTCGACTTGTTATTTTGAGATGATAGTGTCATTACAATGTCCCTCTGCGTGGCGGAAGTACACCGTTAAGAAGATAATTGGCAATGAAGTAATATTTCCAACGTGACGCATCATGTAGCGTGTGAACACGTGCATTACGCCAAAAGCGGTCTAGGCCATCTTCACGCTGACTACCACGACTGCCTGCCAGTTCAATCAATTTCGAAGCGGCTTTTAATGCGGTTTCTGTGCTATGTGCACGAACTTTCGCTACATCGAGAGAAGCTTTTGCAATGTTCTCTATGGTTGGTTGGGGACGTGCTGCATCGATTGAGCGAGCCGCTTGTTTGAGTAAGACTTCACTGGCACGAACATCGGTAACCACGCGTCCTAGTTCAAACTGTGTTAAAGGATCATCGGTTGCCTGTTCAACAGTAGAGTCAATCCACGGACGAGCTTGACGCACACGAACCAGTGTTTCCTCAAAAGCAGCACGTGCAATGCCTGTTTCAATGGCGGCATGCATAATTTGGGCGAAAGGCCCAACCAGAGTCGGCCTAGAAAAAGCGGTATCGAAAGGAACAATATCTTCGGCATCTACAGCGACATGATTGAATTTGACTGTACCGCTGCCTGTGGTGCGTTGACCAAAACCAGACCAATCATCTATCAGTTCGAGTCCTTGGCTACTACGCGGGATAAAGACCAGAAGCTCTTTGTCATCGGCATCTTTGACTAAGGTCGGTATGCGGTCTGCAAACAGGCTGCCCGTGCAATAAAACTTTTCACCATTGACCTCATAGCCTTGTTCCGTTTGGCTGAGTGCAGTTTGTTTTTGTGTTGCGTTTTTAGTTTTAAACTCTGCCAAGGCATTACCAAAGCGAGCCCCTTTGAGCACTTCTGCATAGAGTTTACGCTTTTGTTGTTCAGTACCGTTGTTACGTAAAACCTCTAAGGCATAGAAATGGTTCTGGGGAATTTGTCCAATCGAACCATCTACGCCACTCATTAGTGCGATAATTTGCGCGACCGTATAGCTTGAAACATCTGCACCTCCGAATTCCTTCGGTACAGTAATCGCCCAGAGCCCAGATTGACTGTAGGCTTCGATTTCCTCAAAAGGCAAAATACGTTCCGCATCACGTTGGATAGCCTGTTGTTTAAACTGCTCAGCTAAATTTTTGGCAATCTCTAAGGCTTCAGCATCGCTTTGAATAATATGTGCATACGCCGTGTCTTGGGATTGAAGAGGAACAATGGGTTGAAATGAAGTCATGACGTTCTCCTCAAATCCAAGCGTGGCGAGCAGGGAAAGTGTTATTTAAATAGTAGTTACCCAGTGCATGCAGCTTCCAGCGGATCGGGTCGTGTAAGGTATGCACACGTGCATTGCGCCAATGTTGATCTAAATTATGTTGGCTTAGGCTCGAACGACTGCCGCCAAGCTCTAGGAGTTTTTCAGAAATTTGTAGTGCAGCATCATTGGCATAGACCTTCGCCTCGGCGACTAAGATAGAGGCTTTAGCTGCTTGTTCGGCACTGACGACGCTCAGTTGGTCGAGCTCATCTAAATATTCAGCAGCTTCATCGAGCAGTAGGATAGCGGCATCCAGCAGCACTGCAGATTTGCCGACTTCTTGTAAGGTGTAATGTTCAAAACAGGCTTTCTCAACTTGCGCATCGACAATTGGGCGGGCTTTTTTAACTGCTGACAAAGTATCTTCAAATGCGGCTTCTGCTATGCCGACATCAATCGCAACTTGCATTAACTGTGAGAAAGCACCGCGATAATTGACGTCTTCAGCCAATTTCCGCTCATCAAAGATAAGGAGTGGATCGACTTCAACCCGTTGTAATTTTACTGTGCCACTTGAGGTTGTACGCTGACCAAAACCGTTCCAGTTATCGATGACTTCAACACCTTGTGCTGTGGCATCAACAAGCGTCAGTACCACATATCCTTCAGGGTGAATGGCTTTAATGGCTAACCAATGAGCAAAGCTACTGCCTGTAGAGTAGAACTTTTCACCATCGACATAGTAACGACCAT
>JACRYN010000199.1_pt1 | contig 10441 bp, 7 predicted proteins | sample 8023231 | NCBI WGS metagenome assembly JACRYN01 (sample SAMN15756473, study PRJNA655841) | gut metagenome | isolation source: fecal sample D84 from domestic dog with diarrhoea | host: Canis lupus familiaris | place: South Africa: Mmabatho, Mahikeng | collected 2019-09
ATTATTATGACATTATTTCAATGAGTTATCTATTTTTGTCGTGTACAGAGAAACTATTTATATTGGGCTTTACAGCATATAGATTTACTTGAAAATGCAGATCGTGCTGCAATGGGTAAAACATTAAATAAAGCTAAGTTAAGTGAAGTAAAAATCCCACTCCCACCACTTGCAGAACAACGCCGAATTGCATCAATTTTAGATCAAGCGGATGAGTTACGCCAAAAACGTCAGCAAGCGATTGAAAAGTTAGATCAGCTTTTACAAGCCACGTTTATCGATATGTTTGGTGATCCTGTCGATAACTTAAAAGAACTAGAAACAGTAGCCTTGTTAGATTTATGCAAAAAAGTTACTGATGGAACACATCAAAGCCCTAAGTGGACAACAAAAGGTATTCCATTTTTATTTATCAGCAATATAGTTGATGGAGAAATTGATTATTCTTCTCAAAAATTTATTGATCAAGCCACTTATGATTCATTAACAAAAAGTACGAAAATTGAGTTGAATGACATCCTTTATACAACTGTTGGTAGTTATGGTAATGTAGCAAGGGTTAAAAGCGATCAATTATTTTGTTTTCAAAGACATATAGCTCATATCAAACCTGATTTTGATAAGATAAATCCTAAGTTTTTGGAAAAGATGTTATCAAGTTATGGTGTCAGACGGCAGGCTGATCGCTTAGTACGTGGAGTTGCCCAAAAAACACTAAATCTTAAGGATTTAAAAGAAATCATAGTATTCAATATCCCTTTAGTTGAACAAAATCATTTTGTACAAAAGTGCGAAGTGATTGAAAGTTTAAAAATCAAATCTAAACTTGCATTGAATCAAGCAGATGATTTATTCAAATCACTACAAAACCAAGCATTTAGTGGAAATTTATAAAAGGTAGACTTAGAGTTCCAACAAAATAAATGCATCAGTCATCTTTTTTGACTACAATGACTCTATATTGATTTGAGTTTAAAGATGACTGATTTTGTCCAACATTCGCCCGTAGCGATTCAACGCTATATGCAACAGATAGGAAATCTATCTGCGAATGAACTCGCCAAAAAATCAGGACTTACGGCAGAAAAAGTTTATACATTACTCAATGACGCTACCCCTATTCTCAAGCTTAGTGAATTGGAACAGATCGCTAAAGTACTTTTTGTTCCGAGTGTATATCTGACCAATAATGAATTGGAATACATCCCTGAGATTCCAACAATTGTTGATCATCGTAATATGGAAGATGTATTTAACAGTTCTTATGCTTATCAAGCTGTTCTTCGGGAAGCTATTAAAGCAAGAAATGACTATCTCTATGTCTTGGAAACTATGGGAGAAGAGCCACTCGATTTTAATTTAATGCTTTCAGGTGATGATGCTGTCGAAGATGCAAAAATCATTTCTGATTATTTTGATCTGAATCACCAAAAACGAGCAGTAAAACATAATGACTATTACTCTGCTTGGCGCAGTATTTTTGAAGCTAAAGATATTTTAGTCATTGAAAAATCAAGCAAAGAGCCTTTCGGTTCAGATGGTTTTTGTTTGTGGTTTGATGTCGTTCCTGTAATAGTTGTTTTGAGTACAGGACAAGCCGCTGAAAGACGTTTGTTCACCATCATGCATGAATTAGTTCACTTGGGACTACGACAAAGTGTGTTCGATGGAAAAATAAATGCAATCAATACCAATAATCAAATGGAACGCTATTGTGACACTGTTGCGGGTCATGTTATTGCACCATTTGAATTATTAGAAAGTTGTTATCAGTCTGATATGACTGTAGAAGAATTGGTGTTAAAAGTTCGTTCTAAAGCAAAAGCGAGCCGACCAGCTATTGCAATTCAATTAAAACTAGCGGGATATATTTCTGATCAACAACTCAGAGATTATTTAAGACAACTTGACCAAATTAAAATTGCTAAAAATAAATCAGGTGAGGCAAAAATCCCTGCTTCAACTCGAATTATTAGCCATTTTGGTCGATATTTTGTGCAAACTGTGATTGCAGCAATGTCGCACAATACAATTTCAGCAAGTACAGCAAAAGATATTTTAGGAATTAAGCCAACATATAAACCAACTACATTACAAGATGTGCAAAGACAGGTGTATATGTAGATGATTTATTTAAGCTTAGACACAAACGCTCTGCTAGACATTTGCTTTCGAGTATATCCAGAACAAACTTTCCCAAAACTTTGGGAAATGTTAGATGATCTTACATTGACAACAACAATTAAGTTTTGTGCTTGTTCTTCAATATTAGAAGAAACTCGATCAAAATGTGCTTTCTTTGCGTATGATGAAAGTATCTTAGATAGTTTTCTCACTCGTTTTAGAGTGATCATTATTGATAGAGATGAAGTCGGAAGTCGTATCCTCAATATTCGAACAAAATTATTGGCATATCCATTTGCCGCTGGATCAGCTCATGCAACTAAAGATGAACCTGATGTGGATTTGATTGCAACAGCTCAAAAATATAATACCAGTGGTTTTGTTATTACTGGTGAAATTGGATTTATCGGGGCAGATTGGGATGCTTTTAATGCTAGAGCAAGAAGAAAGGAACAAATCAAGATTCCAGATATTTGTGCATTAATCGGTGTCCAGTCAAGCTCATGGTTACAATTATTTCAAAGGTATAATTTTACCTTAGATTAAATTTTAATGGTTAAAATCTTATTGAAATTATTTGAATTTTTAAGATATATTGAAAAAATTAAAAACAAGATTTTGAAATTAAAAAGTACAATGGGGTTAAGATGAGCAATTTTCAGTTTTTAGAACCTGAATTTAAAAGCTTGGCAGCGACTGCCAAAGAAGCCGAAAAGCTCACGTATATATCCCCTCAATTTGCCCTTGCTGCGGCTCGTACATCACTTGAAAACCTTGTGCTATGGCTCTATCAATATGATAAAAAACTGACCCAACCTTACGATGCTTCACTGCATAACTTACTCAATGACATCAAATTTAAAGACCTGATTCCTCCCTATATTTGGGACAAAATGGACAATATCCGCATGGTCGGCAACAGTGCCGTACATGGGAAAAAGTTCAAACAACTCACCACCGAAGAAACCGTAAAACACATCAGCCATTTATTCCTGATGTATGTCTGGTTTGAACGGAACTATGGCTCACCCTCAAAAGACCGCTCTCAGTCGATTTTATTTAACCCAAAACTAATACCAAATGCTGACAATACCCAGCAAATCACTGCCAACCAAGAACAACTACAGAAAGAAACAGAAGCTAAAGAAAAAAAGTTTGCTGAACAACATAAAGCTTTACGTGAACGTGAACAAAAACTATTTGAACTGTCCGCAAGTTTAGAAGAGCGTGAAAAATTACTTGCAAATATAGATGCTGAACTTGCACAAAAACGTGCAGACGTTGAACAAGCCAAAATTGCCAACAGCAAAATCGAAGACCCTACCGACTATAAAGAAGACGAAACTCGAAAACTTAAAATTGACCTCATGCTTGAAGAAGCAGGTTGGGAAATTGGCACAACGGTTCGAGAGGAAGTTGCTGTAACAGGTATGCCTAGCCCATCGGGTAAAGGTGCAGTGGATTATGTGCTGTATGATGCCAATGGCTTGCCTTTGGCTGTGGTTGAAGCTAAACGCACCTCGACCGATCCTGATATTGGACAACAACAAGCTAAACTCTATGCAGATTGCTTAGAACAACAAACAGGACAACGACCTGTTATTTTCTATACCAATGGCTATAAAACCCGAATCTGGAATGATGTGCAAGGTGGTCCACCACGCTTAGTTCATGGCTTTTACACACAAGCGGAACTCAAACGTCTGATCGAAAGACGTAAGAATAACCCTGATTTAAGCAGCTTCCCAATCAATGCGGACATTGTCGAGCGTTACTACCAAATTCGTGCCATCAAAGCCATGCTTGCAGCCTACCAACGCAAAGAACGTGCTGGTTTGCTCATCATGGCAACAGGTACAGGTAAGACTCGTACCGCTATTGCACTGGTCGATGTGCTAATGAAAGCCAATGTAGTGCAAAAGGCATTATTCCTTGCAGACCGCACTTCATTGGTCAATCAGGCGCACAATGCCTTTAAAGCCAATTTAAAAGATGCCTCATTCGTCAATTTACTTCAAGACAAGAACCAAGTCGGTCGAGTCTATTTCTCTACCTATCAAACCATGATCGGCTTAATTGACGAAAAAAATGCGGACGGTACACGACAATTTGGCACAGGTATGTTTGACCTGATTATTATTGATGAAGCACACCGCAGCGTTTATCAAAAATTTGGCGAGATTTTTAAATACTTCGATAGTTTGCTTGTTGGTTTAACCGCAACGCCACGAGATGAAGTTGACCGTGATACATACGCACTGTTTGGCTTGGAAAGCGGTGTTCCGACTGATTACTATGATTTAGATCAAGCCATTGCCGATGGCTATCTTGTGCCACCGAAAGCCTATTCTGTTCCGCTTAAATTTATGCGTGAGGGCGTGAAATATGACGAACTCTCTGAAGAAGAAAAACAACATTGGGATAGCCTAAATTGGGGCGATGAAGATGCACCTGAAGAAGTCTCAGCATCCAAGATTAATAAAGAGCTGTTTAATACAGGCACGATTGATTTAATGCTCAAGCACTTGATGGAAAATGGCATTAAAACCGAAGGCGGTGATCGTCTTGGTAAAACCATTATCTTTGCCGTCAATCAAAAACATGCCCAGTTTATTGCTGATCGCTTCAATGAAAACTATCCGCAATATGATGGCAAGTTTGCCCGTGTCATTACCCATGCAACCAAGTATCCTCAAAGCCTGATTGATGACTTTAGCAAGAAAGATTTACCTGAGCCACAGATCGCGATTTCAGTGGATATGCTCGATACAGGCATTGATGTGCCTGAAGTCGTCAATCTCGTATTCTTTAAAGCGGTTCGCTCTAAAGTGAAATTTATGCAGATGATTGGGCGTGGTACACGCCTCTGCAAAGAACTGTTTAGCCCTGAAGATGATAAAAAAGAATTCTTTATCTTCGACTATTGCTCTAACTTTGAATACTTCAATGAAAACCCTGATGGTGCACCTGTATCGACCACAGAGCCACTCGGACAACGTTTGTTTAAAGCACGTTTAAATATCCTGAGTTTACTGAATGCGAAGGACGATGCCACAGAAGAATTAAAAGCTGTACAGCAAGATCTACGTCAGAGTTTACAGACTGAAGTGAAGTCGATGAACAATGACAATTTCATTGTGAAATCTGAACTTGAGCATGTTGAACATTTCAAGAATGATGATGCTTGGAACAACTTGGATGACCTTGCCATTGGTACGTTACGAGAACACATCTCTAAGCTTCCAAATCAACTTGAGCCTGAAACTTTAGAAGCCAAATTGTTTGATATGTTGTGTTATAACCTTGAACTAGCAGTATTAGAAAAGAACAATACAGCGATTCAGAGTTATGCCAATCGAGTGATTGAAATTGCTTCTAAACTGGAAAGCAAAGAAAATATTCCTGTGGTTGCAGAACAGATTGCGCTGATTCAAGACATTCAAACCGTTGAATATTGGAAAGGCATTACCTTGCCAATGCTTGAGGCGATGCGTAAACGTATTCGCGGCTTGGTTAAACTGATTGAAAAATCAACCTCAACGATTGTTTATTCCATGCTGGATGATGAAATTGGAGAGATGCAAGCAGTCGATCTCCCAGTCGTTTCAAGTGGCGTAAACCTTGCACAATACCGTAAGCGTGTCGAAAGCTTTATTAAAGCCAATGAAAACCATATTACCATTGCCAAACTTAAGCGTGGTTTGGCTCTTACACCGACTGACTTAAGCGAGCTTGAACGCTTTGTCTTTGAAGCGCAAGAAGTAGAAAGCCGAGATAAGTTTGAAGAATGTTTTGGAACAGAAAAATCTCTTCCTCTTTTCATACGTTCTTTGGTGGGCTTAGATCGTCAGGCGGTACAAGAAGCCTTTTCTAAGTATTTACAAGGATCAACCTATAACGAGAAACAGATTCGTTTTGTGGAAATGCTAATTGAGCATCTCACTCAAAATGGTGTCTTAGACGCTTCTCAATTATACGAGCCACCGTTTAATCAAATCCATTATGAAGGAATTGATGGCGTGTTCGGTGATGCAGATGCTGACAACATATTTGGGGTTGTTGAAGCGTTTAATGAAGCAGTGGCTTAGGAAGTAAATTACTTTAAGGGGATGGGGAATGAAAATTGTTAGTGCGAAGATTAGAAATTTCAGAAAGTTAGAAAATGTAACATTGTCGTTTGATGAAAAGACTACAGTGATCGTTGGAAGAAATAATACAGGGAAAACATCCACGGCTGAGATTTTTAGAAGTTTCTTATCAGGCAATAGTCCTAATTTGAAATATGTAGATTTTTGCCAATCAAGCTTTGCTAAGTTTATAAATGCAGCTAAAGAATTCGATATTAATTCTGATGATGAAGTTAAAGTTAGAAACTTAACTCCATCTATTGATCTTGAACTTACTGTAGATTATACAAATGATGCTGATGACTATGGAATACTTAGTGATTTTATTATCGACTTAGATGAAAGTCTTTTTCAGACAAAAATATTAGTTACACATAAATTAAAAGATGGAGAAATTTACAATTTTTACAATGGATTAGATACTTCAGATATGGTGTCATTTCATACAATTCTAAAGAAAAAAATAAACTCTTACTTTGAGTCGTCAGCTTTTGTTATTGACCCGAATAACGAAGATAATAGAATTAAAATAGACTTCTCTAAAATCCGGAAATTACTATTAGTCGGAATTATTAATGCTCAACGGGGATTAGATGATGAAACATACTCTGAAAAAGATGTATTAGGTAAATCGCTTGGAACTATGTTCAATAGTGCAACTAGTATTAATGCACCTAAAGAATTTCAAGAAAAGTCTCAAGAAATACAAATTGTAGTAGATGAATTACAGAAAACAGTTGAATCAGACTTTCAAGAAAAAGTAGCACTACTTTTACCTAAATTAGCTTTCTTTGGTTACCCCGGTGTTGGAGATACTGAACTCAGTGCAGCAACTGAGCTTAATGTTAAATCTTTGTTGGATTCACACACCAAAGTTTATTATAAACATAGTGATTATTTTTCATTACCTGAAACTTATAATGGTTTGGGAGTCCGGAATTTGATTTATATTCTATTTAGAATTTACGAATATTTTATTGAATTTCAGTCCCAGCAAATTTCCCCTAAAGGGCAAATTATTTTCATTGAAGAACCTGAAGCTCATTTGCATCCACAGATGCAAGAAGTTTTTATTTCCCAACTCGATCAAATAATAGTGGAATTTCAAAATCAGTTGAGTGGTCAAGTATGGCCTATACAGTTTGTGGTTAGTACACATTCATCCCACATTGCTAATAAAGCAGCCTTTAGTCAAATTAGGTATTTTTTAACCAAAAAAGGTAATACCCAAGTCAAAGACTTAGGAAGTGTTTTTAAAAGTGAAGATTCAAAAGAAGATAAAGAGTTTTTACAAAAATATCTTACTTTAACTAAATGTGATCTTTATTTTGCTGATATTGCTATTCTTATAGAGGGTGCAACAGAACGTATTTTACTACCAGAAATAATAAGAAAATTTGATGAACCAAAAGAGCAAAAGTTAAGGAGCAAGTATCTATCAGTTATTGAAATAGGAGGTGCATATGCCCATCATTTTTATAAACTTTTAGATTTTTTAGAGCTAAAGACTTTAGTCATTACTGATCTAGATACTAGTGAAAAAACAATAACATATGATGACGATGGAAAACCTAAAAGCACATCATATCCCGCAAGTATTGTAAGTAAAGGTACACATTCAACCAACGCAGGTTTGAAGCATTTTTTTAAATCACAAGAAGATGCTAAGAAACCAGGGTATATGGATTTATCTGAATTATTGGGATTCGATAGTTCTAAAAAAATTAAAAATTCAGTACGAATCGCTTATCAAATCCATGAACCGTCTACAGGAAAGTGTGGAAGAAGCTTTGAGGATGCATTTATTTTAGCTAATTTGAAATTATTTAAACTCGAAAAAATTGAACAAGGCAACCTTGAAGATGCAGTATTCCAAGAAGCTGAAAAAATTGGAAAAAATAGTAAAGCTGATTTCGCAATTGCTTACGCAATTGATAAAACAGATTGGGTAACACCTATGTATATTATTGAAGGGTTGGAATGGTTAATTGAAGAACAAGGTGCAACGGTTAATATAGTTACTACAGCTATGAAAGAGGCAGAAGTTATATGAATATCATTGCTAATCCTGCCGAACAAGCATCATTAAAATCATTAAATCAAATCCAAGAATGTATTAACAATAAAAATAGTTTCAGATTAGAAGCAGGTGCTGGAGCAGGAAAAACGTATTCTTTAATTGAGTCTTTAAAATATATCATAAAAAATAAATCCGCTGAATTAGCTGATAAAAGAGTTGCTTGCATAACCTATACCAATGTCGCGAAAGATGAAATTCTAAACCGCACAGATAATCATCCTTTAATTTATGCTGATACTATTCATGCATTCTGCTGGGAACTAATACAGCCCTTTCAAGCTAACCTAAGAAACATTATTGGTAATATTAATAAGAAATGGAGAGAAAAATCTAAAACCATACCTATCAACAATCAAAAAGTTAAGTATGATTTTGGAGTTATGAAGCTAACGGAAACTGAATTGTTTTTACATCATGATGATGTAACACAATGTATGTCTCTATTATTACAGTTACCTAAATTCCAAAAATATTTAAAGAGTAAATTCCCAATTATTTTTATTGATGAATATCAAGATACAGATAGATATTTAGCGAATAGCTTTATTAACTATCTTATCGAAAATAACTCAGGTGTTTTAGTTGGTTTTTTTGGAGATCATTGGCAGAAAATTTATGGTAAAGATGCATGTGGTTTAGTGAATAGTCCTAGTGGCAAGATTGTTGAAATTGAAAAAAATGCGAATTTCAGATCAGATAAAAATATTGTTGCTTGCTTGAATAGAATACGTGATGAATTGCCACAAAATGAGTGTGATCCAAACTCTAAAGGTATTATTAAAATATTCCATTCAAACAATTGGAATGGTGAAAGACAAACTGCAAATCATTGGAAGGGTGATTTACCAACAGAAATAGCTAAAGAGTATATTGATCAAATAAAAAGAAGAATGCGTCAAGATGGTTGGGATTTGAGTAACTCCGAAAAAACAAAAATTCTATTTTTGACTAATAATTTAATAGCAACTGAACAAGGTTTTAAAAATTTAGCAGATTGTTTCAAATATCCAGATGACTATCTTAAAAAAAGTGACCCTTATATAAAGTTTTTTCTAGATGTTTTAGAGCCTAGCATTTTGGCATTTAATGAAAAGAACTTTGGTAATGTCTTTCAAATTTTAGGACAAAAGAACCCACATTTAAAATGTCAAAGTGATAAAGGAAAATGGACTAAACATTTTGATGAGTTAACAAATATTAGACAAACCTCAACAGTCCAAACCTTTTTGAATAAAATAACAGAAGCCAATATTTTATCTTTACCTAATTCAATTCTAAAACTCGAAACAAAGTTTGAAGAGATAATCACTAAAACTCAAAAAGAGAAAACAGATAAAGATATAGAATTTCAATCAAAATACTTAGCGTTTAAAGCAATAAGCTATGACGAAGTCATACAATTGGGAGAATACATAGAAGAAAAGACACCATTCTCAACAAAACATGGTGTTAAAGGTGCAGAGTTCGATAATGTGTTGGTAATTTTTGGTCGGGGTTGGAATCAGTATGATTGGGAAAAACTACTGCTATGGATGGAAAATGGCGTGCCTAATGGAGAAGAAGAAAAATTTGAAAAATATCGTAATCTTTTTTACGTTTGTTGTTCTAGGGCAAAGCACAATTTAACTTTAGTCTTTACACAGCTGTTGTCTGAAGATTCAATTAATAAGTTAAAAGAAATTTTTGGTTCTGAAAATGTATTGGGTGATCCTTTGAATTAGGAATAGATAGTGGATTTATATCAGAATATGAACCTAAGCTTGTTTTAAAGATATAAACTCTTCAGTATTGAGGAAATTAGAAAGCTTAGGTTCTTAAATATTAGATTGTTAGTTCTCAATCTAAGAATATTTTTACCGAGTTAAATTATCAAAGTTAAATAAGAATCATTATTCATGATAATTAGTGTCCAATTTCATAGGAATAAGTACTAGCTTAGTTCAAAATGTTAAATCTTAGGATACAATTTTTGAGTGTATCTAATGGCCATCTCTTAAGCGGAACTAGTGGACTACTCTTAAATGGAACTAGTGGACTACTATTGATGATATATACATCCTGTTTTCACATTCCACCGACTTTCAAAGAAAAAATAAAGCCTTAAACATAT
>JACRYN010000203.1_pt1 | contig 10312 bp, 6 predicted proteins | sample 8023231 | NCBI WGS metagenome assembly JACRYN01 (sample SAMN15756473, study PRJNA655841) | gut metagenome | isolation source: fecal sample D84 from domestic dog with diarrhoea | host: Canis lupus familiaris | place: South Africa: Mmabatho, Mahikeng | collected 2019-09
TAAATTTGGCTCAATTAGGGGCGCTTTGCATTTCAAATCTTTGTGCAACAAAGCCCAATGTTTCGCATCCTCACAGACAGAGGTACTGAGTATTGCGGTAAGGTAGAACAACATGACTATGAGTTGTATCTGGCAGTTAATGATATTGATCACACGAAGACAAAAGCAGCTTCCCCGCAAACAAATGGTATATGTGAGCGTTTCCATAAGACGATTTTGCAGGAGTTCTATCAAATTACGTTTAGGAAGAAGCTTTATAGCTCATTGGAAGAATTACAAGTTGATCTAGACGATTGGCTGAAATTCTATAATACTGAACGGACTCATCAAGGAAAAATGTGCTGTGGTCGTACACCACTTGAAACTTTACTTGATGGAAAACGGATTTGGGCTGAGAAAAATTTAGCTCAAATTTAACCTGACAGGCACAATAAAAAATGGGTAACTGTCAGATCAGGTTTGAGCTAGTACATGCGGAATACATTCCAATACATCTGACACTGATTCAAGTTCTGGATAATATTTTTTCATGGTCACTCCTTTGGCTTCAGACCATAAAAATAATATATATATTAAAAATACATACTTACGATATATTCAACATTCTAACTATTTGATTCATATATCGATCTTCAATTAGCCTATAATCCTATTAAATCGTGATTTAAATGCAGGTTCCCCACCCTCCATTTGCTTACAAATAAACTCTTTGATATTTTTTAACTGCAAACCACCAGTAATAAAAGGTTCAAGTCTCTTAGCTTGTTGTTTCATAGCTATTATTAATTCAGCATCTCCATTTACTACAATAGGAGCAGAATGACTAACGATGATAATTTGTCTTCTTTGCTTATTTTTTGATATAGCAGGTATTACCGAAGTAGCTAACATACCACAATCCAAATCATCTTCTGGTTGGTCCAATATTAAAGGATCAGTTCCATAAGACATTAAAAATGAGAGCATTGAAGCTGATTTTTGCCCAGGAGAGGCAGTATCCAATTGTCTGAATTGGTCTTCACTATCCTTAAATTTGATTTCTAACCCATCTTCAGGAAACCAACATTTTAAATTATCAACTTGCTCAGGGGACATTTCTTGAATACGGTTTTTTAATTGTCCATGAACATTTTGTGAACTCCCATTCTCAGAATGACAAATTAAATCCTCATGATACTGTTTGATTCTTTCTATTTCTTCATATCTTTTAGCTTCATTATCTGGCCTGAATTTATTTATTGAATTCAAGCTGTAAAGTAAACTATTTGAATTTTCTTCATCAAAGATGAAATTTGAAAACCGCTCAATAAAAGAATATTTCTGATAACTTTTCCGAATAGAGTCTGCACTACTACTTAAAGGTAAAATACGTATTTTTAATTCATCTAAATTTAACGAATCAATAAATGAAATTCTCAATATTGTCAGGAGCTTTCTGTGATCAAGTATCTCATTGAATAATTTAGATTTAATCGATAATTTATCCTGAATGTCTTGTTCTAATGCATGTTTATCGCTTAATTTTAAGCTTAATTCCTGATCTTTATTTAATAAAGTATTTAATTCATCTGGTGTAATGTTTACTGAGGCTAATTCATCGATTTTAGTATTTAGTTCTTCAGTTATTTTTTGAGTTTCTCCTTGAATTTCTAAATAGTATGGATGAGATTTTATTCGAGCTAATTTCGCTGTATATTTTTCTATTATTATATTTAAATCATTCATGTATGAATCATTAAACTCTGTAATATGTGTATTAAACTCAGCTTCCTTTGGTGTTAAACCTTCATGAATATTCAGAACATTTTGATGCTTTATATTGTTTAATTCACATATCAGTAATTCTTGTGAACTTATATTTCTCACCAAATTCTGTTCAATTGCTTTTAACTGGCTTAATCTCTCTTGCAGAGATTTTAATCCCGCCTTCTCTAACAATTTTAATTTTCTTTTAACATCGTCATATTGACCTTGAATAACAGTAAGCTCTTCCAAATTTCGAATAGCATGCCTATGTTCACTACAACTTCTCTTGTAAGAATCTTCTAAAGTAATTCTTTTTTTATCCCAGTCCTCATAATTCACAACTGGACTTGAATCAATCACTGATAAAAATGCATTTGGTTCAGTAGCAATTTCATAGAGCATTTTTTGAGAATAAATTGAAATAGGAAATCTAGAAGGACTGTAAGTTTCCTCCGGCTCCCATTTCCCACTACTATCTCTATGATAAAGTTTAGTCTCTTGTTTTGACCAAGTGAGTTTATAAAGATCATTAATCTTACGGTATTCAAGGGATATTTCTGAATCAGTATCTAATGCACCCTCTTTGAATAGCCGTATAGTATTCTTCTGTTCTTGCGGTATGTATTTATCAGTATCCCGCCTTAACCCTAATCTAATCGCCTCCACAATAGTAGATTTTCCCGAACCCCTACTTCCGATCAGTGCTGAATACCATGGACTAAACCTAATAGAAATTGGGCTACCAGACTGATCTTGACATAATTTAGATTTGATAGAGAGTTTGGTAATTTGTTCTGTAGGAAATGCGGGAGGAGTTTGAGGACTTCGAATAATGCAATGTTTTGGATCTAATAAAGCATGTTTAATGCCGTCAAAAGAAGGTTCACTCATTTTTACCCATGTATAGCTTCTTCCCATTTCATTAATTGAATGAGCATCTGAACCTTTAACATGAGCTAAATGCTCAATTAGATTTTTTTGATAAGGTTTAAGGTCATCTATATTTCCTACCAACTCAATCGCATGTGGTTCTTCCTTAAACACATTTTCTACGGCAATTTGATTAGTATTTTGGAAAATACCTTTTGCTTTATCCACATGGGCTGGAATAATTAATATATCTTCTGAATTTGCTTTTGCTTGTCTAATAATAATATTTGTCGCTGTACCTAGCACTAATTGATGATTTTGTTGACCTTGAGGTGGATTCAATTGTCCAATGAATTGTTCAATATGAGATGCTGACGCATTTTCTCTGAATATAGCAATAATATGAGTATTATCTGGTGCAGTTAATTCCACTGCAGGTAAAATAGTTAAAGGCCGATAGCCATTTTCTGAATTTTTATGCCACTCTAATTCTAATTGCTTTAACTCCTTTCTAATTGGTTCTAAACCTGCTGCAGTATTATGGTCACTAAGAACTACGCAATCTATTTCTTGCGACATATGGCCTATTAGCCATTCACGATAGCTACATTTCTCTTGATCCCTATTTCTTGGAAAATCATCTGAAGCAGGAGAATGACAATGAAAATCTACTTTAAACCACTTACTTCCTATAATATGCATATCTCCCCCTAAATTTATTCAGTACTTAATTTTTTGAGCCAATAATAAAAGATATATGTAAATAAAAATAGCTCTTTTCCACTACTAAGTTTTTGATGTTTTTAGCATCTTTAATTCTTGGGTAATTTTAACCCTAACTAATAAGTATACATTCAAAAAGCCTGCAAAGATCAGGAAAACAATAATTGTGGCCATTATCAATTAAAAAATAGATGCATTACCTAGATCACAAAGTACAAAATGACGTTACAAACGTATATCACTTTGAGAAATGAACTGTTTTACTTTTTTTTCACGTAAAATACTACAAATTTCATGCTTTTCTAGGTTCAGTCCAACATGACTCAAGTTCAACTTCAAAAACTACAAAGACAGCTTTGGAATATTGCCAATGATTTACGTGGAAAAATGGGTGCTGATGAGTTTCGTGACTACATCCTTGGTTTCATTTTCTTCAAATATCTGTCTGAGAAAGCAATTACCTTTGCCAATGAGCTTCTGAAAGATGAAGGCATGGTGGAAAAGTACAATGAATTGGATGAAAGTAATCCTGACCATGCAGAATTGATCGAAGGCATCAAAGAAAACTCGGTAGATGAAGTGGGTTATGCCCTATCTCCTAGCCAGCTTTTTCATAGCCTTGCAGAACGTGGCCGTCAAAATCAATTTATTCTGGATGATTTGGCCGAAACACTAAGAGCGATTGAACGCAGTACATTAGGTGCTGAGTCTGAAGATGACTTTGCTAACCTGTTTGAAGACCTTGATATCAACTCAACCAAGTTGGGTAACAACGCCAATGACCGTAATGAGTTAATCAGTAAAGTACTCACTCATCTCGACAATATTGATTTTGACTTGAGTAACTCAGAATCTGATGTTTTGGGTGATGCTTATGAATACCTGATTGGTGAATTTGCTTCTGGTGCAGGTAAAAAAGCAGGTGAATTCTATACCCCTCAAACCGTATCTACTCTCCTTGCCAAAATTGTCACACAAGGCAAAGAGCGCTTACGTTCTGTATATGATCCGACCTGTGGTTCAGGTTCTTTGCTATTACGTGTTAAACGTGAAGTCAAAGACGTAGATATGATCTTTGGTCAGGAGATGAACCGCACCACCTATAACTTGGCACGTATGAACATGATTTTGCATGATGTACATTTTGCCAAGTTTGATATCAAGCAAGAAGATACACTGACACGTCCTCAGCATATCGATATGCGCTTTGATGCAGTAGTGGCTAACCCTCCTTTCTCTGCAAAATGGTCAGCAGATCCTATTTACTTACAAGATGAGCGTTTCAGCCGTTATGGTAAGTTGGCCCCAAGCTCAAAAGCGGATATGGCTTTTGTTCAGCACATGCTTCATCAATTGGATGAGCAAGGCACGATGGCTGTAGTTCTTCCGCATGGTGTATTGTTCCGCGGTTCAAGTGAAGGTGTGATCCGTCAGTACCTGATTGAGAAAATGAACGTGGTAGACACCATCATTGGTTTACCTGCCAACATCTTCTATGGCACATCTATTCCAACCTGTATTTTGGTACTCAAGAAAAATCGTACACATACAGGTGATATTCTATTTATTGATGCTAGTAATGACTTTGACAAACAGAAGAACCAAAACAAGTTACTACCTGAACATTTGGATAAGATTATTGATGCGTTTACACAGCGTCAGAACATTGAGAAATATGCCAAAGTCGCCACGTTGCAAGAAGTCAAAGACAATGACTACAACCTCAATATTCCACGCTATGTTGATACTTTTGAAGCTGAAGATGAAATTGATCTGAATGCCATTGCAAAGCAACTGAAAGCGCTTGAGCAGCAAAGCCAAAATACAGACAAAGTGATTGCTGATTTCTGCAAAGAGCTTGGCATTGATTCACCTTTTGCGGAGGTGAAGTAATGACTGCACCAAAGTTAAGATTCAAAGAGTTTGATGGGGATTGGACTTTACAAAATCTTGGAGACAGTTTTAGTTTGATTTCTGGTTACGCTTTCCCAAGTAGTTCATCTGTTGATGTTGGTGCTAGGTGGTTAAAAATTGCAGATGTTGGTATTCAGGAAATGACTCCAAACAATCCTTCTTACTTGCCACTAGAATATTTGGATAAATATTCACAGTTTATTGTGAGTAAAAATGATTATGTAATAGCTTTAACTCGCCCTATTTTAAATAAAAAACTAAAGATTGCTAAGGTTGGAGAGCTTTATGATGGTGCTTTATTGAATCAGCGAGTTGCAAAGATATATAGCAAAACTAAGGATTTAGATTTTATATATTCTTTATTACAGAAATCTAAAACTGTAGAAGAACTTGAGAATTCAATTGCAGGGACAGATCCTCCAAACTTGTCATTAAATGATGTTAAAGAAATTAAGCTAGGTTTTCCATCCAAAGAAGAGCAAATGAAAATCGCTTCTTTTCTTTCAGCAGTAGATGAAAAAATAAGTCAATTGACGCGAAAACACCAACTCCTGAGCCAATATAAACAAGGCATGATGCAAAAACTGTTTAGTCAGCAGATTCGTTTTAAAGCGGATGATGGCAGTGAGTTTGAGGAGTGGGAAATCCTAAAATTCAAAGATGTTATTACTATCAAATATGGAAAGGATCATAAAAAATTAAAAGATGGGAATATTCCTGTCTTAGGTACTGGCGGCATCATGAGATATGTTGAATCGTATTTGTATGATGGGGAAAGTATTTTGATCGGGCGTAAAGGTACGATTGACAAACCTCAATTTATATCAGGGAAGTTCTGGACAGTAGACACATTGTTTTATACAGAAATAGGCGAAAAAATTCGGCCTAAATTTGCATTCCAACAGTTACTTTTAGTGAATTGGTTAAATCTAAATGAAGCAACTGGTGTCCCAAGTCTAAATACAACTTCGATTGGAAACATTGAATTAAAAGTACCGTGCCTGGAAGAACAAACCAAAATCGCTAACTTCCTTTCTGCGATTGACCAAAAAATTGAAGTCGTAGCTCAGCAAATTGAACAGGCCAAACAATGGAAAAAAGGCTTGTTGCAGCAAATGTTTGTATAGGGGAAAACAATGACCCACGGAAAAAGTATCAAGCTGTTTTTGGTGGATGGTTCGATTAATGGCATCCTGACGGCTGAAATTATCAACTGGACAGGTCATGTTCTTTCAGCGCCACGCACTAAACTCTTGGATCTCATCCAGCGAGAAGAATGTGCCAGAACTGGTATCTATTTCCTTGTGGGTCAAGATCCAGAAGACTCATTACCAAGCGTCTATATTGGTGAATCGGATGATGTCGCTAACCGTTTGAAACAGCATAACCGTACTGAAGAAGCAGGTGGAAAGGACTTCTGGGAAAAAGTATGTCTGGTCACGGGTAAAGACCAAAACATCACCAAGACCCATATTAAGTATCTTGAGAGTCGTTTGATTGATATTGCCAAGCGTAGCGGACAATGCCTACTCAAAAATGGCACAGCACACCTCTACAATCGCCTACCTGAATCCGATACAGCGGATATGGAATACTTTCTGGAACAAATACAAGTGGTTCTCCCTGCCCTTGGATATACATTCCTCAAGGAAATGAAATATCCAAGTGAACAGCCAAAAGTACATAGTATTGCTCCTGCTTCAGTGGAGAACTTCAACATAGAAGCAGATTTCTACCTATCCGCAAGAGATATTCAAGCCAAAGCAAAAATCATTGATGGTGAGTTCTATGTACTCAAAGGCTCCCAAGTACGTAGAGATGTCAGTCAACCTACACACAACTATATGAAGAACCTTCGACCACAGTTGTTTGAAAATAACATCATTGATCCAAATACCTATACGTTCAATCAAGACTATTTATTTTCCAGTCCATCAGCAGCAGGCGCAGTCATCTTGGGAAGAGCATGTAATGGTCGTAAAGAATGGAAAGATTCGACCAACCATCTGACTTATGAAACATGGCAACAAAACCAAGTTGAGCGTGTAATTCAAGAATAAATGAAATTGTGGGGGTAAAGCGGTAAATGTCAGTACAAAGCGAAGAACAACTTGAAAATGAATTGATTCAGCACTTAAAGACCTTAGGCTATCGTCAAGTTGATGTAAAAGATGAAAAGCAGCTCCTGATCAATCTCAAAACCCAGATTGAGCAAGCCAATGGGCTTTCTGTACTGTCTGAAAATGAATGGGGACAGATTCTCAATCATCTGAAAGCTGGTAATAGCTTCAATTGTGCCAAAGTGCTACGTCATCGCTTTCCAGTGACCTTTGACGATGGTTCAACACGACATATTGACTTCCTGTTCTCGGATGCAAGTAAGAACATTTACCAAGTAACACATCAAATTGCGATTGATCATTCCAGTATCAATGGGCATACCAGTCGCTTTGACGTTACCCTTCTGATTAATGGCCTACCATTAGTTCAAATTGAACTGAAACGTGCTGGCGTAGAACTCCCTGAAGCATTCAATCAAACGCAGCGCTATGCCAAAGCAGCCTATGGCAGTGGTACAGGATTGTTCAACTATATTCAGCTTTTTGTGATCAGTAATCGTGACCATACGCATTACTATGCCACAGGGACAAATAACTTCGAATTTACCTTTCCTTGGGCAAACTTTGACAACAAGCATGTCCACAAAATCGATGCTTTTGCAGATACCTTTCTGAACCACTCGCATATTACTCAGATGCTGACTGAATATATGGTGATTCTGGAGGCAGAAAAGCGCTTAATGGTACTTCGCCCCTACCAGATTTATGCAGTACAGCAAATTATTCAGCGTGTACAAACAGCCAAAACTCACGGCTATATTTGGCATACCACAGGTTCAGGTAAAACATTAACTTCATTCAAAGCCAGTCAATTGATCATGCGCTTGCCTGAAGTCGAAAAAGTGCTATTTGTCGTGGATCGTAGTGATCTGGACACGCAAACAGTGCGAGAGTTCAATGCTTTCAAAAAGGATAGTGTTGATACCACCAAGAATACCAATACTCTGGTCAATCAATTGGGTCAGAAACATGACAAGCTCATTGTAACGACCTTACAGAAGCTCAATATTGCGATTAGTTCGGATCGCTATGCAGATAAAATTGCCTATCTGAAAGACAAGAAAGTCGTGATTATTTTTGATGAATGTCATCGTAGTCAATTTGGTGATACGCATCGTAATATCAAACGCTTTTTCAACCATGCACAAATGTTTGGCTTTACTGGCACACCTATTTTTGAAACAAACAGCCAACTTAAAATTGATTCCAAGGCTGTGACCACCAATGCCCTATTTGATGAATGCCTGCATAAATATGTGATTACCGATGCAATCCGTGATGGCAATGTATTACCCTTCCAGATTAGCTACCTAGGTAAGTACACTGCAAACGGTATCGAAACCAGTCACAATTATGAAGAAGATGTTGAAGGTATAGACACCAAAGAACTGTTTGACAATCCAGAACGTCTGGAGATGATCACTCGCTATATTGTCGACAATCACCACATAAAAACCAAGAACCAGAACTTCACTGCTATGTTCTGTGTAAGTTCAGTCGATGTACTGAATCAATATTATGCGCTATTTGAAAAAGTACAGCACCAGAAGCAACAAGAGGCAGAAGACCAAGGCCGAATCTTTAAGCCTCTCACTGTGGCAACTATATTCTCCTTTGCAGCCAATGAAGAACTCAAAGTTGAAGATAGTAATGGTTTGATTGATGAAGAATCTGCTGATATTCCAACAAGAATCAGTCAATCCAATCGTGACAAGCTCGATGGCTATATTGCGAAATATAATGCTCAATTTGGACAGAATTTTAACTCAGGTGATGAGTTTTATGCCTATTACCGAGATATTGCCAATCGGGTACGCAAAAAAGAAATCGATATCCTCTTGGTTGTGAATATGTTCCTGACAGGTTTTGATTCAAAGACCTTGAATACCCTGTATGTGGATAAAAACCTCAAATATCATGGTTTGATTCAAGCATTTTCACGCACCAATCGTATCCTGAATGCAGACAAGCCATTTGGCAACATTGTCTGCTTTCGCAATCTGAAACAAGCTACAGATAAAGCCCTAGCCCTGTTTTCCAACAAGGCTGAAGCAGAAAAGATAGTATTGATTCCAAGCTTTGAAAGCATCAAGGAAAAGTACAACGCTGCTGTTGCCGAATTACTTAAGATTGCCCCTGACCCAGACAAGGTACTGGAACTGCCCACAGAAGAGCAGCAATTGCAGTATGTGAAGGCTTTCCGTGAAGTCATGCGGATCAATGCACAACTGGAAAACTTTGTTGAATACGACCAGGATGACACAGACTTAAACAAGGCTGAATTTCAGAAGCATACCTCACAATATAAGTACCTCTATACCAATACTCGTGTCGTACAACCGAAAGACAAAGTTTCTGTACTGAATGATGTGAACTTCCAACTGGAACTCATTCACAAAGATACAATCAATGTCGGCTATATCCTGAATTTACTGCAATCTGCAGTCAACAACACCGATCAGAAACAAAAGCAAAAATATCGCGCACAGGTGCAAGATCTACTAGCAAATAATCATACGCTGTACGACAAACAGGAACTGATCCAAAAGTTTCTGGATGAAAATATTCCACGCATGATCACAGGGCAAAGTGTAGAAGAAGCATTTGCACAATTCTGGGATGTAGAAAAGGAACGAGCGATTGATGAGCTTTGTCAAAAAGAAGCAATCAAGCCTGAAGTGTTCAAACAAGTGATCGGTAAATATGAATACACCAAACGTCTGCCAAGTCGTGAAGATGTGACTGATCTACCTATTACTCGCCCCAAAATTTCAGAGCGTAAAACGCTCATGAATACGCTAGTGGTCAAGACCAGACAATTCATCGATAAGTTCTACACTGGGCTGTAGTTTCCATTGACCCTTACTCAATATACATATCTAAACAAACTCCCCAACCAAAACTGGTTTTAGCCCTATATCATCGGGCTAAGATCAGGT
>JACRYN010000209.1_pt1 | contig 9751 bp, 10 predicted proteins | sample 8023231 | NCBI WGS metagenome assembly JACRYN01 (sample SAMN15756473, study PRJNA655841) | gut metagenome | isolation source: fecal sample D84 from domestic dog with diarrhoea | host: Canis lupus familiaris | place: South Africa: Mmabatho, Mahikeng | collected 2019-09
TAATGGCTCAGCTCATCACGGGCTGCACGAGTACTTAAGCGTTCATCCACCATCCATGTTTCAATATTGGTTTGATGGCGTAAACGACGTGCGAACTTACGTGCTCGAGCAGATAATTCTGACTCGCTATCATCCATATTGAGTGGTAGACCGACTAAAAATACATTGGGTTGATATTGTTTAATAATTTTATGCAGTTCATCCCAATTGGGGATGCCATCTTTCATTGGAAACAAAGCCAAAGGTGTTGCACTTTCAATCAGTGCTTGACCGACTGCCATGCCCATTTTTTGTGTACCAAAATCAAATGCCATAATCATTTGAGGTGTGTTTAAATCAGGCATGTCCAATCTCAGAAGACAACCAGGTTCGGTCCAGCCCGAGCTTTTTATAGGCTGCGTCCCAACGGTCGTCATAAGGAATATTAAAAATCAAATCCATATCAGCATCGCAGACTAGCCAATCACCACGAGACAGCTCATCTTCCAATTGGTTTTTGGTCCAACTGGTATAGCCCAAAGCAATTTGATAGCGACCCACGCCTTCGTTATGCGCAATCGCATCTAAAATATCTTTAGACGTGGTGATACAGATATTTTCGCCCACAGCAATCGAAGAGTGCCATGTCGGCTGACCCGTATGTAAGACAAAGCCAGCTTCTGGACGCAAAGGCCCACCTTGGAGAACATCATGTGGTCGTACGTGATCGGCTTCAATTTCAAGATCATTGAGCAGTTCTTTGACTGAAAGTCCTGAGGGGCGGTTGATGATGATGCCTTGAGCACCTTCCTCATCGTGTCGGGCCAAATAAATCACGGTATGGGCAAAGACTTCATCTGCCATATCGGGTGGGGCAATGAGACAGCGATGCGTCAGATATTGTTTGCTCACCTAAAGGCTTCTCCTTGAAATTAAAATGCTTCTAGTCAAATGTTGTTATCTACCACGTTACTAGACTAATGCACTTTCTCCAAATCTTTTTTTGTGATCCAGTCTACATAAATTAGGCAGATTGAAACTTCAACTGACGTAACTGCTTGGCATGTTGTAGCGTGGTGTCATTAATTTCAACGCCGCCTGTCATGCGTGCGAGCTCATCGATACGCTCATCTTCTTCTAAGTTTAAAATGGTGCTACTGGCAGGGTCGGTCTGACGTTTTTTCACCAACAAGTGCTGGTCGGACTGTGCTGCAACTTGAGCTTGGTGGGTAATACACAGAATTTGCACATGCGAACCCAAGTCGGCCAAGAGACGACCGACAATTTCGGCTGTGCCACCGCTAATACCGACGTCAATTTCATCGAAAACTAAAACTTCAGCTTCAGTTTTTTCAGCATTCATCACTTGCATCACCAACGCGATACGTGACAACTCCCCCCCTGAGGCAACTTTGGCTAATGGTTGCGGTGGGATGCCTTTGTTGGCGGTGAACAGTAATTGGATAAAACTTAGGCCTTCACTAGAAACCTGCTCCATTGGTTCAAACTTAAACTCAAAGTGCGCTTCAGGCAGAGCCAATTGTTTGACCTGTTCGGTTAAATGTTTTGCCAATGGTGCGGCTGCATCGCGACGAATTTGGTCAAGGTACTGGGCTTTATTTAACAGGTCCTGATGCGAGACTTCAACTTGCTCAGCTAGTGTTTCTGGATCTTCTAATAAATGGAGCTGTGCCAGTTCAGATTGCCATTGTTCATGCTCTTGTTTTAAGTGTTCTGGCTGCGTGCGGTACTTACGGGCAAAACGGTGGAACATCTCAAGCTGGGTGTTCAACTCTTCCATGCGTTCTGGGTCATAACTTTGACGGTCAATAAACTGACGTAGATTGGCCGTGGCATCGTCAAGCTCACTTTGTGCATTCAGCAAAGACGTATGAATCTCGGCCAACTGTTCACTGCGTCCAGCATGTGACTCTAAGCGGCGAATAATACTGGAAATTTCTTGATTAATATTTTGTTCAGCATCATCTAAGGCCGTCACGGCATAACTACAGTCCTGCATGATATTTTCATGATGAGACAGGCGGTCGAACTCTTGTTCAATCTCTTTATAGTCGATTTGCACCACATCTTCGAGTTCTTCTAATTGTAAATTCAAAGTATCCATACGTTGTTTACGCGTGGCTTGAGCATCCAATGCGGCTTGGTGCTGACGAATGTCTTTTTGCCATGTGCTATAGGCTTCACGCACAGCTTGCGCTTCTGGGTAGAAGTTATGATAGAGGTCTAACCAGCGTCTTGGATAAGGTGGTTCTAATAGCTGTTGTTGACTGTGTTGGCTATACAGTTGTACCAGCAAACGCCCGATTTCTTTCAATTCAGCTAAGCTGCTCGGACGACCATTAATCCATGCTTTACTGCGGCCAGTGGCAAAGATCACCCGTCTTAAATGAATTTCTCCTGACTCATCATCTAACTCATGTGCCTTTAACCATACGGCTTCAGGACTGTGTTCTTGATAACTAAAAATAGCGGTGACATCGGCTTTGTCTGAACCGAAACGGACATAGTTGGTGTCAGTCCGTTCTCCCAGACAGGCGGACAGAGCATCTAGCAATAATGATTTGCCTGCACCTGTTTCCCCAGTCAGGACATTAAAACCTTGATCGATATCAAGTGCTAAGTGATCGGCTAAAGCAAAATTAATTAAAGTTAAATGTGTCAGCATAAACGCATCCGAGCTGCGAAAAGTTTTAGTTTAAGATAGTGAAGTTTTATTCAGCCGACAAGACGGCAACGCTATTCGTTTTGTGCAAATTCGGCTTATTTTAGCGTGAATCTGAAAGTCGACCTAGCAGATTTTTTAAATCCGACTGTTATAGCAAACACAGCACAAACATGTGGGTATGCGATGTATATAGAAAGAGAACGACTCAGCGAACCGACGCACGGGCAAAAAACACGCCAAAATAGGCTAGAAATTGAGGCAATTGTACGATGGTCGGACTTTAACAAAATATTGATTGAGGGGAATAAAACATCGATTGATTAGTTAATCGCACACCTTTAAACTAGCGAATCAATACGAATATAAATGCGCATTATCTGGAGTGTACGCATGTCAACTCAGTTCGACCATGTCTCTGTCATTAAAAAATCCAATGTTTATTTTGGCGGTTTATGCATCAGTCATACTGTGCAATTTGAAGATGGCACCAAAAAAACGTTAGGGGTTATTCTTCCGACAGAGCAAGCTTTGACGTTTGAAACACATGTAGCAGAGCGTATGGAAATTATTTCAGGCGAATGTCGTGTACAAATTGCTGACAGCGAAGAGAGCGAATTGTTCCGCGCAGGTCAGTCTTTTTATGTGCCTGGCAATAGTCGTTTTAAAATTGAAACTGACGAAGTGTTGGACTATGTGTGCCATCTAGAAGGTTAAGCTTTCAACTGATACTCGCCAAGTAATTTCAAGCGAAATCGGTTAAACTATCCGTTGCACAGCAATCCTGTAAAGTCAGCTTTACAGGATTTTTATTTTGGCACATCGTGTCGATGGTCATTTATCTTTTTAGAGGTCCTACATGGCTAAACCTGAATATTTCTATGGCGTTCATTCGGTGGAGTCATTGTTGGAACTTGAACCTGAGCGCGTACTGACGCTTTTTACCTTAAAAGGGCGCGACGACCAGCGTTTAAAGCGTGTACTTGAGTTGGCTGAACCGTTTGGTATTAGCATACAACAAACCGGTCGTGATCGATTAGAAAAAATGGCGGGCTTGCCATTTCACCAAGGGGTTGTGGCTGCGGTCCGTCCTAATCCAGTTTTCAATGAAAAAGATTTAGAAGCCTTACTGAAACAATCGCCAAATTGTTTATTGCTGGGTTTAGATCAAGTCACCGATCCGCATAACCTCGGCGCATGTATCCGTACTGCGGCTGCAATGGGTGTCGAAGCTGTAATTGTGCCTCGTGATCGTTCTGCAAGTTTGACCCCGACCGCGCGCAAAGTTGCGGCAGGTGGTGCTGAAAAAGTTAAATTTATCCAAGTGACCAATTTGGCTCGGACTTTAGCGCAAATTAAAGATGAGTTTAATGTGCGTGTGGTCGGTACCATGTTGGATGAAAAAGCCTTGCCGCTACAACAGTTCGATTTTACTGGAACGGCTGTATGTGTGGTGATGGGTGCTGAAGATACTGGTCTGCGTCCAATTACCCAGTCTCAATGCGATCAAACAGTTTATATTCCGATGGCGGGCAATCTACAAAGTTTGAATGTCAGTGTAGCAACGGGTATGGCTTTGTATGAAGCATGCCGTCAACGTAATGTCTAAGATTTTTTAATTCCTGATTCAATGTAAGCCCAATGATGACCCCTCAAAAACAAGGCTATATCTTTATTGCCATCACCATGTGTATTTGGGGGGGATTTACCTTAACGGCGCGGCTCAGTGCCAATTGGGGTATTGGTGCGTGGGATATTACCGCCTTACGTTTTCTGTTGGCGTTTTGCATTTTAATGCCAATCTTGATCTATAAAAAAGATACCGCCTTTTTGTGGAAGAAAGAGCCTTTTATTTTGGCGATGATTGGTGGGGTGTGTTATTGCATCACCGTCTATAGTGCCTTTCATTATGTACCTGCGGCACATGCTGCGATTTTTCTTAATGGTTGTATTCCACTTTGCACGGCTGTCGCAGCTTATCTTTTATTTCGACAACCATTTGATCGGCATACTTGGCTCAGCCTCAGTATTATGTTGCTGGCACTGGCGGCCATGAGTGGGTTGATGTATCAAGAAACAGGTGTTGCTTTTAGTTTAGGTGATGGCTTGTTTTTCCTCAGTGCTGTGCTGTGGGGAACATTTACCGTTTTATTAAGACAATGGAAACTGTCGGCGTGGCACTCCATGGCAGGTGTTGCGATTTGGGCTGCGATTATTTTTGTGCCAATTTATGTTTTATTCCTCCCCAAAACCCTAGCGCATGTGCAACCTGTGCAATTGATTGCTCAGGTGATATTTCATGGCGTGTTTGTGGTCATCGTGGCGACCCTCACTTATGTGGAAGCCATTAAGCGTTTGGGAGCATTTAAAACAGGCAGTATTGTGACGTTGGCGCCTTTTATTGCTGCGATTATTGCGGTTCCTTTGCTCAATGAACCTTTGAGTGTTGCCATTTTATGTGGTCTTGTAGGAATGGGAATCGGGGCCTTGCAGCCATGGCGTTGGATACGGCAGGACAGTTTGAAAGCCCAACTCGCACAACAAAAAAAGCAGTCATAATCGACTGCTTTTTTTAGACTTCTGAATGGGCCAAATACTTTAAATGCAAAGGTCTGAGTTGTGCGTATAAGTGTTCCAAGTGTCCATCATTTACCACAATATCATCGGCCAACGCTTGTTTTTGTTCACGAGACATTTGCGCTTTAATGATGGTTTGAATTTGCTCAATGGTTTGATGGTCGCGCTGTGAAGCGCGGAGAATCTGGATATCAATTGAAGCATCGATCAGAAGCGTATGTTGCGTCAGCTCATGCTGATTGGTTTCAAAAAGTAGCGGTGAAACCAAAATCGCATATGTACTGGTCGCGGCTTGTAATTGTTGCATGATGGACTGACGAATTGCAGGGTGGGTGATCTTTTCCAGTTGCTTACGGGCAGACGGGTCCTGAAAAATGTGTTCACGTAAAGCGCGTCGATTCAGTTCGCCATTGTCCAGTAAGGCCCACTCGCCGAAGCTGCTTCGAATTTGCTGAAGTGCAGGCTGACCTACAGCAACAATTTCTCGAGCAACGACATCGGCATCGACTACTTGTATGCCTTGTTGTTCAAACCAGTGGCTTGCGGCAGATTTTCCACTGCCAATCCCGCCTGTCAGACCTAAAATAAATGACATATTATATTTTAATTGCCTAAATATATTTTCATAATTTGCTCACCCCACAGAAAGGCAATCCAACCTGCGATGGCAATATATGGACCAAAAGCAAAAGGCTGATTTTCTTTGCGCACTTTGAGCAGAATGATGCCGATAATGGCACCTACGAAAGAGGAAAGTAGCACAATCAGCGGCAGCAGCAAAGGGCCCATCCATGCGCCTAAAGCAGCAAGTAACTTAAAGTCGCCATAACCCATACCTTCCTTACCTGTGATGAGCTTAAACAGATAGTAGACAATCCATAAGCATAAAAAGCCAATGATGTAACCCCAAATAGCCATCGTTGGTGTGGTGTAAATCGCATAACTATTGACCCCTAAACCCAGAGCTGCAAGGGTGAGGGTATAGCGATCAGGTAAAAGTTGAGTGTCAAAATCAATAAAAGTTAAGGCGATTAAAATGTAAGTGAGTACGAGACCAAACAACATTTGGATTGTTGGGCCAAAGACTGCAACCACGACCAATGCACAAATGGAGGTCAGGAGTTCAATCGCAGGGTAGCGAATACTGATCGGGTTATGGCAAGTGCCACACTTTCCTCGTAGCAGTAACCAACTCATCACAGGGACATTTTGATACCAGCGTATGGCACTTTTACATTGGGGGCAGGTCGAGGCAGGCTTGCTCAACGAGAGTTTCGTTTCATCAATAATAGGCTGTTCAGGATGAAGCAGAAGTTGGCAGTCGGTGCGCCATTCTTGTACCATCATTTTTGGAGTGCGATAGATCACTACATTCAGGAAACTACCAATGCACAAACTAAAAACTCCAACGGCAAAATACAGCGCCATTGGAGTATTGATCAGATAGGAAATTATTTCTTGCATTAAACCACAGAACCCATTTGGAAGATTGGTAGATACATGGCAATTACTAGGCCACCCACAAGTACACCCAAGACTGCCATGATCAGAGGTTCCATCATTGCTGTTAAGCCATCCACCGCATTATCGACTTCGTTTTCATAGTGAGTGGCAACTTTATCCAGCATGGCATCGAGCGCACCAGATTCTTCACCAATCGCTACAATTTGTACTGCCATTGATGGGAATTTATTGGTGGCACGCATCGCGAATTGAAGTTGTTGCCCTGTTGCGACATCTTCACGGATCTTCATCACAGCTTCTTCATAGACTACGTTATTGGTTGCACCCGCGGTAGATTCGAGGGCATCAATTAAGGGTACACCCGCAGCAAAGGTGGTAGACAGGGTGCGGCTATAGCGCGCGATAATTGCTTTATAGACTAAATCACCAAAAATCGGGGCTTTCAGTGCAGCTTTATCCAACATGTCACGAAACTTTTTACTACGCTTTTTGGTTTCGAGTAAAGCTGTAATCACAACACCAACGACAATAATCAAAATGAACCAGTATTTCTGCATCCATTCAGACATATTTACCACCATTTGGGTGAATGCAGGTAAGTCTGCACCAAAGGAGCTGAATAAATCTTGGAACACTGGGACAACTTTGACCATCAAAATAATGGTCACGATCACCGCAACCACAACGACGGTTGCTGGGTATTTCATGGCTTTTTTAATTTTTTGCTTTAACAATTCACTTTTTTCTTTATAGACCGCTACACGGTCCAGCATGGTCTCAAGCGCACCTGATTGTTCGCCTGATTCAACTAATGAACAGAATAAGTTGTCGAAATATTGCGGATATTTTTTGAGTGCTCCCGCAAAGGTATTACCGCCTTCAACTTCACCTTTAATGCCGAGGACAACTTCACGCATAGATGGGTTTTCTAGGCCTTCAGCCACAATTTCAAAACCTTGAACCAGCGGTACACCCGCTTTCATCATGGTTGCGAGCTGTCGAGTGAAAATCGTGATGTCCAGTGAAAATCGTGATGTCCAGTGTGGTCACTTTTTTCTTCATTATCCCTTCAAGAATATTCTTTTTCTTTTCTCGAATACTCTTGATGGTAATCCCTTGTTTGCGCAAAGTAACTTTGGCGAGGGCGAGATTACGTGCAGGCAATTCCCCTTTAATTTTTGCCCCTTTACGATCAATCCCTTCATAATTGAAGGTTGGCATCATCTGTGCTTTTTTGACAGCCATGCATTTATCCTTATTCTTTCAATATTTCAACTATTCGCTGGTTACACGATTCACTTCTTGTAAGGAAGTGACCCCCTGCATAACCTTGAGTAAACCTGAACAACGTAAATTGTTAAATCCTAATTTTGCAGATGCTTCCGCAATCTGTAAGGCATTGCCATCTTCCATAATAATTTTTGAAATTTCTGGCGTGACTTTCATGACTTCATAAATACCAACACGTCCTTTATAGCCTTCACGGCACTCAGCACACCCCACCGGTTGATAAACTTTGAAATCTGGATCTTTGATATCTGTGGAAGTAAAGCCCATTTCGAGCAAACTTTGTTCAGGAATATCGACAGCGGCTTTGCATTGGCTGCATAAGCGGCGTGCCAAACGCTGTGCAATCACCAAATTGACCGATGTCGCAATGTTAAAAGATGGAACCCCCATATTACGTAAGCGTGTCAGAGTTTCAGGTGCACTATTGGTGTGGAGTGTCGACATGACCATGTGACCTGTCTGTGCAGCTTTAATTGCGATTTCAGCTGTTTCAAGGTCGCGAATCTCACCAACCATCACAATATCAGGATCTTGACGTAAGAAGGACTTCAGCGCAGCAGAGAAGGTGAGGCCGACTTTATTGTTCACATTGACCTGATTAATGCCTTCTAAGTTAATCTCAACAGGGTCTTCCGCAGTTGAAATATTGGTGTCTTCTTTATTTAGAATATTCAAACCTGTATACAGCGATACCGTTTTACCTGAACCTGTCGGGCCAGTAATTAACAACATGCCTTGCGGTTTGTCTAAAGCCTGCATAAATAGGTCTTTTTGATCTGGTTCATAACCTAAAGCATCAATCCCCAGCATAGCACTGGATGGATCGAGAATACGTAGAACCAGCTTTTCGCCAAATAAGGTTGGAAGTGAGTTGACACGGAAGTCGATGGCTTTGCTTTTCGACAGCTTTAATTTAATTCGGCCATCTTGCGGGACGCGCTTTTCAGAGATGTCCATTTGTGACATAACTTTTAAACGTGAGGCAAGACGAGTCGCCAGTTGTAGTGGTGGACTGGCAATATGACGCAGAACCCCATCTACTCGATAACGGACACGGTAAGATTTTTCATAAGGTTCAAAGTGCAAGTCTGATGCGCCCATACGAATCGCATCAATCAGTAATTTATTGATGTATTTGACGATCGGTGCTTCATCCCCTTGAGGCGAGTCATCTTCTTCGTCATTGGAGTTCTGATGGTCTTGCTCTAAGTCTAAATCAATATCTTCATCAGAAAATTCAAAGCTATCGGCTTGCGCGAAATTTTGTTCGATTAGTTTTTCAAGCTGAGGATATTCAACAATAATCGCTTCAATGTTCATTTTAGAATTGAAACGAATCGCGTCCATTGCATCCATGTTGGTTGGATTGCTGGTGGCGATATAGAGGATATTGCCACGACGGTAAATCGGCAACACACGATGCTTGGTGATAAGTCTATCTTCGACCAGATCTCGTAGAATTTGTACCGAATCATAGACACTTAAGTCAAAAACAGGCTCTCCAAACTCCAAAGAAATCGTCTCAGCGATCATTTGTGGGGAGAGTTTATAATTTTCAATCAGATAAGGAACGATGTCTTGCTGAGCTTTTTTTGCAGAGAGCATTGCCTGCTGCATATTTTCAGCAGGCATGCGTCCGTCTTCGACTAAGCGTCGAATGAAGCCTGTGAACTTAGGCAAACCATTTGATACTGACATTCCCCAGATCCTTAACTTCTCAATTGTTTATAATTGGTATCGTAAAATTATACTTTTGTT
>JACRYN010000212.1_pt1 | contig 9657 bp, 3 predicted proteins | sample 8023231 | NCBI WGS metagenome assembly JACRYN01 (sample SAMN15756473, study PRJNA655841) | gut metagenome | isolation source: fecal sample D84 from domestic dog with diarrhoea | host: Canis lupus familiaris | place: South Africa: Mmabatho, Mahikeng | collected 2019-09
AAAAATACTAGGTTTGCCAGAATGGAAAAATCCACTCAAGAAGCCTGCTGATAAGGTAATTGTGCTAGATAAAGAGTCAGAAGAATATAGATCATCTAAGCTCCCTGATGAAGATGCGATTTTTGCTCTAGCTGATATTTTCTCACGAAAAGAGTCAGAATTGTCAGATAGAGATATTTTTGTCACCAGTGCTGTGAGCCTACTTCTAGCTGCGCCTGAACGAGCATCTGAGCTATTTTTTCTAAAATATAATTGTATCCATGAGGAAGAAGTCCAAACGGTTTCTAAGAGCAGTTTAGGGCTTGTGGCAGATGGTTCTAATATTGAGAAAGTATTAGGTATAAGGTGGTATGCACAAAAAAATTATGGGTATGACATCAAATATATTCCAAGTGTCATGATTCCAACGGTCAAACGGGCTGTTGAACGTTTGATTAAGATGTCAGAAAAGCCTAGACATTTAGCATACTTGCTTGAGATAAGCGATAAATTTCCGAGACATGACCTTTGTCCCAAAGTGCCTGATGATCAGTTATTAAAACGTAGTGAAGTGTTGTTGGCAATGGGCTTTGATGTGTCGCAATATAATGACAGGCAAGCAAATGACAGTGGAAGAAAATTTTTAAATGCTCGTGATATTCCTATTAGTAATTATGAAGTCTGCCTGAATGATTTAAATATTATGCTGCGAAAGAGACTGCCAGATGGCTTTCCTTACGTACCTTTTAAAACGGGTAATGGCGTACAGGTTAAATGGTCTGAAGCATTATTTTGTTGTTTCGCAAACCAATTCCATAGTGATAAAGCAACTATTTTCTCAGAATTATGGATGCCCCATATTGATACTTTAAATGAAGATTTATCACCAACCAAAAAGAAGTTACGAGGAAAAGATGAGTTAGCTAATGTTCAATCTATTTTTCAACGGTGGGGATATGGTGACTATAGTATGTCTACACATCAGTTTCGACATTTATTGAATACGATAGCAAATACCAATGGAATGGATAGCATGTTACTCGCTAAATGGTCAGGGCGGGCTGATATGAAGCAAAATCGAGTATATGACCATACTTCGGTTGAAGATCGTAATTTTAGCTTAATTGAGATGCAGAAAAATGAGGTTGGTACAGTAAATACTGATAGTACATTTACATTCCAAATAGCTACACCTCGAACTCTACAAGAGCTAAATACCAAAACAACATTGTCTATGCACACTACCGAGTTTGGATTTTGTACACATTCTTATATTGATGAACCCTGCCTAAAGTATAGAAATTGTCTTAATTGTACGGAACATGTCTGTATTAAGGGGGATGAAGAAAAGAAAAAACGGCTTCAAGATCGACTTAGAAAAGAAAAAATCTTATGGGCAAAGGATGAGGAAGCTGTTAGTAAAAATATCACTGGTGCAAAGGTCTGGCTAGAGATGAGAGAACTAACAATTAAACGTTGTGAACAGATGATTGCCCTACTCGATGATCCAAACATTCTTGATGGAACGCCTTTAAGTTTGCCGCCTTCGGAACATGTTACACATCTTGATTTAGCGTATCAAAAAGCAGGTCGTAAACGTATCCCTGTTATTGAGAATACTCAACGTAAAAAGCTGGAAGAGCAGTCAGTTTTACATGATTCTTTATCATTGGATTTATGGAGTTAATATGGCACAGCATCTAACAGATCAGAATGTACAAGATATTGTTGAAATTCTTGATTATTGGTCGCCAAATGAAAAGTTAACGTGGGAGAAATTATGCAAAGCAATTGAAGTACAACTAGAGATTGTGCCTGCACCAACTCGCCAAACCCTACAAAAATTTGCAAGAATAAAGAATGCTTATGATTTAGGGAAAAAATCTCCAACAGCGTTCAAAATTTTAAAGGAAAAAGAGCAAAAACTTCCTGCAAGCTTAAAAATAGCTCAGGTTAAAATTGATGCGTTGGAAAGTAAGTTAGAGCGACTAGAAAAAGAGCATTCAATGCTTTTAGAACAGTTTGTGGTGTGGCAATACAATGCCCATAAGTATGGGGTTACTACGGAGCAACTCAATGAGCCATTAGCGAAAATGAATTCCTTGTAATAGACGAAAATAATATTTTTAAAATCCTATTATTTTTAAGGGGATTACCCAGGAATGAGATTCATAACTACTATTTTAATTGTAGTTATGAACCTAGAATAATTATTTTTATTTAATGAGTTGATCATAAATTTGATCTGAATCTACTTTGGAATCAAAACTACTAGAAATTGGCGTAATTCTTAATTCTGAGGAAGAGCTATAGAATCTCTTTAGATGTTCCCAAAGGAGATTGATTCGTTCTATGTCTCGAGTGTAATAACCTATCGGAACAGTTAAGCCCGGAAAACCTAATTCAGGGTTTAAAGTTACGTGATATTGGCAGTAAGCAAAACCATTTTCTCCAGGGATAACAAATATTTCTGCTTCATCTAAATCATTTATAGTATTGATAAAATAGCAGCTACCTATACGGTTTTTAAAGGACTCTCTAGTTTGGTAATTTTGATTTTTATCCTTGTATGGAAATAAAGTGACGATTTCACTACCTTTTTTCTTTAAAGCTTCATTAATGGATTCGATGTGAAGCTTTAAATTAGCGCTTGCACCAAAGAGCTCACAATTAGCAGGCTTCCATATAGCTAGAGGTAGCTTCTCATGTTCATCTAGAGAGTGGAGGTAGTTATGAAGTCTTTTATTTTCCAAATATATCGGTCCAATCAGAGCCGAGGTCTCAGGTGTTCCATAGCCTGTTTTTCTTTGAGCTCTGTCATTTAAATATCTTACAATATCAAAATATTTTTTTTCAAAATTATAATAATTTATTAAAACATGGTCTTTTGTAAGGTCACAGTATGTTTGGAAATTGAGAGTTTGAACTGTTGGTTGAGGGATGTTAGAAATATGATCTAAAACTTGGGAGTACAACCCACTAGAGCTTATGAGCTTACTGTTGTTTTCATTATGGCTAATAAGTTTTCCATCAATAAAATACCCTTTAAAATCATCATGCTTGATGGTGAGTTTAACTGCTAATATTATTTCTGATACACGAAGACTTTTAATACTACGAATGCGATATAAGTTGCTTCTTGGGTGTTTTATATGAGAATTGTTTGTACAGTCTTTGAATCTAGTAAACTGATTACTAAATAAATTATCAATACTAATATCATCACGATTTACATCTGAATGTAATATTTTGGGTAAGCCTTTAAAAGGTAACATTTCAGATCTAGGTTGAATGTGATTTGTAAGTAAATCTAAGACTATTTTTTCACTAAAAGCTAGAGTTTCTACAAATTCTAGATCTGCTGAATCATTACTCCATTCAAGTAATCTTTTAGTTGCTTCTAACTCCCCATTATCATTAAAGACTACCCAGCCAGTATTTATAACTTGATTAATCAAAGTCTCTCTTTCAACATCGTTTAGACCAAAGAAAACCTGAATTTGTCTAGGAGTTATAGTATTTACTTCACTAACTACTTTAATACAGCTCTCAATTAATGCAGGAATTGGTACTTTTTTAGTAATATCAAAATCTGCGTCATAAATTCTAGCAGGCACGAGAAATGATAGATTTTGAATGTCTCGTTCAAATTTAACTTCACTCATTACGCTACTTCCTCTGTGGTTTCGTGAATGTTTTTAAAGTGGAGAATCTGGAAGTCACTGTCCTTATCTAATAAACGGGCTTGAATTTCGTTGAGGCATCGAAAAACTGGTGTACCTTGATTCGCCTCATGTGCCCACGTAGATATGTCCCCAACAATTATCAACCTTTCCTTTGCACGAGATAAAGCTACGTTAATACGAGACTCACTATTTAAAAAGCCAATTTTGTTTTTGTCATTACTTCTGACTAAATTCAATATAAGTAAGCGACTTTCTTGCCCTTGATAGGCATCAATAGTATCTATACGAATCAGATGTTTATAGGAATTAAACCAAGGCTTTTTCTGTAAGCCAAGCTCGATTAGTACTTTTTGATTTCTATATCCTGTAATTATACCGATAGGAGGAACTTTAGCATCGCCTTCATACCATGCTATTAAATTATCAATAATATTTTGATTAAATAAATCATCGATTAACTTAATTGTTATATCAGCTTCAAGCTCATTAGATTTACCTTTGGTATCTCTTCTAGATTTATCTTCTGATGAGATATTTTGAGTAGTATTAATCCATGATACTGTTTTATTCCAGGGCTGCTTAAGAGCAGAGAGCCAAGGTTCTGAAACATCTCTACCGGTTTCTAAGTTATTATCATAGAATACTTTAGAAATTAAATTACCTATAGGGGGAGCCATTCGATATTGGGTATTAAGCATAATACCATTCACATTTTCATAGAGTCTTTCGAAGTCAGTTTTTCTTACAATGTCTTCAGCTATATTTAATTTCTTACAAACAGATTGTACAACTGTAGAGTCATACAAAGGCGGTAATTGCTTATGGTCACCTACAAGCAAAATTCTGGCACCTGATTGCATAGCTAAGCTTAATTCACTCGCGTTAGCTCTAGCTGCTTCATCAATAATAATTAAGTCATAGTTAGTATCGCTAATATTATAACTACCCTTACCAATACCAACTAAAGTTCCAATAACTAATTGCCGGCTTTTTGACAAGAAGCCTGAGAAATTATCTGAATCAGCTGTTAATCTGGTATACCATTCATAAGAAATATTAATTAAATTAAATAATTTTTTAATAGATTGAGGGTTGTTAATTGAATAGCGTTTAGAAACTTGGTTAAATATATTAAGTAATATATCTGAGGATTCAAAAACTAATTCTTCATTAATTTCTAAATTAAATAAATAGTTAGATAAAATCTGCATTATTCGATTGATCTCGTTAATATTTTCTTGTAATAGACTCTCTAATTTAGATGTGTTACCAAATTTTCCAATCTTATTAGTGATTTCAGAATTTATAGTAAGAAGCTTTTCATAATCTTTTATTAAAAAACCAGCATTAATGAAAATTTTAGCGCAATCTTGGACTAGAGCTTTAGGTAGCCCTATATTCATAGAAATCATCCATAAACGGTTGCTAAACTCTCGAAAGAATTTTGTCCTAAATTGGCTTTGAATATAATTGACATGAATATCATGTAGAGATTCTGGAATATTATTAATATCTCCTAATCTCACCATACTTGGTTCATCAACTTTAAACTCAGGATAATTCTCTCTAATTTTTTTTGCGACATCTCTATATTTGACTGTAACTTCATTCACAGCAGCATGGCTTTGTGATACTAGTAAAACAGTTTTTATTTCATTAGTACGAAAAACGTAATCTAAAAAATTAGCTAGTAGAGTAGTCTTACCAGTACCAGGAGGGCCCATAATTACATTTATAGGATTCTTGAGTACTTTTAAGAAAGCAGCTTTTTTACTTTCATCTAAATTGTAAATATCAAGTAAATGTTGAGGTGGTGGTGTAATATTTTGAGGTTTGTAATCTTCAACAAAATTTTTAAGTTCAAAATAACTAATCAAATTTGGAATTACAGACTCTTTATCCAAGACTCGTTGTAATGCTTTATTTCGTCTATTCCAGCTTATCGCTGATTTTTGCTCAGAGAGGCGAAGCTTAGTGGATGGTCTAATAGTCTCCGTATTTCTCTCACTTTCTATTACTAAACATCCATCTCCAGATTCACTTACTAGCAAATCGCCATAATATTTTGGCGAGTCTGCTTCTGGGCCAATAACAGCTACAGAGTCATCTAAAGATATCTGAAAATCATTGATATTTTCTTCAATATCAAATATTACTTTTCTATGACCAATTTTTTTACTTTTTGATGTAATAGTGATAGACGGTAGGATATCTTTTTCAGTTTCTAATATGTTAAGCCATAAATCTTTGAGACTTATATTAGTATTTTCCCTATTTTCAATAGTAAATGGTTCTTCAATTTGATTTATATTGTCAGTTAAATGCTGAGAAACAATTTCTAAGCTTTCTAAAAGCTCTATAAATTCATCATTATTTGATATTTCACCTTCATTAGCGAAAAATAATTTTGCTTCGATAAGACATGATCGTTTATCCCTTGGATTAACTGCTGTCTGAGAGTCTCTTAACCATTCATCGGGACGAATATCTTTTAAGGAGATATAATCTATGACTAGTTTTTCAGTGATAGTAGCAAATATTGTTAATTTTTTATTTTTTCCTGTTAAATAAATCCGTGCTGTATCATCATCACTCTTCTTATTAAAAGAAAGGTAAAAGAAGCCTTCATCATTTTCAAAGAATTCACTAATTTTTTTCCCATCTCTTCCTGAAAAATTAATGTGATATTGAGGAATAACTTTTTTAGGAATAAGTCTACTATTTAGCTCATGTTTAAGGTTGTCAAGATTGTTAGGTGCGATTTCTAAGTTTTCACCTAAGTCTTTTTTATAGAAATCTGGAAGGATAACTTCTTTAAATAATAACTCTTTAACTATTAAATATATCGCATAGTTATCTATGGAAAAGTTATTTTCAAATTTTTTAGGTGTATATTTAGTATTACTAATTTGAACTCCACAATAATTAATATCTAAAAAATCAATAAATTTAATCTTATTGTCGGAGTCAATGATTATGTTTTCTGGTTTTAAATCCCCATGCCATAAACCAGAATCATGTAGGATATTCATAGCTTGTATTAAGGAAAGACATAGATTGATTTTATCTTCCTGATTTTGATCTTTAATCCAATCTAGTAATGGTAAACCTTCTATATATGAGTAGACCAAGTGTAATCCCAGTTGACCAAAACCAAAATCAAGAATTTGGGGAACAGGTAAATTGTTAACTTTACAAATATCTACTCGTTTAGAAAACTCTAAGAATCTTCTATTAGCTCCTTTATATTTTTCTTGACCATCTATTTTTATAGCAGACCAAATTTTTACAATATATTTTTTGTTATCTATAATGGTTTCATATTTTATTCTTTGATTTTCTGTATTATTTTCCATTGATCCATGTTGAGGCCATATTACAAAAGGGATTTTATCTGTTAGATACGGATTTAATGATTGTAAGACTTCAAGTGTATCCTCGCTTTGAATATTTCTTTCCTCTATTGTTAAGGAGTTGAAATGCTCTAATAGAGAATTTGCATTTTCATAACGATCAGAGGGATCTATAGCCAAAGATTTTGTTAGTAAATTATAAAATTTATTATTTTTATCAATATCATCTATAATAAAAACACCTTCTTCATTTTTTTTTGGGTATTTTTTGAATAGAATATTATAAATAATGATACCTATTTGAAATATATCTATTTTATAAGAGTCTTCAAGGGTTAGGTTCGTTAATTCTCCATAAGCATCTTCTGGTAATATAACGTCATTTGATGTTAAGAGATGTCTTAAATCAGAAACACTCTGATTGTTAGTATTTTCTGGAAATTTTGCTACTGAAAACGAAGAAAATAATACACATTTAGTTGAATTATCCCACCACAGTTTTTGAATTGACAAATCGCGATGACAAATTCCCAGTTCGTGTAGCTTTGCCATTGGAGCCAAGATAGCTCTTATCAGATCGTGCTGATCTATTTCAGAATTACAATTATAATTGTAAGTGTCTAGTTTGGTGAAGCTACTAGATATATTGTATATTTCGAATATTTCCTCATTTATTTCTTCTTCAGATATCACATTTAATGCTTCTAATAAATAATCTTTTTTAAAGTTTCTATCAGTTCTATCCAAATATCTAATTAGTCTTGACTCTCTCAAGGCGATTTTTGCCCTTTGATCCGTAGTTTGGACTAATATGCCTAAAGATGAAAAATCCCAATGCCTTGCAAGGGCTTGATCATCAACATCATCTATATGAAATCCTTGGACTTCTTTATAAAGTTTTTTGGGATGTTCAAACAATGTATTTTTGGATAGGTTGAATTTATAGCCAGACACTATCAGTTGTCTTGGTAAAATTTTATTATTAGAGCCAAATAACCAATTATCAAAAATTTCTAATTGACTAGGGTCATTTGGTCTTTTATTTCTTTTTAAGAAATTTTCATAATCTGGTCTGTAAGGAAAAGCTTTTTCATATTCTTCTCGTTCATTAATTTTAAGAAATTCATCTAATGTAAATACTACATCTTTCTCTTGAGGAGCTAATTGTATAATTTTGGCTGTTCCAGAAAGGACTACGGCATATTCAACTATGTAGAATAACCCCCATCGATGTTCTAATTCTTGTTTTAGTAAACTTTGGAGTCTTGCTGCATGTTCTCGTTTGATATGTGTTGGGGCTGTGTGATAGTAGGTTTTACTGCCTATATTTTGAATCCATCTTTTTCCATCAGAAAAAATTTCACCAGCCCATTCTTTTATTTCCACAAGAATGATTCTTGAGTGTGTCACAATTAATAAATCAATTTCCATACTTCCTTGGCGATCTTGTACTAGGAAAGAGCCATATCCTTTCCAAGAATCTCTTAATTTGGATAAAGAATTTATAGCTTTAATTTCTGTTTTCTTCATTCCCGTAGGTGAGTGTAAAATTATTTCCATAATTAGGCTCTTGGTATATATAAGTAAATTTTTTAAGATGAGTCTGTATAAAAAACTATTGTATTTTATACAATTATCAAGAATAGATAGGCATTATTTTTAATAAAATAACATAATAATTTACATATAATTATAAGATATTGTTTTTTATATTAAAATGTTATTTTAGTGGGTATATCCATTCTAACTTGTATAATATGTAAATATTGTATGAAGTGAAAAAGAACTTGATTTATATCAAGTTCTTTTTTTATGACTAGGCAAATTTGGTATTTAAAAAAGAGCTTTATAGAATAAAAATGTTCAGTTAATACGAGTGACATAGCATACTTTTCCTCTCTATAAAAAGGGACCTCTGATGAGATCCCTTTTTAAAAATACGAAATGCTAATAAATCATGATAAAGATTGCTGAGGATGAACCATATTTTTGATCGATAGCACATCAGCCAAAATTTGATCAGACAATAGGTTTTCAGCTTTAATTAAAGCCAATACACTTTGACCAGTTTCATTCGCTTGTTTTGCAATACGAGTCGTTGTTTCATAGCCCAAATATGGGTTGAGTGCAGTAATAATGCCGATTGAATTATCGACATTTGCCTGACAGTGTTCAGCATTGGCATGGATGTTTTCAATACATTTATGTTGGAACATTTGCATAGCTTTACCCAACAAATCGATCGATTCGAACAGTTTAAAAGCAATTAACGGCTCCATCGCATTGAGCTGTAACTGACCTGCTTCGGCCGCCAAAGTAATGGCCAAATCATTTGCAATCACTTGAAAACACACTAAATTCATTGCTTCTGGAATAACTGGGTTCACTTTGCCAGGCATAATTGAGCTGCCTGGTTGACGCGGTTCTAAATGGATTTCATTCAGACCAGTACGAGGGCCACTAGAAAGCAAACGCAGGTCATTGGCAATTTTTGAGAGTTTAGTCGCGGTACGTTTTAAGAAGCTCGATAATAAAACGAAATCACCCATATCTGAGGTTGCTTCAATTAAATCAGGTGAACTGTTGATCTGCTTTTGCGTAATTTCAGACAATGCTGCGATGGCATATTCACGATACTT